>OMLO01003021.1_pt1 | contig 13810 bp, 8 predicted proteins | sample 1674811 | NCBI WGS metagenome assembly OMLO01 (sample SAMN06265003, study PRJEB25207) | coral metagenome | isolation source: Coral host | place: Mexico:La Bocana,Puerto Morelos, Mexico | collected 2008-11-13
TCAGCTTAAGTGATTCTTTGCTTGCACAAAGATTACAAAGAACAAATATGTATGGCGTCAATCCAGTGATTAATTTATTTGCTCAAAGTCTACGCTACTGTACCTGTCCTATTTTAGGTTTCTTCATGTATTCTTAGATACTTGATTTTTAATGTATGATGTAATCAATTCTCTAGATAGATCTTTAATGTGTAATTAATTTTATATTTACAGGGCCCCTATGAATACCAGCCTTCGAGCTGAATGGGCCACCCTGTAGAAATAAAGATTATTTTGCTTCACTTTTTAAATGACACAGGGTATTGATGGGTGAAGTCTTTTATTAAAAGGGTATGTTAGAAGACACTGATGCAAAGAACCCAGCAATTCTAAGATTTTTCTTTATTACCGAAAAAAACCCCAGTTAATTCTGGTGCATGTATAGTAAGTAAAATAATTGGGACTGAATACAGAAAAGCTTTCTCGGAAATACGCCTATTTCGCAAGAACCACTAATTAGTTAATAGTATTAACTAATATTATTGTTATAATTAACTGTATTGTATTGTATTGTATTGTATTGTATTGTAAGTGGTGTTAGTAACTGCACTAGTACTTTAAATAATGTGAGTAGCCGTTTTGTACTGTATATGTAACGCAAGTGACTGTATTTGTAATTTGTAACGTTAGAAAAATAAAGTTTTTTTTTTTTATATAAAAAAAAAATAAAAAAAAACTAATTAGAATTTCACGAAATTTGGCAAAAAGATTCTTCTGGAAATAAAGTAAATTTACCAGAGGAAAATCCAGATATTCGAGTTTTCTTTCAACAATGGTTAAGTAAAAATTTTTTTGTCTAAGAAAAACTTGCGGGTTTTGTAACAAGCTTGGTGCATGCAATAAAATCAAGAAAATCTAAGATTTTTCTGCAATTTAACAAAACTAATTTTATGGGCCTGTTTATATTTATCTATGTCGCCATGGCAGTGGCACATATATCAACTAACCCAATGTAACAGTTGTTAACTTGGTATTACCATGTTTGCCAACTAAAGAATCAAGGGTTTCAAGCATGGTTATCACAAACTGTGTTCAGTTTGCCTTAACTGATATAGTGTACTTACATTGTATTTAGCCTTAAAAATCAACATGAAGGTTTGGAAATTACATGAAAACAACAAATTCACTTTCTCAGTTAATTGTTTTGCTTTTCAAGCTCCACCTAAACTGCATCGAGAGCTCAGGAATCGTTCTGTTGCATTGAACTCCACGTTAACTATGACTTGCATTGAAAGAGGCAAAGGTCCACTAGACGTAAACTGGACAAAGAATGGTGTGGATCTCGGTAACAGAAACAACACATACACCGTGGATTACGTGACTTTCGACCATGCGGGAGTGTATGGATGTACAGCTGTAAACTGGGCAGGAAAGGCGCGGACTTTGTTTTGGATTGACGTAGTAGGTAAGGTATCAAAGTATTAATCTAATGGTTTCCTAACACTTATCACTGAACTGGTTTTAATTAATGGCACTTTTGGTTCAGTAGTTGGTACGCTTTCCAATAAGTAGATTTGTCACACTTTTTTTTTTATATTGTTGGAAATAGAGAATTTTAAACTTATAATTGTACATAATGTACCAAATAAGACTAACTTTAATTTCCTAGAAGTGTTTAAAGTAGCAATCCTCATTGCTTTGTATAAATGGATCTTCTGGGGCCCTCTGGATATCAGCCTTGTTGCTGAATGGCTGAATTAAGTTTACCTTATCCTGCCATACCTTTCTATTACTAATCTCAGGGAATTCATATTTTCAAGGGTTGGAGAAATGAATAACTTTTTAATCATATTAATAAACTTTTCTTAGTAAAAAAAGAGCGTGTTAATGGTTTGGTCATGTGTCTTGACGCTTCCATAGTACCCGTGTTTTCATTGCATGTTTTATATTTTTAAGTTAAGGTTAAATTTATGTTTAGTGAGATTTGCTATTTTATGTTAATGCGTAAATTTCCCAGGCTCACAAAAAAGTACAGACGAAGTATGGTTACTTTCGGTTTGTTTGGTCAAAAGTCTCTCCTCAGATTTGTGTTTCTCCAAGAAACAAGTCTGTCCCTGAAGACTACCCAGCAAACTTTAGTTGCAAAGCCACTGGTGTACCCAAGCCAACATTGTCCTGGACATTTAATGATGGGGACCTGCCATTGGGTGCCAATCAAATCAGTCTTGATAAACGATCATTCCTGGAGTTGCCCAACACTACAAAGCAAATGGAAGGCATCTACAAGTGTACAGCAGAAAACAAAGCTAATAGAACAACCTCATCTGCATATCTTCGTGTTTTTGGTAGGCAGAAAGAAAAGAGTCTACATTTACCGTCTTTGCATTTAAAAATTGAAATTTTTGAGTTTGGTCATATGTGTCGTACATACAGTTGAATCTTGTTGTCCTAAATTCAGCCAGCCTGTTGAGCTCATGAAAAGTCTTTTCTAGTGAATGTGCTATAACCTTGGGCTATCTCGTACCTCCGTTATATTGAACTTTGTTTGCCTTGACAGCTGAAGATAGCAGAGCTTAACTGTATTATATTAAACAATAACAACGCCCATCCCCATCCCCGGGGTCTAATATTTGTAACACAGGAACAGCCATGAAATGCTTATGGCCACGAAGGAGGTTTGGATACCTGATCTTAATTAGCATAGATTTTGACAATTTACCTTCTCCGTTTACTTCTTAGCTTTTGTTACATTAAGAAGTAAAAAAATTGAGAGAGCGTTTCATTGGTATCTGTTGTAGTTAAAAATTAAATTCAGGTAAAAATAATTTTAACCTAGTTTGATTCTCAATTTCCTTTGCCTTCTAACCCTAATTATTCATAATTAGGGTTAAGAGACAAAAGAATTTAATTTTTACCTGAATTTAATTTTTAACTACAACATATCCAAGCACCTCGAATTTCATCAAAAATACGCCACTGCACGTTATATTTTCACCTCTCTTTTTGTTTGAATATTCTGAAGAAACAGTGCCTTTTTCCATATTATTATGGTATATTATTATATACTTTAGTGTACACTATACTTTTGTGCAGTAACCTTTCTGATACATGGCGTCATTTCAAGTATGAACCCAAATAGTTTTGAGGTGCAATATTCCAAAGAGATTAAAAAAAAAAATTGTTGTACCCCCTTTAGCAGTCATATTATAAGACATACCCAAAATGAAGGAACCAAAACGTCTTGTGAAGAAGTATGCCCATGAATTACCGTAATTTTTTAAATCTCTTAACCTTTGCTTATTTTTGGCTTGTTTGTATCAAAAGAAAAACCCAGAGCTGAAGTCAGCCCAAGGTCTTACCCAAAACTATCAATTGGAGATGACCTCAGATTAACTTGTAAAGTCAATAGAGCGACTGTGGAGATCATATGGAAGAAAAATGACGATGGAAGAATCACAAGAGCACAGATTGATACACATATGAATAAACAATTGAGCAAACTATTTATTGAGAAAGTTGTGGAAGGTGATAGTGGTGAATATTCTTGTGAAGCACATAACAGACCAGGCATTGTGGCTCGCTCTACTGTGAAGATCAGTGTCAAGGGTAAGATGACCTCCCATTTGATAAACAGAGAATGGTTGCTAATAATTTTGTTCCTATAGTCAGTGAAACGTTTAGCAAGTACCCTTAAATTCTCACCGTTATCACTTAATGGCTATAACAAGCTGTCCCTTGACTTGGCAGGATGGTGGCAAAGACGTTTACAACGCTATAACGTAATCAAGTGAGCATTGCCTTTCCTTACAATTTGCAAGCTCTCGGCTATCTATTAAAGACACAACTGTTTTTGCATCTCTTTGTGTTATAGCGTGACTAACTCACTGCTTACCATTTGAAACTATCTGGGTGGTAGTGTCTGGGAAATCTAGATGCTTCCACACCTAGGTTCTTCAACTCATACAGCTTTTGAACATCGAAGGCCAGGTTGTGAGAGGCAATGTGAGAGTTATCAGGGTCTCCCAAGATCACAATATAATGATCATGGCTAGTCTGGCTTAAACCTGAACTGCTTGGTCTCACGTCCAGTGGGCTAATCATTGAGTGTTTCTTCCACTGGAATAACAATTTACACTAATGTAGAAAACTATGAATGAAGGCTTGTATAGTAATACGGAATGCTTAATCATCAGATTCTGTGGCCAGGCTGGCTCTGGAGTGGTATCATATCTTCGTAACCTTGTTTGGTTGCATTGTCATATTTGCTGTTGGTTGGTGTATTTACAAGCGTCGAAGAGCAGGTAAAATTGGCATTAGAACATAAGGAAAAGATCAGTTTTCTCCATATGTCGTTATGTTCGTGCTGTTTTGGTGCTATCATGCCAGGATGTTCACACTGTGAACTGACGGGTATGCCTAACTGATGAACATTGTTTCGTTGTAATTTTCTGTTCTACTAATTAGACTTTTAAGGAAGAAATAGTCGATATTGCCGGATGGCTGGCAAAAATTAAACTGTTTTATTTTGTATCTTTTTTTCTTTCATACAAATGTAATACAGCTGTGGCAAGACTGTAAGTTAATTGTTTCCTAATATTATTGTTTTTAATTTGCTGAAACTGTGGTGACTTCAAAAGGGGCACTATCATGACAATGGCTTTGAAAAGACAAAATCCAAAACATACATTCGCCTCAATTATAACCTACATGTGAAAGCAGTGGTGTCTTTTGTTAGAAATGATAACACCACTACACTGACGCTATTATTGGATGTCATGAGTTTTGAGATTGAATTCTACCCCTGTGTTTCAGGATTGCCTCAGAGGAATTGCCTCTCCCCTTTAATGAAAAATTTCTTCAGTTTGTAATATTTGAGTATAGGTACCTTTCCTGTATGAGTGCAAGATACGTAGTCAAGTTAAGACTGTATAGTTCAAGACGCATGAATATGCAGTATATTAGATTTTGATCACCAACCATACAATACTGGGAAATATGACTTCAACCCGGTTTTATTTCTGATAAGCCATTAAAGTTACTTACCCTTTGAGGAAGGGACGGAGGAAGGAGGGGAAGGAGGAACAAAGAAAGAATGGAAGAATTATGGACAATAGTAATGCCATGTGACTGCATTTCGTCAGGGAGGATATGGGATCTGTAGATATACACTTGCCTCGCCTCAGAGTGTCTTGCTTAACCTCAGGGTGATGATTAGGTGTTGAGTTATATTATTGCTTAGGCCTGACCAAGAACAAGCCGTTGAGATGAAGTGCTGGAACGGCGAAGTGGATGAATGGGAAATTGTGGTTGACCGTCTACAACTTCTAGAGGTCATTGGCAGGGGGGCATTTGGAGCAGTCTGGAGAGCTCTTTTGAGTGAACCGGATGGAAAACCTGGAAATCGGACAGTTGCTGTAAAATGTTTTACACGTAAGTTCATGTAGCAGCAGTGGGTTGTGTTAGCCTCCTTTCCATTAAAAACTCTATTTGCAGAAGCAGGACTACTAAATTTTGTTGTCCTTTACCACAGGCTTACTGTCCTCTGTGTGTTGTCAAATGTCCCCAAAGACACCCGTACTTCTTAGTAATTGTTATGTATTAAATATTTAATTGTATTAAAATTATATTCATGTACAGCAAGGTAGATGTAGTAAAATGAAGTAAAGATAATGACACATTGTTGTTATTTGCTTCTGGCTTTTTGAAGCATACAAGTGTAGTCATGTGAATTTAAATCGGTGGCCAAACGATTGCAATATTTGAATGCAACATATCCCAACATTGTCGGTTACAACGTGTTGCATGCCTTTGGCTACCCGGTTGCGGCATGCTGTGACACGTTGGTTGTTGTTGGATCAAATTTGACTAATTTCAAACTTGTAGTTTTGTAGTCCTGATTCTACTTGATCACACAAAGATGATGGTAGTTAGAGTACAGTTCTCTGAACCGTTGAATTTTTGATAGTTGATATAGCTACATACTATAACTGAATTGTGCGTTATTTTGTATTGTGGTTTTACATTGTAGCCACTTCTGGGGAAGATGGAAGGAAATTTCTGATGAGAGAAATTGAGCTGGGAAAACTTCTTGGAGATAACCCTCAGGCAAACATCGTTCAGTTTATTGGTTGTGTTACCACACAAGGTAAAAAGATGCAATAACTGAGATTTAATGCTTATATAGGTTTATGTCCTGTTCTCAGTTCCCTGAAACGTTACCTTAACTATGTGCACATGAAAAATAACGTATAAAATGTTTTCAGAAGTACCTGTTTTATCTTGTTAATGATGAAAAAGACTACTACTGGATTATGTAGTACAATTGATTCTGTTGACATTGAATTCTGGAACACGCTGGCTTCTGTGACCATTAAATTCTGTAGCCAGTTAGTTCTGTAGTCACTTCTGAAACCACTTGATTCTGTTCGACTGCACCAGAAAACATACGAGTCCCCGAAAGGAATCGAACCCATGACCTCCCAAACACCAGCTGGGCGCTCTATTCACTTAACTACAAGAACTCATGGAAAGCGAGGTCATTTAGCAGAGTTCATATGTGACAGACGTCCTGCATGCTGCATACTACTAGGATCAGCACTGCCGAGGTCATTGTGAGTTGTCCCACGCTCGTGACATGTTGATCGATTCATCTTTCACATTTCGTTACCGAAATTAGAATATACTATAGTCATTGACCCATAACTACTCACAATGACTATGACAGTGTTGATCACCGCAAAATGAAGGACGCCTGTCTCATATGAACGCAAATGACCTTGCTCTCCATAAGTTCTCGTAAATAACTAGACCTGGTCTTCGGGAGCTCATGGGTTCAATTCCTGTTGGGGACTTTCTTTGTCCCACGCTCGTGTCAAGGTTGATCAATTTACCTTTTACATGGTCGTTTGTGCTCGATATATTACTTCTGCGTGAGAAGGTTACATCAAGGGTAAATATCTTGCGCAACAGTCAGCACATTGACATCCCCATCATCCTTTGTCTAGTACTCTTATCACTGGGATGCTTCCTGTATCAAATGTCCCAAAAATATAGAGTACTTTAAAAAATGAATTGATTGTAGATAGGTAGTGTTTTTCAATCTCACTGCTCTTAGTTCATCCACTGATGGTGATGGAGTACTTGGCGTGTGGTGACTTGCTGGGTTATCTGAGGAAAAGCCGTGGGATTGATGACAAGTATCATCTTGGACAAGGGAGTGTTCCAGAGCTGGAAATTTATGACCTAGTGTTGTTTGCCAAACAAATTGCTGCTGGTATGGTTTTTCTTGGATGCAGAGGAGTAAGTGAACATCTCTAAAAATAAGACCACAACAAACTTCCACAAGCTAAGACTCTGAAACTAGTGAAATTCTTACTTATTATGAATTTTCTAAAACCGTTTAAAATAATCTAAATCTCTAACTCGCAGAGCAGTTTGTTTTTATTTTTTGTAATTTGTTAGATTTTCATTAACGTAGTTTTCTACTGTACAAAGTGTAATAAAGAACGTCGGTGTTTGAGCAAATTGGCCAAGGTTTTATCTTTATCTCTGGATTCCACGACTCGACAAGGAGTGTTTCTTCACCCCCACCCCTGTAATGCTGATTACAGGTTGTGTGATTATTTTAGTATCGAATTCTTCTGTTATCCTGGATTGCAATACAACACGTGCTCAAAAAATTTGGTTTAAATTGAAGGCGCGTGGTTCAAAAACATAGTGAAAGGGTGAAGGCTTTCTGAAAAAAAGATGTTTTATTCAAGAAGACAGTAACTAAATGGTACTTTTTGACAAGTGTCATATTTTAATTGTAAAACAATATCTTTTTATAGATAATCCATCGTGACCTGGCAGCTCGTAATGTTCTTCTTGATGACAACTTTGTTTGCAAAGTTACGGACTTTGGTCTGGCTTATCAAGACTTCAAGTATGGACATGGAAATGCTAAAAAGGTATCTCAATCTGTTATTTTACGCAGCCACAGCACAATAAACGCATAGTGAGTAGTCCTGAGGGAAATAAGATGGCTTACAACTATTTACAGCATTTTGCATTATTTCTTTGATGAATCAATACTAGCTCTCATTTTTTGTTGAAAGCCAGTGTAAAAGTGACAACAAACAAACACTCGGATCATTGGGAAAGGCGTTTAGTCCTTTTCGTTGCGTAAAACGTTCACATAGGAATAGTTTAAGCCGTTAAAACTCCTGATTTTAGCTCCCTAAGTGCTTATGACTCAACAAAGGGTTCCACGACCCCCATAGTTCTAATACCAAATCGTGATTAGCATAAATTATGTTACAGTACATACATCTGTTTGCCAAGGTTAGAAAAATATAAAGAACCACCTCTGACTTCGAATATTTATTTGGTTGATACAGATTTCCAATAAGTCTTAGTTCATGGTTATATAGTGATTTTATTTTCAGGGCTGTATGCCAATTAAATGGACGGCACCTGAGGTGCTTTCAGGAGACTTCTCTGCGCTCTCAACGCAAAGTGATGTGTATGTACAATAATAAGTCTTTTTACTCTACCTCACTGAAGACGCTGTTACACTAGACGATTTTCTGGCAACTTGTCTCGGATTTCTGTTGCACCGTTTCAAGACAAGTTCAAAACATTCTCGCAATTCTTTTTCACCGTTTCAAGACAAGTTGCACAAGACATTGCCTAGTAGAATGTGTCCTGAAATAAACATGCTTCACAACAGTTTCATTGCAATAATCACTGCAAAAAACTAACAAAGATTCTACTTCGTGCATCGCTTGCTGCAACAAAAACTTGGCTGGACATGTGCATTTCAGGGAAAGTTGCAAACGGAATTTTCAAGAAACTTTTGCTGCGACCAAATTGCGAAGCAAGTGAGAACAACTACTTAGTATGACTGTCCTTTGATCTCCCTATAACTTGTAACGACTCTAGAAATACTGCTAGCCATTATTACAACACATTCTGGCTGGATTTGACAGCGAATACCAATGCAACGAACACGAATGAAAAGCGTATTTGTAGTGTTTTTACGCCAGGAATAGACCGGATTATTGTGGATTACTTCGGATTAAACACGGTTTCACTTTTAGCAAACACGCCGCCATTTGCACACACAACCAACCTATTTAATTCCTTTGAATCATGGGAAATCCTAGGTACGCAATAGTGGTCCGCAAAGCGTGCATACTACAATATTAGTTAAGACTGTGAGAGTCAAAGTTCATAGCTAGGTAATGATGTTTCTTTAATTGTCGTAAGTCTGCAAATTAGTGTCCTAAGGATTCCATCTGTAGTTTATCGTCAGCTCAATAAATTTCGAAGAATTTGAAAAGAACGCGAGAGAAATTGCAACCATAATTTTGATATAATTATACATTTTGCTCTTTAATTTCTGCAATGGTAGTATACAACTTGACCTCTTTTGTAACGCCGTACTCAGTCATCATCCAGTTTACACCTCCTTTACCTTGTGATTAATACACTAGTATGCCCAGATCTGATCTACATTACCAATCTACAGGTGGTCTTATGGAATTGTCTTGTATGAGATCTTCACCATCGGTAAGTTTAAAAACGTGTTTAATAACGATAGCAACAAAAAACGAAACACAACGTAGCCAAAATGCCAAGCAACTAACCTGCAGATCACAGTACTCTTATATTGGCGGCTAGGTGGATGTGACATGCGAGAGTATTTTCCTAAAAGCCAACTTATGAGTTAAAACACATCTGTATTCCTTGACAGGAGGAATTCCATACCCAGGATGGTCAGAAGGCAGAGTGGTTCAAGCAGTCCTAAATGGATATCAAATGCCAAAGCCCGACCACATTGACGACCAATTGTAAGTTTGTCTGTCATTGTATACGTTTTTACCTTAAAGTCTACTCAGTAATTGTTAAACGCGCCAGTGGGAAACTTTCTATGATGTTTGGGAATCTGATTGCAGTTCTGTCTTCGCTGAGTACTAACCGCTTACTGACCGAACTTGAGGGCCGTACTGGGGAATGTTAGCCCGAGCCCGTGCGCAGCGAGGTCGTTACGAAAACCACTAAAGGCCAATATTTCCCGATATGACTCGAGCAAGCCTGGCAAGTAAGAACTTCATTATAGTGAACTCCATGGAAGTTGCAAATTTTGAATTCGCCGGCTTCTTAAATACAAGATACACGGTTTTTGACTGTTTCCGTATGGTGTACTTCCAACCAAGAAAGAAACATATATACCACGATTTGCACACAATACCCTTGATAGGGTTGGTTTATTATTAGAGTTTGGCTTAAAAATGTTGAAACATTTGTACTTATCATATTCATTGTTTCAAGGAGAAATCAAGCACTTTTCACATATTTTCACACAGTCTAATTGTTAACTACAATTTGAACAATGGTTGCCTCATTATTCAAACGATGTTGAAGAGTTTGACTATTTGCTACAAATATTGCGGTGTCGTAGAAAGGTGCGCAAGTTTTTGTCTATCGTGTTGTGGCAAAAACAGCCTAAAGGAAAGGTTTTCTTTTTACTTACTCCTTCTCACAGGCTTTGGAAATTAATTTTTTAAAACATGTATTAAAATGAAAATAGTAATCTTGTGCTATAGTTATGAAATTTCTTTTTTTTAGGTATGATCTAATGACAAGGTGCTGGTGCTTGAACCCTGACTTCCGTCCTCCTTTTGAAAACCTACGAAAAAGAATGGATACATACCTTCGTGAGGAGGTTTGTAGTAACGAGGCAATTAATAAGCCAGGTTAACAGAATTCTACGGACTTGGCTCTAAGACCATAACATGTAGAAATGTTCTGGAATTAAATGTTTTCGAAAAACGCTTTCTATCGTATGTGTCTTTCTATCATATTTGGAAGATTTTGGCCAGAAGATATTTCTACACTTTTCATATATTTAGCCCCATCCGGTTCATTCTGGGTTAATAACTGATGCTTAAAACCTTTTTATTACTAGTTTCTCATTATTATTCCTTTCAGACATACATGGAGCTGGTGAATATGGGGAAATATGACACCGTTAAATACTCCAAGGTTGAAGACCGTGGAGCTCAAGATGAACCACCAAGTGAACGAGTCGAGATGAGCACCAGTAGGAAGAAATTGGGAAAATGGTCAAGTGTCTGTTGAATAAGGGTAAATATAAGACTTAGTGGCTGCTGTTATAGCTTTTATACGCAGCAATCGTTAAGTGTGTGTTTTGTTTAGGATGAAATGAGATTTAAATTTATCAAGCTGACCCGTCACTGAGTAAGATAATTACCTATTTATCTAAGTGCGCGTTGTAATAAAATCATGAATTAAAAGAAAAGGTTTACATGTGTAAAGTTAGGTTAAGTTTCAAGATTCAAGTTAATTGTTTTCCACGCAGCAACACCAAACAGAGAATTTCAGAGAACGAAAACCGACTTGTTATTTAAGTAGTGAGCGTATGTCTATAGAAGTTAGACTTGTGGAAACAATTAATTTGGCTAGCTGAAGTACATTAAAAGGCGTGTTAATAAATGAATAAATAAATAAATAAATAAATAAACATATAAACAAATAAATACATAAATGAATAAATAAATAAAGAAGTAGATGAATGAATGAACGCTGCCTTGTAGTTTAATAGTGTTTTCCATAGACATATTTAATCGTGCTTATTGTTATAATGACTGCAATATAATTTCTGCAATTCAGTAAAGATTTATGTTAACTAATTTTCTTAAACAGAGGAATACCTCTTTATACAATGGCATTTAAGCTTAAAGTAGCAAGTTTTTGTAAGTGGTTTTTTATGTATAAGAAAATCGAACTGAGCCGTCCTAGAGGGATTTAGTTAAGAATTTTACAATCTGAAGAGGTTTTTTGATCTGCACACACTGTCATAAATTAATATGTGATTCTTGTAAAACACTATATAAAAGCTTAAAAAAAGTCTTCAACTAAACCCTTACTTTGTTTACAGATATGTTTTATTTATGTATGAAAGTTGGAGGCAACTTGTGGTACAGATTCATTGTCCTTTCAGTAAGGTACACGACAGCAGAAAAGCTCGACCAGCAATGTGATTGGTTCCAGAGAGACAAGTATTGCAACAGATCAAATGTAACTTTACAAATATGACCGAACTATCACTACATGTGTGTATTGTGGATTTTCTTGTTTTGTTCGTGGATTACACAGTTTCCCGAAAGAATTAACTTACCCGTAGCAAAATCCTTTTCTCCTCCTAATTCTGCCGTTTTCCGTTAAACACGAGAAAAGGATAATAAAAATCTCAAAATTGCGCGCAGGGCGTTTACGGTGTCTTTTCATTACGACATCGTGAAATTCTATTAAATTCTCCTTTTTTCTCCTCCTTCTCCACCACCACCAACAACAGCACCAAAAACCGTCAGTAACCGCCAAAGTTATAACGAAACCGGCTACGACCACCAACTGTCCAACTCATGAGCATGCTTATGATAAACTCGGAGTACCTCGAGGCATGCTCATGAGCAACTGTGAGTAACTCGGAGCAAGCTTCCAACGTGTTACTTGTCATCGAAACGAGTTACTCATTTTTGAATGCGAGTCATTCAATGCATAATATATCGATTATGCCGATCCTAAAAGCGGAGCTCCTGGGAAGCTTGATTATTAGCTAACCCAGGCAAAGCAAGGATTTTGATTTGAGTTTGGTAACTTTGCAGTGATGTTTTCTGTTTATTTGTGTTTTTTTTGGCCTAGAGACCGGCACGAGAGGCAAGGTGACCCGAAAAGGCTCTAGGCGGGATTTCCGCCGCTCTCTCGACTCCGGTATACGTTCCTTACCGAACAGCGGCTGGTAATCGAACCTAAGAAGGTTCTCGCGTTTTTCTGACTGAACAGTTCTTGCACTAAAATAGTTTTTATTTTCAATGCGTTGGAAGTCTAGAGTAAACTTAATGATTTATCTCTCTTCTTGTCAAATTACATAAAAAAGCAGGTTTCCGATGTCGATTATTGTTTACAATACTTAAATACAGCCGCACTGTACCAAGAAAACTTACGCGCTTTTTAATATTTTCCAATCTATCGAATTGTCCTGTTTTGTATACTTATCTTACACGCTCTGTAACAATTTAGATTTAATTCCTTGACTGAAGCCGGCATTATACTAATACTAACTGTTAAAAGATCGTTGACGGTTGCCTGTTTAGCGTCGTCCGACCGACCAAGATTTTCGCGTTTTCAAAAAAAAAAGTTACGCAGTTAAAAGGTTACGTTCCAGCAGCTGTTGAAAAGTCGTGGATGCTGGCAGATCAGTTTTCAGTTTTAGTGGTTCATCCTTTTTTTTCTGCTCGCGTTTGATTTTGAAAACGACGCCGATTTTTTTGTTCGTCCAATGCCGCTAAGTTCACTTTGCAGGGACACCTTGTTGTTTCCAGTCTCCACGGATACCCCGGCTGAGGTACTGGGCCTCCTAGCTCCAGACTCCTTTTCCAATTTTATTTTTGTTTTTTTTTTTCTATTCGATTCGATCGACCCAAAAATCAGAAAACGTTTTCGACCATAAACGAAAAAAAAGGGGATGGCCTTCAAAATAAGATGTGTTTGTATTTATCCCTTCCTTACTGAGGCTTTTGCGAAGGTTTTTTGTGATCTTAGCCTCGCGTTGGTACATTATGAGTTTTATAAAAAAAAACAGCGCTACCTTTTTTCTATATCTGTAAAAATAACATAATCTTATAAGTAGGTAAGGTAAAGTCTGCATACGAGCCACGTGGCCCATCAAGCCGGAGCTTATCCCGGTCTCTGTAGCATGAAGCGACTAGGAGTATTTCTACTCCCCCCTGGATGGGATGCTAGTCCATCGCAGGGTTACCCCCAG
>OMLO01003022.1_pt1 | contig 13808 bp, 6 predicted proteins | sample 1674811 | NCBI WGS metagenome assembly OMLO01 (sample SAMN06265003, study PRJEB25207) | coral metagenome | isolation source: Coral host | place: Mexico:La Bocana,Puerto Morelos, Mexico | collected 2008-11-13
ATTTTTGCAACAAAGCCAAAATATTTTCATATTTTCTGCTTATACTGATGCATGTACTTCATCATGCAAAATAGTCGAAGCCTCAAAAAGGCCTTTGATTTTCTATGAGAGCGTATCTTATAAGAGTGCCATTCTTATTTCAGTATTTCAGCGTGGACGGTCCAGGCTGAAATTTCGAAAAAAAATATAATTTTACGGATTGAAGATCTGTAAATAGAACATGATTACTAATATGTTTTTAACTAAGCCGTATATTTTCTTCCTTTCGAATTCTCTAAGTGGCAAAAACTCACCAAAAAACAACACAAACATCACTAGCCGTATTCTCGATTCTACTAACATTTCTTCACAGGACGTTATCTGTGTTATATCAGACTTCGTTATGTGGCTTGTTCGAATTCTTGAAGCCGATATAACGCGCGCTCTTATTGGCTAATTGCAACTTATTATTCTCCGTAAATGATGCCCACGGGCCGATTACGGGCTTTCAGAAAAGCAAAAAGCCAGGTAATAAACAATTTTTAACCTCAAACCTTTGGTCTTTACGCGAAAATCTCAAACCTCGACTTCGCCGCCTGATTGACCACACTATCGCTTGGTCAATACGGCAAGGTGCAAGTCTGAGATTTTCCCGTGAAGACGTCACTCTCGGTTTCTGCCTACAGTCTGGCTCCAAAATTACTTCAACGCCATCAAAGTCAATAAAACAGCTAGAAATGTCATGCTCTATAAATATTTACAAGAATATTTTCAGCCTAAAATCGGCAGAAAAATAAGAATTAGACGCAATGTCGCAATGTTGGCAACTAAGAAAGCAGATCCCAGCTCGTGGCGTCACACTGCGCCAACAATTTTGTGATACCTAGTTTATCAATCAGATAGAGCCGAGGTCAGAAAATTGTGATAGCACTGCAGTTGCCAGACTGCAAGGTTATGGCGTGAGCTCTGATTGACTCATTGTTATATTATGGTGTGCTGTGATTGATCGGATACGATTATTCTAACTCAGTTGGAAGTCAGGAGAAAACCAAATGTGTCAGTGATTTCTCGCGATGCTTTTTTTAGGTGGGAACCATGACCTGTGTTCTTGTTGAATACATCGTATTGGTGGCAGTTTCCGTCACGATTCTCGTGGAAGGCCAGTTCCCCAAGGCGTGTGTGAGTATTGAAAGCCTCAAGAAGAAAGAGTGTTGTCCTGTTCCCTCTGGTTTTAAAGAGCCGTGTGGTAAGGACGGAAGTAGAGGACATTGTGAAGAAATAATTGTTCGGAAATGGAGCGTTACATACGACCACTTTAACCCAAAGCACGTGCTGGATGATCGTTACAACTGGCCAAGAGGGGTATTTGAAAGAAGTTGTAAATGTAGGGGTAACTACGCTGGTTTTGACTGCTCCAAATGCAAATACGGTTACCATGGCAACGAATGTAGCCAGCGCAAAGTTCTGATACGTAAAAATTTTGCCAACTTGTCGCCTGAAGAGCAGGACAAGTACCTCAGGTACATGAACATGTCCAGATTTGTTGAGAGCGACTATCTGCTGACGACGGCTTTCCACCAGGACATAAACGAGACCATCAACAATGGAAGTGATCCTACCCTTTTGTTCACAAAGGTGTCTGTACATGAGTTATTCGTTTGGCTGCACTACTACACAGCAAACAGAAACACGATCTTGCCCGATAAAACGGAGATGCCATTTATGGATTTCGCTCATCGAGGCCAAGGCTTCCCTACCTGGCATCGTTTGTACTTGCTCGCTTGGGAAAGAACTTTGCAAGATCTGTCTGGCGACGAAGATTATGCAATACCATTTTGGGACTGGACGGCAAGTGAGAAATGTGAAATTTGTTCGGAAAAGTTACTGGGTAATGTTTCTTCAAACGGCGATGTTGTAGGCAAATATTTTGCGAACTGGACAACGATCTGTTACCCCTGGGGCCCGAATGTCACGGAAAATACGAAACTGTGCAATCCTCGCGTCAACACGGGCAAGCTGAAACGCTCTCCTGTTCAAGAAAAACAGGCCAATGGGTTCAACGCGGTCTTTCCCACCAAGAAAGAAGTTGCGTTCGCTCTGCGCTTTGAAACGTTCGACCTCCCACCCTTTAACAGAGAGTCAAGCTGCAGTTTCAGAAACATTCTTGAAGGCTACGCTAACACCACCAGCGGATATCGTTTGGCGCCCGTGTTTACAACTGTACACAACGTAGTCCATGTTGCGTTAGGAGGCGCGATGGCTACTGTCCAGGCATCGTCCAATGATCCAATCTTTCTCCTTCACCATTGCTTCGTTGATCAAATCTTCGAAAAATGGCTGCGAAAGTTCAAGAAGGACGCCTCTGCTCTCTCCGCTACGGAAGCTCCTATTGGTCACAACAGAGGTGACGTCATCGTGCCCATGTTTCCAGTGTACACTCATGAAGAACTTTTCTCAGAGTCTTTCTCATTTGGTTATGACTTTGAGGGAGTCGATAAAGACGGTATGTGAATTGCTTCCTTCTGACAGTTAGACTGCTCTATCTTAGTCTTTGTGCCGGGGAAATTGATGACCTGTCCAGTCAAAATATCAAAATCAAAATTAGCGGGAGGCGGTTCGAGAATGATATAATTCGAAATAATTCGTTCCTAGTTGCTGCTCGATTTTCTCCCAGGCCTTCACGGTCAATCCATTTGTTGATTTAACTGAAAAAAAGGAAACTGACTGTAGCGAAAATCACCAAGGCCTAGGAAATTGGTAAGGTCAATCAATCAATCAATCAATCAAACAATCAATCGATCGAGCGATCGATCGATCAATCAATCAATCAGTCAAGGTTGTTTAACGTGTATATGTAATTAGGAGAGCGTAAGAGTTGCGGTAGACCTGGACGAGAGAACTCCTGGCTTCTTGAGTGCACTCCAAATTTTCCAAGTGCATTATAACTCGATAATGCCCAAAAACTTGAACCAATTTTTTTATGACATTGCTAAGGGATATAATTTTTCTCGCAAAGTAAACCTAACTTTACATCATTGGATTACTAAGTACTCTTGACGTACACAAATTTGATAGCCCAGCTTTGCTGGCTATGTTGTGATATGAACTAAACTCAGTTATCTAATTTCAGGAAAATCTGATGACGACGAGGAAGGCACCTCTTTAGGACGATGCCCAGATTCAAGGGCAGCTGACAGTGCGGACAGTGCATCGGAAGACTGCATTGAGTGGAAAATCGCTGTGGGGATTTTTGCCGGGGTTGTTTTAGGCTTCTCAATTATAATTTTAGGGGTAATTGTGTCTCGTTTAAAGAGGAAGAGTGGAGTCAGTGCGCAGAGTGACACTGCTTGCTCGACTTAGTTGTGTAAGCAAGATATAACTGATACCAAACTCTCTGGAGTTCGCATTTAATTTGCTAACTTCTTTTTAACAAGACGTTTACTGAAAGACTTAAACCAAAGGGGCGAAATTTTGAAATAAATCATCTTGAATCAGATAGAAAACAGTTATATGAAGCAGCACTAGACAAATGGCAACAACTCAATAAATTTTGTTACTATCACTGCAACCAGACGAAGCATCTGCCTGCACTTTTCTTTTGTGAAATATTAATCGTGGGAACAGTTACAAACCTATTTTTCTCACCATAAAATGGCCGTAACTTAAATGCCACGCAGTCAAACATTTTCACAGATTTTGCACCAAAAGTCTTATTTAAACTCCTCTTAACCGTATTCTTTTTTCTCTAAAAATGCTAACCGATTCCAAAATCCTTTTCTTTTTCTATGTGATGAGTTTCCCGAGCTAACGAGAATTAAGCCCCCCCCCCACCCCTCGGGGGGAGAACCGCCTCTTCGGGGAGCCTCGTCCCATAAAACGTATATACCTTCCTCGGGCTTCAGGCCATAGTTAGTAGAAGGGACTACCAACTATATTCAGGTATACAAAAAGTATGGATTTCACACATTAAGGCATATAAATGGGTAGAGAAAGTGGAGTATCTTTATAGCCAAATACAGTCGAATCTCCTGTGAGCGAGCGCCTAGAATGTCAGGTATACGTGGTCGCTTACAGGAGGTGGTCGCTTACGAGAGCTTACCCCATACTGGGGCAAGAGTTGTCCTCATTAGCATATGGTAACTGCTGACACTTGCCAATGTTTTAAATGTTCTATTCAGTTCTATGAAAAGTAAATTTCGAAATAGTAAAAAATACGGTACTTTCCTCTGAGAAATTTCCGTCCCTTGTACTATACAGAAATGCAATAATGTTACAAAACCTCTTAAAACACGTTTCACTCTTTCATCTGACAAGTAGTCGCTTATGGCAGGTTAAAAAAAAAAAAAAATTTCAAATTTTAAGATCTGAAAGTGGTCGCGATCATGATCACTTGTGAGAGGTGGTGGCTTACAAGAGGTTAAAAATATAGTGATTTGCCTTAAACACTTGTGGTATTTTGGAAAACTGGTCACTGAGGAGACGTGTTCCAGGTGGTGGCAACTGAAGAGGTTCGACTGTATAGTACTTGTTTTCTGGCATCTCCTCTGGTTATGCAAATGTTTTCCCGTAATAGTGTTCATTTGTTCATTTTTTCTTCTCTAAAGAGGGGGTTGGCTAGCCACTAAATCCACACCGTCATAGACCCGCCACTGCACTTGCTTTAGTGGAGGAAAAGGGCTCCCTCTAAGTGTAGAAGACACAGGATACGTCACCCTCACAAACCTATTGTTTTCATTGTTTTCCTCGTTCTCGCTCTTTTGTAGTTCTAAGGTAGCGATTGATCTGTAAGAACAAATGTGCGTGTGTTTTGATGTGTTTAATAAACTCAATACCCTCCAGAGAAAATCATGAATCGGCGCAGACGAAAATGCGGGGCCGGGGTTCCGGGGTGTGGAAAACGCGGGATGTGGTGGAAAACGCGGGTTCTGGTGGAAAACGATGGGTACCAATTTTTTCGCCAAAATATGAATTTTACTCACTTAAAATGAGAAGAATATGAGTTCAGCATCTCGGCCTGAAACGCGGAAGAATATTCAAGAAGTAGGCTTTCTTAAGTAAATCTACAACCCTGTTTGCGCGTTTTGAACCGAAACGCAGATTTCTTTGAAAATCACTGACCCAAACCAACTAACCGCTGATGACGTATACGATCACGTACGAACAACTAATTGCCTTCTAAATTTGTCCCTAAATTCTTTCCATTATTAGTGTCAATCATCTTTGAAGAGAGAACAATGAAGAAGTTGGCTTTATTTCGCATGTAACTCCACAACCTTGACAGCAAGATTTCAAAGGAAACGGATATTTCCTTGAGAAATTATTGAACCCAACCAGCCAGCCACTAATGACTTCAACGTACGAACAACTAATTACTGTCCAAAAGTTCTTTCCCAGACTGAAAACATTTCAGAAGTCGGCTTTCTTTCCTTCACAACTTTACCACTCCTTTGGTGAGTTGAACCAAAACTGACATTTCTTTGAAAAGCACTGAACCCTTTGCCCAATGGTTGCGGACCACATTATTACCCACAGAATACTTAAATAGGATATGCATATACTGTTAGATACATTATCGTGCGGCAGACAATCTGTTCCCAAACTCTGACAGTCCAATAGGCAAGGTAAATTTCATTTTCATTTTAATTCTACTCACGTGTGTCTGTGTACTGTGTTTACCCTGAAATAACATAATAATTATGTGCTTTCGGGTGTTAGGACTATTTAAAGATTCTTTTAGTGAGAACTCACTCTCTCTCTCGGCGTCTAACCTCATTGCCTCAGTGTGCTTTCCGTAATGTCTCGAGGATGTGTAATCCTGAAGTACAAGTAGCGAGTGTCGAAGCGACATTTTGTCAGTTATCGTCGAATTCTTCTTCACTTATCGACTCTAAGCTATTTTGATATTGATGACAGGCTTTGTAACACAAATACTCGGGCTTAGGGCTTACAGTTTAATGATAGAGACTAAAAAAGTAAATCACATTCAGAATCTGCAGGTTACAGCACTTCTGCCCATGGGGTGGAATACACGGGAGGCCATCGTTTCACATCACTAAAGAACAACTCTCATTTCTTTTTTATTGAGCAAGGTTCAAAGCGAAAGATATATGTGATCCTGTTTGAGTTTCTCTCTTTTCTTTGACTGTATGATAAATATGAGCAAACGACATTAAAATAATATTTAAGCTGTGTGAAACTATTTAGGCTGAGAGAAACCCATACTAACTGATGAGAAGACAGAGAGTTGTTTAGACTTATCTTTCTTGTGTTATAAACTCTACACTATTTTTATATTATGACTCTAACAGAAATAGTCCCAAAGGATTTTAGCTGCTTATAGTTCTAAGGTAGCGACTGATTTTTAAGAACAAATGTGCGTGTGTTTTGATGTGTTTAATATCCTGCAGGGAAAATCATGAATCGGCGCAGACTACATTTATGTTTTGTGGCTAGGTGGAAAATGCGGGGCCGGGGTTCCGGGGTGTGGAAAACGCATGATGTATCCTAAATTAATGCACCCTAAATTAATTTAAATTTACAAACCAGACAAGAATAAAAATAAAATGAATATAAAAATAAAAATAAAAATCTTATGACTCTAACAGAAATAGTCCCAAAGGATTTTAGCTGCTTATAGTTGTAAGGTAGCGACTGATTTTTAAGAACAAATGTGCGTCTGTTTTGATGTGTTCAATACCCTCCAGGGAAAATCATGAATCGGCGCCGAGTACATTTATGTTTTGTGGCTAGGTGGAAAATGCGGGGTCTGGTGGGAAACGATGGGTACCAATTTTTTCCTCACTATGAATTTTCCTCACTAAAAATGAGAAGCCAAAATTTTGTTAGCTTATATTGCGATGAATATGAGTTCAGCATCTCGGCCTGAAAAGCGAAAGAACGAGGTAGAGGTAGGCTTTCTTTAGCAAATCTACAACCCTGTTTGCGCAATCACTGACTCAAACCAACTAACCGGTGATCACGTATACGATCACGTACGAACCCTGTTTGCGCAATCACTTGACCCAAACCAACTAACCGCTGATGACGTATACGATCACGTATGACCTGTTTGCGCAATCACTGACCCAAACCAACTAACCGCTGATGACGTATACGATCACGTACGAACAACTAATTGTCTTGCATTTTCATTTTAATTCTACCCGTGTGTGTTGTGTAACGTGTTCGTTTATTTGTGAGAACCTTTATGCCTTTCATGTGAAGAATGCCAGTCGAGGGCTATTCATTGGCGCCATAGAGTCTACAGAACATAAAAGAGAGAACGCTCAGAAAGTCGGCTTTCTTTCGCATTACTACAACCTCCTCAGAGAGTTTTGACCCAAAATAGAGATTTGACCCAAAATAGAGATTTGACCCAAAATAGAGATTTTTTTGAAAATCAATGAACCATCCAACCAACCGCTGAAAACCACACCATGAAAACAACTAATTACCTTCGAAATTGTCGATGCTTTCTTTTCGTTGTAAGTGTTTATCACAGCCGAAAGAATAGAAGATAGAAAACTGAAGAAGTCGGCTTACGCAACTCTGCAACCCACTCAGCGAGTTTTGAACCGAAACGAAAGATTTCATTGAAAATCACTGATCTCACTAACCACTGTTAACCATCACGTGCGAATAACTAATTACCTTTCAAGTTGTAGTCTCTCGATCTTTTTGTATTAGGACTACTTAAGTATTCATTTAGTAAGAATTCACTCTCTGGCACTCGGCGTGTTATCTGTTCTGTTATATTTGCTTTGGTAATTTTCGGGCTTGTAAGAACAAATCTGCATGTGTTTTGATGCGTTTAATACCCTGCAGGGAAAATCATGAATCGGCGCAGACTACATTTATGTTTTGTGGCTAGGTGGAAAACGAGGGGTCGGGGTTTCGGGGTATGGAAAACGCGGGATCTGGTGGGAAACAATGGGTACTAAAAATGAGAAGCCAAAATTTTGTTAGGTTATATTGCGATGAAAATGAGTTCAGCATCTCGGCCTAAAACGCGTTGCTCGATCAAAAAAGCAAATTAAACATTTCGCGAGGAAGAAAACCATTCAAGAGGCAACGTGTCGTGCATTGGTTCTATTTTGGAGCCTCTATTTTGTTTTGGAAAAAAAAAACAAAAATATTCTAAAGCCAACGTGTCGTGCATTGCCGGTAAGCCTGTTTTCGAGCAATGCGTTTCTGGTCGATATGCTGAATTGATATTCATCACACTATACGCTAACAAAATTTTGCCTTCTCATTTTAGTGATTTTAGTGAGGAAAATTCATATTTTGGTGAAAAAATGAATGAATGATTTTTCATGTATTCATTTGTATTCTCACCTTCAACGGGAATTTTACGGACTCAGAGTGTGAACAGCTCCCAGTTGGCTTCATAGCTCAGTTGGTGGAGCACTGCACCGGTATCGCAGAGGTCATGGGTTCGAATCCCGTTCGGGTCTGAAATTTTTTCAGGCTTTAATTTCACAACTGCTTTTAGTTATTGTTTGTATAACTGCGATGATTGTGCTGTACGGACCCGCGGAAAGGAAAGCGTATTATCCCAATAAGGGCACAATAGCGACACCCCGACGAACCAGGGATAAAGCGCCTGACACAGGTTACTAACGGCCAGCCTGTGGACAGGGTATGGCTGGAAGGGTCTGATCGCGGCTATAAGGACCAAAAAGAACTCGCTGAGAGAGAAGCGGCCGAGCCGGAATCTATCCTCTTTGACAGGCTACCGAACACCCCATAGATATCTATGTAGTTAAGAGGTTTGGTTAAGGAAAAGTGTCAGAGTTAGCGTAAGGCAAGGGGTCCTACGGCTAGCTTTATTTGGTGTATATAAATTTTCTAAATTACTGCACTACATAGACGTGCAGTCGATCCAAAATTCTAAAACATCTTGTTGAAGGCTCTGACGTTCAGTTATATGGCTTGTTCTTGTAGCCCATATAACGCGCGCTCTAATTGACTAATTGTAGGTTATTATTCTCCGTAAAGACCATGGGCCCATTATGGGCTTTCAAAAAAACAAAACGCCATGTCATAAACAACTTTTTAACCTCAAACGTTTGGTCTTTACGCGAAAATCTCAAACTTCGACCTCGCCTTATTAACCTGTTGCTGTTGCTCGGTCAATATGGCAAGGTCTAAGTCTGAGATTTTCCCGTGAAGACGTCACTCTCGGTTTCTGCGTGCAGTTTGGCTCCAAAATTACTTCCACGCCATCACTAAAACAGAGATGTCATGCTCTATAATCAAAAAATATTCACAATAATATTTTCAGCCTAAAATCGGCAGAAAAACAAGAATTAGACACTGTCGCAATTTTGAGAGCTGCGCCAATAATTTTGTCATACCTAGTTTATCGATCAGACACTGAGCCGAGGTCAGAAAATCGTTATAGAAGTTCCAGCAGTTGCCAGACTGCAGGGTTATGGCGTGAACTCTGATTTATTCATTGTTATATTTTGGCGGGCTGTGATTGATCATATACGATTATTCTAACTTTGGCCTATGACAGTAAGGATATGTCAGTGATTTCTCGCGATGCTTTTTTTTAGATGGGAACCATGACTTGTGTTCTTGTTGAATACATCATATTGGTGGCAGTTTCCGTCACGATTCTCGTGGAAGGCCAGTTCCCCAAGGTGTGTGTGAGTATTGAAAGCCTCAAGAAGAAAGAGTGTTGTCCTGTTCCCTCTGGTTTTAAAGAGCCTTGTGGTAAGGACGGAAGTAGAGGACATTGTGAAGAAATAATTGTTCGGAAATGGAGCGTTACGTACGACCACTTTAACACAAAACACGTGCTGGATGATCGTTACAACTGGCCAAGAGGGGTCTTTGAAAGAAGTTGTAAATGCAGGGGTAACTACGCTGGTTATGACTGCTCCAAATGCAAATACGGTTACCATGGCAAAGAATGCAGCCAGCGCAAAGTTCTGATACGTAAAAACTTTGCCAACTTGTCGCCTGAAGAGCAGGACAAGTACCTCAGGTACATGAACATGTCCAGATTTGTTGAGAGCGACTATCTGCTGACGACGGCTTTCCACCAGGACATAAACGAGACCATCAACAATGGAAGTGATCCTACCCTTTTGTTCACAAAGGTGTCCGTACATGAGTTATTCGTTTGGCTGCACTACTACACAGCAAACAGAAACACGATCTTGCCCGATAAAACGAAGATGCCATTTATGGATTTCGCTCATGAAGGCCAAGGCTTCCCTACCTGGCATCGTTTGTACTTGCTCGCTTGGGAAAGAGCTTTGCAAGATCTGTCTGGCGACGAAGATTATGCAATACCATTTTGGGATTGGACGGCGAGTGAGAAATGTGAAATTTGTTCTGAAAAGTTACTGGGTGATGTTTCTTCAAACGGCGATGTTGTAGGCAAATATTTTTCGAACTGGACAACGATCTGTTACCCCTGGGGCCCGATTGCCACGGACAATACGAAACTCTGCGATCCTCGCGTCAACACGGGCAAGTTGAAACGCTCTCCTGTTCAAAAAAAACTTGCCAACGGGTTTAACGCGGTCTTTCCCACCAAGAAAGAAGTTGCGTTCGCTCTGCGCTTTGGAACATACGACCTCCCACCCTTTACCAAAGAGTCAAGCTGCAGTTTCAGAAACATTCTTGAAGGCTGGGCTAACACCACCAGCGGATATCGTTTGGCGCCCGTGTCTTTTACTGTACACAACATAGTCCATATTGTGTTAGGAGGTGTGATGGCTTCAGTCAAGGCATCATCCAATGACCCAATCTTTCTCCTTCATCATTGCTTCGTTGATCAAATCTTAGAAAAATGGCTGCGAAAGTTCGAGAAGGACGCCTCTGCTCTCTCCGCTACGGAAGCTCCTATTGGTCACAACAGAGGTGACGTCATCGTGCCCATGTTTCCAGTGTACACTCATGAAGAACTTTTCTCAGAGTCTTTCTCATTTGGTTATGACTTTGAGGGAGTCGATAAAGACGGTATGTGAATTGCTTCCTTCTGACAGTTAGACTGCTCTCTCTCAGTCTTTGTGCCGGGGCAATTGATGACCTGTCCAGGCAAAATATCAAAGTCAAAATCTAGAGCAGCCTTATTCCTTTTAACATAATGGTGACAAATTGGCGCGAGGCGGCTAGAGAATGAAAATATAATGCGTTGGTGCTGCTCGATGTTCTCCCAGGCCTTCACGGTCAATTCATTTGTTGATTTTAACCGCAAAAATGGAACTGGCTCCAGCAAAAATCACCAAGGCCTAAGAAATCAATTAATCAATCAATGTGCATGTTGAAACATGATTATTAAGTGATGATGCACTATCAATTTAGGAGAGCACGGCTCAAGCGTAAGAATTGCTGAAGAGCTAGCTGTGAGTACTCCTAGCTTCTTGAGTGCACTCCAAATTTCCTAAGTGCATAAATCGATACTGCTCAAAAACGTGAATCAATTGCTTTAATAAATAACTTCTCTCGCAAAGTAAGGCCAACTTTGCATCATTGGATTAGTCTGTACTCTTGACGTACCATTTATCTAATTTCAGGAAAATCTGCTGACGACGAAGAAGGCACCTCTTTAGGACGATGCCCAGATTCAAGGACAGCTGACAGTGCGGACAGTGCGTCGGTAGACTGCGTTGAGTGGAAAATGGCTTTGGCAATTTTTGGCGGGGTTGTTGCAGGCTTCTCTATCATAATTTTAGTGTTAATTGTTTCTCGTTTAAAGAGGAAGAGTGGATTCAGTTTGCAGAGCGGCACTGCGGCGGCTTCTTCGACTTAGTTGTGTACACACGGCAAGATATAACTGACGCTAAAGGTCGACTTCTTGGAATTCGTATCTAATTTCGTATCTAACCTTTTTTTAACAAAATGTTAAATGACAATTAGCTTGAATCAGTGAGACGAGGAAAAAACGGAACTCTTAATTTACCATAAGCATGGGAAGAATCGTACTTAAAATATTCTTACTTTTGCTTGTCTATCTATAGCTCACCATTGTGCGTTCATCGTTGCCTCTAGCCTCTAGTAAGAATCGCTTCCCTATTCGTTTTATGATAATACCATTCGAGGCATAATTTCATAGTTGCATTATTAGTTTTAGCTTTGAATATTCGCTCAAACCTAGATGTCACTTTCCGCTTTATTGTAAGCTATTTTGGGAATAGCTTTCTTTTGATGAAATTTTACTTACTGTAATTACAGTGATCGTATTTAGCATGTTATTTATTTTAAGACACTTTGAAAAGCAAACAGCAGTTAATTAGCCGAAAAACTATCTATTAACTCAAATATTGTCAAATATTGTTCTTGTCGTTCTTACATTACAGTACTGCGCGTGCCTTACAATAATAGATTGCTCTTTTACAAACCACTGTACAAACCGCTGTTTTGGTTGATTTGCCGATGCAGTTGTTGTGTTACTTACAATAATAGATTGCTCTTTTACAAACCACTGTACAAACCGCTGTTTTGGTTGATTTGCCGATGCGGTTGTTGTGTTTCTAAAAGTGTTCATTTTGTTAATAGTTCATTTAGTTTCTCGATTAAGTTCAGCGCCGAACTCACGTCCGCTGTATACTTCAATAGGAGTAATTAACAACCTGTTGGTTGCTGACTCATCGCGTTTTAAGTATGAATACAGTCGCCGACACATCTAGTCCTTTAATTAATGTCCAGTTACTTCATTTGTAAAAAGTGTGATCGAGCGGCAGAAAACCCCTAGTTAACACTTCAGAATTTATATTACCCATTCACTAGTTTAATTGCGTTCGGTACTTTTTAATTTAGTGTAATTTTAGTTGTAACTTTCTCCGCCAAGGAAAGAACACTTTTAACAATGAACTCGGAAAGATAAGTTGAATTTTTATTAGGTAGCGCTGCCCTCAAAGGACCTAAAGTTCTGTTATAATTACTTTTCACATCCTAGTGTTAGCACACGTATTGTACTTTTTAACAATAGACGCGTGTACCCATCATATAGAAGTAACCACACTTGTAAAGGTTTTTCGATTACGTTTCTTCGATTTACCTACGAATAAACTGCTGTTGGAACCAAGCTGACTTGTCGCTGTTGCTGTCCGTCCAGTTCGTGGTTAGATCCCGGGACCCAAGAGTGTAACGGCTCTTCCTTGCAAGCGAGTGCCCCGTTTGAGTCTAATTTCCCCCGAAAGTAAAGCCGCATTTGTCTCGTCATCACGCATTCAGTGATTAACCGTTCCCCGTAAGCTTACACAAGAAAAACCCCCCGTTACAGTTGAAAAAAAAAAACACTTTTTTACTGTTTTTCATTCCATCCCATTTATTATTCTTCATGAGGTTTCATCCCGCCTTGAATTTCTTTATTTTTATAATGGATTATCTAATTACATAAACTAATGATCCTGTTTTGAATAATGCTGTATATGCTTTGAGACAGGCTTTACGAAATTGATAAGGTTGTACTAATTCTATACTGTGAACTGAGGGCATTCAAATCGTTCTAACATCTCTTGCCTAGAATCATAAGCATTGTGACAAGACAGTCGCTAAGCTCAAAGACCTAACACTAGATATAGATTCAATCTTGAAAATGAAATTTACTTCTTGTTGACAATCCGATAATAGCTAGTTTCTTATTGTTTTAGGCATGCATGGCAAAACTATTGAAAATTTAGATAAGGGTCGTCTACATAACACTGCGTCGTTGATTCTCTTTTTGCATGCTGTTCAACGCTCTAGATGTCTACGTTGTTGTATTTGTTCATCACTTTCTTTACCCACGAAGTGAGTTTAAACATGTTTGCGTAGACACCATATTTGTGGGGTCGTGCACATTCGTGGCCCCAGGAAACGATTCCTGT
>OMLO01003023.1_pt1 | contig 13808 bp, 12 predicted proteins | sample 1674811 | NCBI WGS metagenome assembly OMLO01 (sample SAMN06265003, study PRJEB25207) | coral metagenome | isolation source: Coral host | place: Mexico:La Bocana,Puerto Morelos, Mexico | collected 2008-11-13
TCCTGAATGGCTTGCAGAGGCGCAGCCTGTTTATATCTCTGTATTTCATTTATGTCTCAACATTATCGTTTTGCTGCCTTTGTGCACTTCCTAGAGAGCCGAGAGCGCTATCCTTTGCGCTTTCTAGCTTGAAGGCCTATATCTTCCATGTCAGAAAGAAGAGATGACACTTTGGTCAAGATAAGCCTTAAAGGCTTGTCCTGCCTGTCCAAGATTGATGGCATGCATGCATGCATGCTCTAGACTGCTAATCATGGGAGTACACATGCTATGCACTCCACGACTGCATGGTTTCATGGAAACCATGTGCGCCTGTGAAAAAAGAATATGTATATATATATATATAATTATATTTTCGTATTATATATGTTTTTTTGGGGGTCATGTAACTTGACACTTTGTTTTCTCCAGAATCAACAGTTTGCAACAATTATGTTGCTTCGACCGCAGGGGCAGCTGCGGTGGTTCAAAGTGTTTTCAATATCCGGTCTGTGGTGGTGGCGTTTTTTTTCAAAGTTAATTGAGAAAGATGTTTCAACAGGAAAGGAAAACAAACCCTCGCAAAAATGAATGGTGTTTTCGCATTCTTACTCGCGATTCCTTCAGCTTTAGGGAAATATTTCACCAAACACTGTCAACATGGGGTTTTTGAAGAGAAACTAGCAGCAAAAAAATAGAAACACAAAAATTGGCCTAGATGAACCATGGCGCTGAAGATGATGGACATGGAGAACCAAAGGAGAGACAGGTGCCACCCCCCACAAGCCTACAAAGAGATTGGAAGCTATGTATAGATGTATTCCCAAATGTGAAAATTCTTTCCAAATTTTATCTGGTGCTTAGTCTTTTGGGCATGTTTTGAGGTTCATGTTTCGTTTGGCCAAGAAAGATGAATGTCCCATGTTAGCATTTTTGGCTGCAAGGGTTCAAAAGTTAGAGAAGCCATGGCCTTGAAAGTGATGAAAACCGAAAGGAAAAAGAAGAACAAGGGTGTGCCCAAAAAGGTTCCTAAGGCGAAAGTGATGGGACCGCTTCATTCTTTTCGAGTGAAGACGTCACATTTGCACCCTCACCTGGCTGATATGTTCCATGCCTGCAGTTCAACGAAGTAAACCACCTTACTTTTTCTCAAACAGTTCCAAACCCGATATTTGAGAAGAGCGGTTTGTTTAGATACTTGTTTCTTTAGATTTCTTCCATTTCTTCCAGGTTAAAATCCAAAATAAAATCCATTCTAAGGCTACACCTGATGATGATCGCTGGTCTTCCTTATGGGCTTCTCTCGCTTTTCGCGCTTGTTTTTGGGAGCATGACGCAACCAACATTTGCCACTTGGATCAGTGAAAACAGGTGGTACCCTTTTTGGAAAAAAACTAGCAGCTAGTTGTCCCTATAGGTCTATAGGTTCAACAGGTTGTTGTCACTATATGGGATCGACTTGTAACAATGTAGGTGTTGATTGTGATAGGATTGACTTGTAACAATGTAAGTGTTGATTTTGAACCATTGTTGGAAAAATCAGGCCCTGACTTCAGTGGAGTTCTTCGCTGGGTGCAAATCTATCACCAATGGATACAGGACCAATCTTAAAAAGGGGGTTGGTGGAACAGCTGATCTAGCTAGAGGTATACCATATAGAACTGATCTTCGTCCCACCAAGCCCCCCATTTTTTCCCACCAAAAACACGCTAAATCATCTGCTGCACAGGAGGGCGGGCTATGCTGCTGCCAGCTTCGAAGTCAATGACAACCCGATATATCAAGATTGGTTGGGTGGCCTTGGCTTCTGCTATGCCATAGCTTTGGCCGCAAGGCTTTTCAAAGCCGATACCCGGCTCAAAATTCAGTGTTGTAGATACGAATGATTGGAATCAAGTTCACTTTATTGAGAAAGTCTCTTCTGAGTTTGTAGCTAAGAATGAATGTGGATGTGGAACCAATCTCAGGTTTTGAAGATCAAAGTGTTCTCCGGGTTTGTAGTTTAAAATGATTGTGGAAGAATGCTAAAGTTTAGATTTGATTCAGCCAACACCAGCACAGCTTGCCCTTTGCGCCACGCCGGCTAAGAATGGCATTTGCCATCTTGCACCAGTCTGCTCTACGTGGGTTTGGATCAACAGGCCATGGGGCCCATATCAATGGGGGAACCGTATTTGGGAAGTAAATGTAGTCACTTGCCCAAAAAGCTTCAACCAATAGAAGGGATTCTAAAAAGAGATGAAAAGAGTATCCCACACACACACATTGATTGGAACGTTCTGCACATTCAATGCTTTTTCATGACGGTATGATTCCATATGTCAAATGAAACATCCCTACCTAATCTTCATTCAATCTTCTTCTGGTTTGCTTGACTAGTAAACATGGGCATTATTTAAATGGAATCCCTTTCATGCATTCGATCCACGCTCAGGGCCACCAGCGGTAGGAGCAAAACCTCTCCACTGGGTAATCTCAGTGTTGCCTGCGTCAGAGCAGCGAAACTCGACAGAAGCGTGTTGGGCGTATGGTTTGATGGGCATGGCTTGGAATGTTTTGATGTTTCTATTTTGAGTTTATATCATGGTATTTGGATAGACCATGAGAAATCACTGCCCGTCATGGAATGGAAAAACAAAAATACATGTCACCGCGTCTTTGGTTCCTTTCTAGGATGTGCCACGATTAGGATTGTTGATTGATTTGCCGTATACAAAACCCATGGCGTCCTCTGATTCCGAATCATGGGATTGGGAAATGGTTCAGATTGAACGGGATGGTGCTGAGAGATATGTGCAAGCCCTTCAAAAATTGGGTTTGGAACTTTCCAAAGCTTTGCCGCGAAGGGTGAGGAATGGAGCTATCACGGCTTTAGGAGCAGATCCAACTTGTGACTTGCTGGTTGGTAATTTCCGCTGCTGCATCAAAGAGAGGGCGCTGAAGCTCGACAGCATTTTATACTTCATGCGAATATGATGTGTGCAATAAACACAATGTCTTTACATAACATAGATAAATTACATGTGAAATAGGAAAATGGGTTTGGTCCAAATCGGTTTTGATGGTTCATGCATATATTTGTGTACCTATAGGTTTTACATGTGTCCAAACTAGTTTCCTTCGATAAGTCTCAACCAGTGAACTTAGGATCAAAAACTTCTGGGCAATCCATTGCTTGGTCAAGTTTGAAGCATTTCAACCTCGCAAACCTAGCCAGCAAGAGTTACGCATTGCATTGGAGTCCTTCAACACCAAGGAAAAGGCCTAATCCCCTGACTAAAACTAATGTTTCTGTTTGGGTTCTCCCTTTCCATCGCATGCCGGCCTGCAGGGGCTTGCCATCAGAGCTACTGAAGACTTCGAGCCTTGGCAAAGATTGAAAGGAGTGGTATCTGCAGGATGGTTGTCACATGTAGCTTTATAGTCTGAGTCTAGAAACTAAACATCAACTTCCATTCTGCAAGAACACATTAGTCTTTAAAGCCAAGGATGCTGAGACAATGATGAAGGCTACCATTGAAAAGATGCAAAAGCTTTGGTCCGGTTTGAGGAGGACTTTTAGCTCCATGCATTTTCTCATAATCCTTTTCAATGCAAAACCATTGTATACTCGTGGTTTACCCAGTCACCGCTTGTTGCAGGAAATGGCAGAACTCCAAACACTCATCCAGATCTCCTTGGGTCCAGGTACTTAAGGACTTTATGAAAAATGCAGGTGGAGAAGCCCGGGCCCTCTCAGACCATGACCTCGTCAAGCTCAATTGCGATGCCGATCTCGATGCTGAGACAGAACCTTTGGGTGGAGATGGGGACGATGGTACTGATAGGAGTGACATGTCATCTGATGGCATCCCTGACAACTTACTTGGTGTCATTGACCGTCCAGAACATGAGAATACTGAGAGTGGAGATGAATCTGCTTCTTGGTTGTAAATACTTTGGCTATGGAGAATAATACTGTGTCACAAACATGTATATGTGTATGTATGTATTTATTACTTTAAGATGGCTTTGAAGTCTTGATCGAGTTTCATTCGCAAACATGTATGTATGCCTGGATAACTCTTTTAACGCCCAGGCTAGTGACATTGGCAGTGAAATCTGGGACATGGTCAACGCCAAAGCAAATGGGTCTTGGCATGAACCGATTGTGGAGAGGGCTGATGCACATCAAAAGGAAAGACCAGAGCAATTTGCAATTGTACCATTCGAGGCTCCGGTCATCAAAAGTTCTTTAAATAGGAATTTAGGATGTTCAAAGATTTTTACAATGTTGAAATTTGTTGTGACCAAAAAAACAATTAATCACCTATAAGGGGACATGTCACCATCATTCTTCCCTGATAAAGGAACCACATGGATTTGGCAATGCCTTGGAATCCCTGCAGCCTCCACCAATTGGCCTCGGGAAGGACACTGAGGGCAATGATGCTCAGGAATCCAAACCCAAGAAGCGAAAGTCTAAGTCTAAAAAAGGTTCCAAGGCTAAGAAGAGGAAGGGTACCAGTACTCGTGATAAAGAGATCCCACAGCCGGACCCTCCTGCACATGATGAACATGGGGAAGATATGGATGAAATCTTGAACACCTTCAATGAGTCTTATCGTGGAATCATCAAAATGCTTCCACCCAGCTTGCGACCATGCAGCTCTCGGCATGGTGAACATTCATACACTGTGTTTCTTTGCTTAATGGCAATGTTGAATATGCGTCAATCATAGATCAATGTCTAGAAAAAACCTTGTTCTTATTTGAGAACCTTAACAATCAGTAAGATAAATCCTATCTGCCCCTATCTCAGTACTTAGGTGGAAAGGAAATGCCAGGGTCGAGGTCTTACTTCGTCAGCAGGCTTTGAGGCCCAAGGCCGATGCGGAGGGTAATAAGATGACAGGTGAGAAAGGCAGCTCGAGTCTTGGTAAAAGAATCAAAAACATGGTAGTCTTGTCTTGTATACTCCAACCACTTTCTTAGCCTTGTGACCCTTTCTATGACTTGAGCCCTTCACCTGAACCATCAAGCACCATCAAACTAATAACGACAATTTCCCAGTCTTTCTGGAACTCAGGATCTCGTTTGTCAAGGACATTACCGGGGCATGGGCAAAGGCACGTGAGCTCATGAAACTTACTGAGGAGGACTAGTGAGCCGCTGGTGTTTAGGTGATGGTGCCTTAAGACAGCTTCTTTAGAGCACATCAAGAGTATGAAATTTGGGTGCTTATGCTACCGAATCCAGTAGCAACAATCTCTGGGGATCCCTGACCTGCAGCAATGAACTCTTCATCAACTGCCTGCAAAGGGAAACAGTGAGTGCCAACTGGGGCTTCTAAGCCATAAAAGTTTTGTAAAGAGTATGTATGTCTTCCGAATCAAATTTTTGAGTTTGCAAGTGCCGTTTGTGTTGGAGCAACCGGCTAGTTCTTTGATGCAGTACCACCCTGATTTTGAACGCCTTTGTCGACAATTCACGATTTATCGGGTCACTAGGCTCCTCATGGGGTAATTAGAGAGTATTGTCCAGAGTCCAGCAACAAAACACCACAACAATTAAGATGCCCAGGTATTCATTTGGATTGGATCATACGGAGGCCCATGAGCCTTGGCCTGCACCGGCGTTGGAGGAAGCTCAAGTGTTTCAACCTCAAGTGTTTTGGTCTTAGGTCCCAAGCCCACAGTGCTTTACAGCAACTACCAGTTCATCCAGAAACTATACTTGCCCCTCCCTGACCGAAAGTGGGATGATGATATTTCGCTGAAGCATCTCGACCCAATGATATCGCTTAAGTGTAGATTGTTGTTGTTGGGGTTTGATCTAAACTATTTTAAGAAACATACTTGCTGTTGGATTCAATTACCTCCATCCTAGGTATATCGACGGCAGTGGCACTAAGAGAGTCTGCGGTGGTAAGCAGCTGAAATCAACGCAACACTATCCAGTAGCACTTGGTGACGCATGTGCTCATCTTTATCGACAACACTTGCCTGAGATCAAGAAGACCATGGCAGATCAAGTGTACCTAGGTTATAGAATCATCTTCTGCATATCGAAGGTAGTTTACACCCACATATAGACCCATCTATTGCATCCACAAATATCAAAGTTATTCCACACCCACAAATAGAATCATCTATTGCATCCACAAATATCAAAGTTATTCCACACCCACATATGTAGAATCATCTACTGCGTTCTTTTTGAAATACCTGTATATGAAATGCTCAAAGAACCAAATGTTATACCGCTTCAGCCCACATGTGTGATTGGATTCCTAGGCAAAAACTCCGAGCAAATGAAGAGCCTCTCAAGAAGATCAAGGAGCTCTTCCCGGGAAAACCCATTGGGGGGAAAGGATGATGAATTGGATCTCATTTTATGTATTTATATGATATATGTCTATATCTATATAGTTGCTTTTTCTCCAAATCATGAACCCATACTCCTCCCAGTTTTATCCATTCTCGGTTTTCTTGGTTTTCTCGGATTTCTCGGAATTCTTGGATTTCTTGGATTTCTTGGATTTAGAATTCTTGGATTTCTCGGAATTCTTGGATTTCTTGGATTTTTGGATTTAGAGAATTCTTGGATTTCTTGGAATTCCTGGATTGTTTCTTGGATTTTTCCTGGTTTCTTGTTTTCTTTCGATCCCAGCCAGCATCCCCTGCCAACATGCTCCTGCAGGAGGTTGGATTGTGTGAGCGCGCTAACCTGCAGCAAGTCTTGATGGCTCTGCAGTAGCTACCGGCATGCATGGGAGCATACAATTAAGGTTCATCTGGGGTACTGTTATGATAAGGGTGCCATTGTTTTGCAAATATACCCCCAAACCACATGAAGAAAAAGAAATACTTGGGTTGGAGGTGGTTTCTGCTGTTTTTTTTTGAAAAAAACACGCGAAAAATCAGAACCCCCAAAATCCGAGAAACCGAGAAAAATCCGAGAATCACCCGAGAATAGCCGAGAATATTCTTGGTTTTTGGGGCATCCGATTTTTTTTCAGAAATTAAAAAAATCTGAAGGGATTGAGCAGGAATTTGTTTGAGAATTGTGAATGTATCCCAAAATATCAATGGACCATAGGCCAATTCAAGGCACCTTGAAGCTAACCATGAGCTTCTGTGTGTCTACTGAGTGAGATTGACTCATTTGGACCGGGAAAAATCATCGATGAATCAACTTGGATCCGAAGATTCACACAAGCATGGGTCTTGCAACCATGAAAACCAATGATTGTGTTCTTGATACCATATATGTATACATCCTCAAGGATCTTTTGTTGGGTAGTGCAGTAGTGAGTGGACACCATGGGGCGGCGTTCAGTTACTTTAGAAGCTCCAACACGGCGCATTCGTTCTAAAAGCGCTCCCAGGGGGCGCAGTCCAAATCCCAAGATGTTGAAGCAGGCTGCTAAGGCATCGGCCAGTGGTGGAGCTTATGTGACTCCTCCGCCTAAGCAGGCTGCGGTGGTTTCTCCTACTTCGGGAGGTGAAAAGGTGAGAAGGTTAATCACCTTTGGGGCTAACAGTGTGCATCCCATAAAAGCTGAAAACCAACGTCCTATGAACCTAGCTGAAGCTGACAAGATCCTGGGTGCTATGAAGTCATCATCGGAAAAACAGCAGGACCTTAAATTCAAAAGGTTTTGAAAGCATTCACATGGATACTGAAATATGATGATACTATGAAATTCAAACATATATAGGTGATGTATATGTACCGAGTGCTTGCAGGAAGTACCTCCAGAAAGTGAGTCAAGTTCAGAGGAAGATCAACCAAAGGAGGAAGGAGGAGAGAAGATCAGTGAGAAGACTAAAAAGAAAAAGAAGGACTTGAAAGAGTGGTGGGCAAGATTCAAATGCCCTGGAATGTTTGCCAAAGCACCGGGTCTTTCAAAAAAACCATCTATGAAACGACAGTCAAGTCAAATCGAGATTGCTTCCATGCAGAAATGGTGGGATCGTTTTTCTCAGGACAAAACAGCCAAGGTGAAAAAGATCGCAGAAAAGAAGAAGAAGAGGAAAGCCCAGGAGCAGGAAGAACAGAAGAAGAAAGATGAACAAAAGAAGGAGGAACGGAAGAAGAAAGATGAAGAAAAGAAGGAAGAACAGAGGAGGAAAGATGAAGAAAAGAAGGAAGAACAGAGGAAGAAAGATGAAGAACAGAAGAAGAGAGATGAACGAAAGAAGGAAGACCAGAGGAAGAAAGCCGAACAGCTGCAAAAGAAGGTGGCTGAAGATAAGAAGAAAGATGTAGACAGTGATGATCTGGAGGAGGAGGAAAGCAGCAGCAGCGGAGAGCAATCAGATTCTGAAGGATCTCATGAGGAAAGCCAGCCCGAAGATCAAGACAGTGAGGAGGATAGTGAAAGCCAAAGTGATGATAAGGAGGATGCAGGAGAGGATAAGGAGGATGAAGAGAAGAGTGAGGGAAGCGGTGATGAGTCCAAGACCAGCGATGAAGCCAGTGCTTCCCCTGCTGGTTCTGAGGATGATGGTGAAAGTGACAGCAGCGCGAGCGAAGAACCAGCGCCTAGGTCAATTCTCAAGAAGAAGAAGGAAAAGACGAGTGAGAAAGAGAAAGAAACGAAGGAGTTGCCAGAGAGAAAGAAGAAAACACCCGATGACAGGAAAGGGAAGTCTAGCAAGGAAAAGCTGGATGAAAGACAAAAGGAAAAGGAGAAGAAGCGGAAGGACGATGAAAGATCAGAGAAGAAGAGGAAAGTGGATAAAGTTGATCCAGAGAACAAGGCACTAGCAGAACCAGAAAAGGAGATGATGAACAGCAGCTCCCATAGAAAAGAGTGGCAAAACTTTGGAAGGTGGTGCAAAAGCAAGAAGCGCTGTCCCCAAAGCATCATCGATGCATGCAAGACTCCGGACTGCAAGGGTGGGTTTGGTGTCTTGATTAACCCTATCAGAAACTTCTTATAGAATTCTGGAATCTCTTTATTGAACATCAGCGATTTGCTCCCTTTACAGTATTCGCCCACAAAATCAACACTATGAAAAAAGTTTCTTTTCACCCCCCATGCATGGTGCAGGAGAAAAGGCTGCAGCTCTTCAACGACTACATGAAGAATGGCCAGGACTATAGTCAAGTTGAGGCTATCTTCAAACAGAGGTTGACGGAAAGCCAAAAAACAACCCTGAGGTATGGTTTCAGAAATGATGTTTGGGTTCAAAAACATCATGGTGATCGTAAAGCAGCTAAGATCATGCAAAGGAAGAAGGATCTTGGGCTGATTCTTAACTGAAAATTATTCAAATATCTTCAAATGCTTTTGCTTGGTTTCTCCAATCCCTGAAGTGAATCTTTTTCATTGATACCTGCCTCCACTCAATCTGCAGTACCCCAACAGAACCAATTTTGCTCCTGGGTACCCCAAACAATGCCATTAGCTCCTGCGTGTGTGAGAAGCTTAGGACCATCCAAGATCCGGAGTTCCCAGATGAAAAAGACGAACTGCTATTCTTTGTCCTGATTGAATTCAACATAGATGATATCAAGGAACTTCAGAGAGTTACACAACTTGAACTTTCTGGAAGTCTTGACCAAGAAGGATTGAAGCAGTTTGTTGAAGCACCTCAGCTTTACATTCTCGAGAAACTTTAGTCAAACAAATTTAGATATGAAAATAAACCGTTCAAATTTAGATACAAACCGGATCTTGGATGGTCCATTCTCTCGCTTAGGCTGGGGGCAGCAGTACTTGATGATGAGGGCCCATCCAAGCCCTTGGATTTGCGTGAAGGGATGGACAAAAGATAGGAACCTAGAGGTGTCTAAGTTGGAATTAGAGAAATGTTTTTGTTTAGGATTTTTCAGGGTTTCCTAGGTCTGTTTCTGATTTCCTCATTCCATCTTTTTCAGCCATTCTTGGCCTACGCCCCCTTTCCTAAGGATCTTTTACATGTACTTCACCAAGGAGTTGGTATGGTCTTCATTGCCGCTTTGGTTTGCGACCACCTGAATTCCAAACATCCAAATCTTACATTGAACATGTTGGATCAACTACTTGCCCATACAGTTTATCCCCATTACAGGGATTGGTGTCGGAGGAGGCCCCCTCATGTTACAACATGTAGTCACCGGTTCAACGCTGCACGGTTCAACAAAGAGAAGTGGAAGCAATTGCCGGAACTCAATAGTGTTTACAAGGCGGCCGTGGTAAAAGATATGATGTCATGGTGTGCCGACTATTTGAAAGAGGAAATGGTTGGCCCACAAGGAACTACCAGGGCATATGCAATGTTTGGGATAGCAGCTTTCCAAAAACAATTGGATTCAAATGGGCCTTTTTTTGATCAGGCAACTGCTGGCAAAGTCATTAACCATGCTCGGTCAGGGTTATTGTTCTACCAAGAGTTGGCCGGCTTGGACCGGGGTCGAGTTGATGGAAAACGGTTCTACAAGATCACTCCGAAGTTTCATTCCCTTATTGAGATGCTGCTTTACATTGGTGAAACAAAACGCAACCCAAGGCAACTTGAATCAATTTTACCAAACAGTTTCTGGTTTTCATAGTTGGTTGATTTTTCCACCAAAAGCTACTATGTAATATAAGAGTAAATAATTTGTTGGAAGTTCTTGATCTTTTCCTCCTAGGTACGAGCACTGCTACCAGGATGAGGACTTAATGAAACAAGTAGGACGTATCTCCAGCCGTACTCACCCAAACACTTTGGTGAGTGTCAGTTTGCAACGCTACAGAGCGTTGTTGCAACTCTGCGACGTTCTCTGAGGGTCCCAGCAAAAAAGAAGCGGAACATTGGAAAGCGTCATTGCACCGATGATATGTGTTTCACAAATGGTGTTTTACTTTGTTCAATTCTACTTAAACAAATCCTTGAAGATTTAGGGGGGCCCATGCACATATATACGAAATGCACATGCAAATCATACCTTAAAGAAACCATACCTTTAAAAATCAGAGCAACAGGTCGGACGGCCAATGCACAAAAGCGTTTTTACATTCACGTGGCATTATCACAAGAAAACCTCTATAAAAACCAACCAGGTTTCTAAGAATCTTAGAAACCTGGAATAACTATATTTATATATCAGCACATAAATATGCGTACTTGGGTTTTCCATTTGTTTTTTTTTGTAAATATCTGAATAAGTTTATCTCTCAAGTGCACTGACCTATAGTGTGACAACGGCTTTCATATAAAGTCTCTGGTCACGCCAAACTTAAAACAGAGGTGAGACCACAGCCTTCATGTAAAGTCTTTAGCCCTGCCAACAATTTGCGCAACATCGGTGATATTATGCAAATCATGTTACATGTGATCTGCACGGTTAGACGCTTGTCTTGACAGAAGGCTTATCTTGAAAGCCTTCAATTGTACATAGCCACGAAGGCCTAATGGATGAGCCTCTTGGCTCTCTAGGTTGGTGAACCCAATGCCACAGGAGTCGAGTTACCAACTGAACTCCCACAGTGACGCTTTCAGCGGCCCCTTGGCGTTTACCTCCCTTGGTTAAACCTAATGAGATGACACAGGGGTCACGCTCACGAGGCTGAGTGATATGGGAGGCTTTGACATTTAAGAGTTCACCGGCACGAAGGGTACCATAATACCCCAGGAGGAGTGAAATTCCAAACAAGGGCTTCTTGGAAAAGAATGCATACCCCACCATTGCATGGAGTGCCTTTTCTGGCAATGGAGGTGCACGATTTGGAATTTCATTCACTCCCCAAGTTCGAAGAAGGCGCCAGCTTCGCTGTAAATGGCCTTTGACCGATGGCTGCTGGTCCTGGATTGCGGCTAGGGTATCAGATGCAAGTGCCCTGCCAAACCCATTTTCCCAAAGATGTTCCACATAATCGGATACCAAATGGTCCAGGTGATCTTTGCGAGATGGTAAACTCAAATCTTTGCTGACCAGGAATTTTGTAAATTGGGACAGAGCACCGTCATACCGCTTTCTGGTGGATTGTTGAACTGTAAGCGTAGATAATTTCCCGAGCTTTTTACGAACCTTAATTCTTTCCTCCCGTGCGCGACCTTCTACATGTTTCTGACCTACTTTACCCATCTTTTCTTGACAGCCCTTCTGCTCGGCGCATCGGCCGGGTTGTCACTGGTGTGGATATAGGTCCACACACCCATGGAGCCGGTCGCTAGGAGGAAAGAATTGATTCGCAATAAAGTTCGTCGTAGTTTTCTGCTGCTAGAACGACCCCGTGAGAGGGCGTGAAGAACAACTTGGGAATCCACCAAATGCACAAACTTGATACGGGTTTTTTGACACTTTTCCAGACGCCACCTGATAGTAGTAAGCACCGCTCGGAGCTCCAGGCTATTGATGTGTTCAGGAGCCCCTTGCCACTGCCACCCACATATGGTGCGCCTTCTCCATAACTTAGATGGAACGCTGGCACGAAGACGATGGTGCTTAACTTGAGCGTCCGTGGGAGAAGACAGGAGTATGTCTTCTCCCTTGATGCTGACCAAGCCTGTGAGCTTGCGTGTCAAGGTCAGATAAGCATTCGAAGATGTAGTTTTCTTAATATACTGACCATTAAGCGGCGGATGCAGGAGGAGCCCTTGCAGAGTGGCTCCTTTCCCAGGAAGGGTAGCGTCCACGCAATTCTGAGGAGTAAATTGCTTGCTTAGACCAAGACGAGCGAACAGTTGGGAGAGCAGCCAGATAACTACGGTCACGTTCCAGGAGTTGCCAATAAGGCTAAGCCGGCAATCCATACACTCCTGAGATGACCCTCGACTCTTTGGAAAGCACTTGGAGGTATACCCAACTGGGAACCCCATGATGGCCTCACGCTCCCGGGCGTTTACCAAGCGGGTTTCCCCTTGGGAATTGATGACCCGAAATACTTTGCGATATTGGTAAGGAGGGAATCGAAATTGATCCCCCTCCCAGACTGATAGCTCCTCCGCGTCACAGTTTCGAAGCCCTGCGGGCCTGGGCCCCGCATGCTGGTGGGGCGAGCTGTAGTGAACGTTGGAAAAGGCTCCTCGCTTGTCTTCTTCCATCCTGGTTCAAGGAACATACCAACCTCCAACTGAGCTTGGAGATCCACTGTACCAAAGCAATGAAAACCTTCTCCACTAGGAGGGTGCAACTGTACACCCTCCCCATCGCATAGTTCTCAGGTAACCCAATACAATCGAGGTCGCCTAGCCAATGATACCCCCACAGCATCAATGGCCCAAGGTAGGAGCCCCACCTCCTCTGACATAGCCTGCCGATCCTTCTCATCCATTGATTGAACCGATTCCATCAAGAGGTATACAGGGGCCCAACAAAAGTACCTAGAGACCAGCCCTTTAATCCGAGGTGCCTCCTTAAAAAGCTTGCTGCGACAGTCTTTGAAGGCCCCCTTCCTTTCCGAGTTGAGTCCGCTCACCCCCTGACAGGGGGGCCCTGCACCAATAATGATAATACTCGCCTGCGAGAACTGGCACGACCACCTTTTGACGACTTCCTCATTGATTTCCAAGACATCGTTACAAAAGATAGTGCCAGGAAAATAGGACTCGCGCTGATGTGGCCTAGGCTTGAGATATACCTAACGCGTCAAGGGCTACACGTAAGGCCCCTATTCCGTCGAAAAGTCCTATTGATAGGACCTGACAATGGCTCTCCAGCCCTGGCAGATCTCCTCTCACTTGGGAGGCAGCGGCTAACTCCCCATAAGGAGTCAGCCCCCAGGTGGCTGTAATTCCACCTCCCGAATTTGAGGCATCTGACGCCGTCACCATTGCCTCCAAGCACGTCCTAAAATCCATCGCACTCAGCGGCGCCAAAGAGATGAACCGGACAAGTTCAAGTTTGACACAGTCAGGGAGAGGAAGCCGGGT
>OMLO01003024.1_pt1 | contig 13807 bp, 11 predicted proteins | sample 1674811 | NCBI WGS metagenome assembly OMLO01 (sample SAMN06265003, study PRJEB25207) | coral metagenome | isolation source: Coral host | place: Mexico:La Bocana,Puerto Morelos, Mexico | collected 2008-11-13
AAAAAAATCATTCACCATTTTCGCTTAATTTCGTTTACGGGCCTCAATCGTCACACAGAGACCAATGATAATTATTGAAAACTAAAAAAAAGCATCCGCGTTAAGGCCTCTAGGCCTCTTGTTTATTTTATTCAATACCTTGCTAGAAACCTCAGTGTCTGACAAAAAAACACACTGTACTAGCTGGAGTTTGAAACATGGCCCCAGAGCCGGTTTATGTCTAGCTTGGATTGGACGAGTCTTTTTCTTCACCTTGCAGTTGCTAGCGTTCATTCGTAGTCACTGGCTTCATATCCCGCAGAATATGAACACAAAGAAATTTCTTGACCAACCAACCGGGAAACCCCCTTCGTTATGTATATATTTACTTTCGATTGTCTCATTTCAATTCTCGGAAAACGCCACGCGTCATTTGCGAATTCGTAGAAGCGATTTGTGTACGAACAGTTCACTTAAGTTTTATACAATGGCGGGTATTCTGTCCTTTCTAAAGAGACTGAAATGAATTCCATACGATTAGTTTTTGTGGGACGCTTTGCAGTACTCGCTCTGCTTTTGACTCAGGGTGGATTTTTCGCGGCTTATCCAACATGGTATTCAGATAATAAGCGTTGGATTGCTGTCATAATTTTGTATGTACTAGTAATATTTTACTGGTGTTGTTGCCTTAACACCGATGCAGGACTCATCAGAATGTTTTTTACTTGGGGATTGTACGTTGTCGCTTTAGTAACCAACATAGCCATCACTTTTGGAGTATGCGGAGACGAACTCGACAAGGAAAACTTCCTTGGTCCTAACTGCTTGAAAGTGATTTTGTGCCTCACTCCTGTCCTGTTCCTCTTGTTACTAAACACGGCAGACGATTTGAGTGAGAACGAAGAATACAGAAAGCTTGCTAAAGAGTTATCCGTTCACATATCCATTGATCTTTTCGATGGAGTCGAGATGTTGGACGTCGTTCTTGACGAGAGAGAAAACAACTATGGAATCAAGAGAGAATTTGGAATAGCGATGATCAGCGTGGCATGTTTTAGCTTTGCGTTGTCTTTGTTACAAATGGCGGAAAATAAACTCAAGAACGGAAGCTGCCAACTTGACAAGAAACTCGCCATTATCCGCAATGGTATTCAAATGGTCTTCGTGAATTTGGTCTTCTTAATAATTCGCCTGGTGATCTTCATAAAGTACAAGAAAGATGAGTCTATCTTTATAGCAAAAAATGGCATCGCGATATTTTTATCCTCGTTGGAGATCTATTATTATCGGCAATCCTGAATCCGGCTAGCGTTAACTTCTTGAGTCTTACCTTCAACTGACTTTCATATCATATTCTCTTTACTCCTTGGACTTTTTAGGTAATATTAAAGCTTTGGCTTAAGTACGCTGTTCAGTCTCGATCAGTTATTCACAACTGACTTTCAAGCGTCCGCGTGCATTTTACCTCTAATTATATTTGAGGTTTTGAAAGCTTTTAATCTGCAAAGCCCTGGTCAGGCAATCCCAGCAGTTCGTTCTAACATCATCCAACAGTGCTCGGTGAAACTGCCAGAACATCGAAGTTTATTCTCCAGCTGCGATACAGTTGAAAACTGTAGGAAGCGAGTTCGATTTTGGCTACGACCTGTTCCAGTCTGCTTCAAGAAGTTGGATCATCTGAAATGCTGAGTACAGTTTACCTTTTCAGTTTAAGTAATAAGAAAGTTTTCCCTGCTTAGTGACCTCTCCAGTTTTGAATTGTTTCTTGTATCGACAGGGAAATTTTAATTGTTGTTTAACATCGAAAAGGCAAACTTTCTGTGGATTTTGATGAAAGCTAGTCCTCTGTTGTTCTCGTGCAGTGAGGTATACTTCTCAAACTTGGCTGACTTTCCTTTAAATTCCGTATGTTGGATGGTTTTTTTAACGTGATGTGAGATCCTATGAAAGTTTTTTACTTACAGAAGTAATGCTATGTAAACGTTACACTGTTATTTGACTGATGATAGAGTAGTGTTGGGTTCTGTAATAGTGCAGATTTCTTCTTATTTTCTTATGTTGTGCTATTGTTAATTAATTGTTTCAATTTAAAATTTACACTTAATCGATATAAGGCGAAAAGAAACGACACAAGAGACCTCTTCGGTATTGAACTGTATTTCTTTCATCGAGAAGTACAACTTAATTGTGTAGTTAGTGAGTACCGATCGAATGGAATGCTAAAATATTCGTTGTGGAGTAAATGGAAGTGCTCCAATGTACCGTGAATTTCCTTTAGATTTGCGTTCGCTGGTTGTTTTGTCTAAAGTGATGAAAAAGTAATATATTAAGGGGTCGGGTTACTCCAAAGTCGGTTAACGCTAACCCAGGATTAAATTTTAACCGAAGAATTAATTTTTCTTGCCTAAAAATATCTTCCACTGCTTATAATTATGATTTGTGTAGTTTGAAGTTATTCAAACTCTAAACTGAAGGGCAAACAGTATAAATAGAAAACCTCACCGGAAGATTACAAAACTGAAATCAAAATTCTCACTGATCCTGGGTTAGCTTAATTGGCTTTCAGCAACCCGACCCAGACGCATAACCATGTTAAACTTAATATAAATGTTATAGACTGAAACAAAGTTCTATTGCCGGAATAAACTTCTGGTTTGTCAATTTTCCTCGATTTGCCTTCTCAGGCTGTATTATCATCTTGTTGTGTTCAATACCGTTATGACATTTACATTGCAGACTGCAGACTGCAGACTGCATTTAGGCCTAAATAGCGTCCCAGTTAGCGTGAATATCACACAGGTCAACCTGTATAGCACTCAGATTACCCTGTTTACAGTTAGCTCTATCTCTGCTCGGTAATGGCAAATGGAATACGATATCAGTTAATTTAAAAGTCTCCATTCTGCTGTATGCAGTCTACAAATGTCATACACTCTGGTAAACTTAGTCGATAAAATGCGAAAAGAAACTATCCAAAACTTCCCTGATTTTGATAAAATGTCATTAAAAGTTGAACAGGCTACTGTAGAAATGGTCGTTTTCTTTCCCAGCGTGTCACGCTGTGCAGAGTTCGAGATCACAAGTTTAACTGAATTTATTCTGAATATTGATTCTTGTGTAAACAACGAGGTATGCAAATTCTCCTTATGTCTGCTCCTCTTGAAATAACATAGAAATACTCAGGGAATGGTTGTTGAAACTTCTGCTTTTCTGCCTTTCGTTTGAATTTATTCTCAAGCATTTATCATATATTTTAACTGATGTAGAGCAACAGTCCCTTCCAAAGCACGAGTCATGGAAAGTTTGAAGTTTTCTGGTCGCTTGATTATCAGGTTCGTCTTGACTAAGATTTCGTTCAAGTAAACTTATTTGAGCAAGCAAAAGACAGTCGTGATTGGTTGTAATAAAATGCAAAGACAAAGTTAATTTAATCATTTTTAGTACGTCATTAAAGTCATGCTGAGCTGATTTCTTAGAAAGATTGAGAAAGGTATGACGTCAGGCGCAAAGAATAGCGAAGCGCGTCAGTGACGTCATAACTCAGACAAACTCAGACAAACAAAACGGAATTGAGGAAGATTTGACGCTTTTTTAAGCGCGTAAGCAAGCGTTCCCGAAACAATTTTTAAAACGAAAATTTGGCGTTCATTTTCCTCTTATTTCTCCCAGAACATGCTTCTGTTGTCTGACTCTCGCGGGGTTCATTCTATTTTTAGACGTCGCGCGCTTCGTTATTACGTATGTACGAGTCTTTTGTGACTGTTTCTCGGAAAAAAAGCTTCATGACCTTTATCCGCATTTCCGTTCGTTTTCTTAGAAAGATCGTGCTTTGGGCTTGGTATAGAAAGTCTATTCAAACCGAATTAGAAACCTCAGTGCCTGACAGAACAGTCACGCGCTTTGCGCTAAAGTTAAATCATGGCTTTATGTCTCGTTTGGATTGGACGGCTCGTATTCTTCGGCGTGGTTTGCCTTCAGTCGTATTCACTGGCTTCATATCCTGCAGAATATAAACATGATGATGGATTTTACGCGTTGTGTCTCTTATTTGTCCCTGCTCTCGTACTCCGGTTTTACATCTTGTGCGAGGAAAAAAAGCTGCAGTGGTTATTTGCTGTCTGGTTACTGTACGTCGTTGCTTTCGTGATCCTCATCGGTGTAATCTTTGGTGGATCTGAGCCGATCGAGGAGAAACTCGACAAAGAAAAGTTCTTCGGTCCAAACGTTTTAAAGATGACACTTTGTCTGTCTCCTTTCATTCTGTTGCTGTTATTGAGCACGGGGACAGATTCGATTGCTTACAGAGAGCTGATTTGGATGTTGTCGTTGCGAATAGCACTGGATCTCTTCGACGGAGTGGAAATGTTGGACGTTATCATTGAAGATAGTGAAGACAACAATGCAATTTCTGACAGCTTTGAAAAAGCCATACTCGCTTTTGTTTGTATCAGTTTCCTGCTGTCCCCTTTGCAACTGATAGAGGTCAAGCTGGATGGATATGACGATTGGAAATACGACAAATGTATGATGATCTCCCGAACCACTCTTCAAGTCCTTGGTGTCAATTGTGTATTTCTGGGGCTTCGCTTGGCTCTGTTTTTGAAACATGGTAAAGATGCGTCCATATTCATCGCAAAAAATGTTATTGTAATTTCCCTTGGCCTGTTCGAGATATGCTCAGCGTGTAAATGTTGTGGCTGTGAATATGACTCTGATTTTTAATGCTTTTTTTTTTTCGGTTTTTGATCTAGATGATTGAAATAGACAGTAGACTGAAAACGACGATGAACTAAGGTAGTTAACAACGTTGCTGAAGTACTGACGAGATCTGCCAAGTCTAAGAAGTACTATATCAAACACGGGAGACAGTGTTTCTTCGGCATTTCTTAACATCGAGAAGAGAAATAGACGCGCAGCGGAGTATTTTTGACGAACTTCGAGGTGTTTGGATAGCCGATGAAACACTGTCTCGAATGGTATCCAAACCTCTTTCACGGTTGTGATTTTCTTTGTTTCAACTTGATGAAACTCATTAGAAATTCATCAAGTTTAAGCAAAGGAAATCCTGACCGTGACGGTGTTTGGACATCTGATTTTAATTAGCATGGATTTTTACGATTTTTTTCTCCATTTTGTTCTTAGTTTTGGTTTCGATTGAGAAGATATATCAAACGCTCAAGACAGTGTTTGACCACATTTCAAAACACCTCGAAGTTCGTCAAAAATACTTTGCTGCGCGTCGTATTTTCAACTCTCTTCTCGGTGTTTGGAAATGTGGTCAAACACCGTCTTTCGTATGACTATGTACGCTCATTCAAACCGTCTTTCGTGTTTGATATATTACATCAAGTTAGTATCAGCTGAGAAAACTGAATATGCATGTTTGGATGGTCTTAATGTAATAATTTGTCGAATAGTCTAGTAATTTATTAATGTGGTTTTAGTTTTATAGAGAGGTTTTCATTTGAGGGCTGATTTACATGTCAGTGACATTTTAAAAATAAAATTCGTTCCACTCTGATTGTTATCCCTAACTGCCTGGTGATGTTACATTAATGAGACATAGCTGATATCTTTACTCAACTTGATGCAAATGTTTGATGACTATAAATGTTATTCTTTTCACGTCGTGTATTCTTTAAGTTATCAAGCGCAGTACTAATTTTGAAAAGCAATGTAGAAATTTCCTCGGTCTCTCTTTTGGCTGTTATTATTTTCTTATGAAGTAATTCTCCTGATCCGTGTTCACAATTGTATTAATTTTCTCCTGAAATTAAGGCCCCGTCCCGACTGCGCCGTAGAAATGATTTGGAAACGGCGTTTTCACTCTTAAAACGCATCAAATGTTTCCGTCCACACTACGCCGGACAAATTTTTAAAACGCAACAATCACCAGTCATTTTCGATTTTTTGTATGAGGAAAAACTCGAGCGGGAAAATCACGTGATTATTGTGAAATCATCGTTTTCGAAAAGCTCCGTTTTAAAAACGTTAACCGTCTCAAACTAAAACGCAAAGCAGGCGTTTTCAAATTTCTCCAATTTGAAGAGCGTTTCCGGAAAGCTCCGTTTTCGTGACGGATAAGTGTGGATGGCAGTCCTAACCATAGAAATAGAGCTGTGTTTTAAAATTTTATCGGCGTAGTGTGGACATAAATACGAGGTTATAGAAAGCCGCTGTGCGAGGTGGAAGCAGGCGCCAAGTAACCCTGGCCTGCCCTCAAATCGTTCAGCGGATGCTCCTAACCTGAAAAACCCCTTCGAGTCACTGCAGAGGAGAGAGCACCCTGCGCGCAGAGCCTCTTTCATCTCTTTTTTGAGGGGATATGTGCTGTAACAAAAGGCCCTGTTTGCAGGATAAGGAGAGAGCTTTTTTTAACAATAATAATAATAAAAAAAATAGTTTTGCTTCACAGATGGTTTGCAACCATTCCCGAGAGGTTCAAAGACCCTGGCGGCCAGGTTGGATGACAGCGATGCGTCATTTGCAATTGATCTGTAGTAGACTTGCCCCCAGGTCTCCATGACCCCCGAGTTGGTGACCCAATACGACTACGGGGACGACGAACGGCCTCCATTTTATGACGCGGGCTCTCCTACGGAAGCCCGAGTAATGAAAGTTCTAATTATCCCACCGACAAGTACCATCGCGACGTCCATCAGGCATTCCCAAAAAATTATACAATCTTAAGCTGTGTTCACATTAAAGCCGAAACATGATTAGAGTAAACATGTTTCAAGGAAACATGTTGCGCCTAAATATGTTTGTTATTGCATTGTTCACATCAGATGTCGGTTTCAAACACGTTTCATGCATGGTTGTATAATTTATGCTGTTTCATGGTACTCGCATTTGTCATTAAGTTTTGGGGCAATGTTCTCCCAAATATTCTGCTTTCTACTCATCGCCGACGATTGCCGTTGTATTTCTTCATCGGCCCATATTTTAACTAGACATTTGGTCTCAAAATAGCCCCAATTTTGGTTCTTTTGGACACTCCCCTCCTCTCCGCATCCATCCGCCATTTCGAACGCGTTTGGTCTGATCGTGGTTGAAACTACCTCGCGAGGTTGTTTTAATCATGCTCAGAATAATCATGTTTCAATCATGATTCGCGCAATGCACTGTCTGATGTGAACTCATTTCGTAACGAAACATGTTTCATTCGTGATCAGACTAATCATGTTTCGCCCTAGTGTGAACACAGCTTTAAAATCTCACAATAACTTTTGATACCAAATCAAGGCCGCTGCCATGATCATGCCAAAATGGGGCATTTAAATGTATTAAATTATTTAATTTTTACAATACGTTACATGTTGTTTATTGATAAACATAGGCTTAATGACTTCGAGCTAACCTGTCATTTTCTGATATATTTTTAGCCATAGAATTTTTTTTAACCACTTTATCAATCGGCGGATCGCTTATAGCTTAAGTATCGGATACAATGAAAATCAATGAGTGTATGTTCGTTAGCCAGCTTCACAAAGTCAACAGGGTTCTACTTGCTGTTTACGATATCTTCTATCGGAATCTACTTAATTATCTTCTATTCTTTAATTTAGTTTTTAATACGGAGAAGGTCTTGAGCAAGGTCATTCAAGCAATTAGGATTTCCTGGAAACAGGTTGACGTTTCCACCGGCCAGATCATGGTGGCGAACGTCGGCCGTAAGAATATTTTGCAGCTCTGTTAGGGTAATTTGCCGAGTGCGCTCAGCACCTCCATCGTGGACGTTGTTTCCCATCACAGCAAAACTCACCGCATCACCATTTGGGCGCACACAACAGCCAGCGGTCCACAGTGAATTAGGAATAGCGATGGTAGGATGGTTTTGATTAAAAGCCTCAATGTTTGGTTGGTTTGAATTTGGAGGATCGCCCGGTAGAATGTGAGCAAATGAAGTACCAGTCAAAAGATACAACACAGCAGCCTGCTGTCCAGGCTGTGCCTTAGTACAAAGCATTGCGGCCGTTCGTATCCTGTCTTCATATTTAGCCCAATGAGCCCTACTGTTAAATCTTTGGCACTGTGGTACGGCGTTTGTATACGTGAAGGTAGACTCATAACCAGCTTGGGTCCTTGAAAGGGTATGCGCTGGAGCCAAGTGACCTTTTTGATAGATTTTGATTTGGGTCCTTGGATCGACAGTTTGATCGCTGTATAACATGTCGCTTCCTTGTCGCAGGATCCCTTTTTAAAATGATAAAAGAACTTAAATTTTAAAATGCCATTTCCAAAATTTCCGGTCGGAAATTTGGAAAGTTCCTCACTTTTAAATTTGCAGTACCTCAGTAGGTTCCACGGAGTCTGCAACAATATGTGAGGAAGGTTTTTTTGTAACAAATTTTAATGTCACTAACTCGGGAAGGTTTCGGCTAAACACGAACGTTTCTGTCTCTTTTCATAGAGACAATTAAGGAAGAAATAAATAGGGCGCTAAGGTGAAGGAATACTTTTCACTCTGTATTTGAGCATTGGCAAACACACTAGAGTAGTTTAAAAGCATTTCTTGAACGGAGCTATGCGTAACCTCAAAAGATACGCAGTCACGGAAGTGGTCTTTGCACTAACAAGCCACTTAAAACTGAGCCAAATAAAACTAGTTTCCCGTTAGCTCTCGTAATTTCATTGCCGAAGGTTCCAAGATACGGGTTGGAAATTGTTAATGTCACATGCAGGTGGATATAATCTACATATTTGTTTTTTAAGTAAAGTCAGCGCCATTCTGGATAATTGGGAGACTTATATCCTCTTCCCAGCACAAGGTTGAGCAGATAAAAGATATTAGAGCTTTTCATGATTATTTAAATCTTATTAACTGAGCTTAGTCAGTTTGTATGGGAGAATCTTGACCGAGGTCGTGAGTACAGACCTCACTGCGTTCGGTCTGTGCACACGACCGCTTTCAATATCGATTTCAGCCAATCCAATTCGTGAATTTGGTAGTTCCCAGTCCTTGTGAGACAGAACCATATAATAAAGGGTGTTTATTAAAAACGGGACCATTGGATAATGCGATTCGAGAGTTTTCATTGACTTAGCCATCATGGGTTATGAGCCATTATACCATGCTTTACAAATATGGTAAGCGTGCGCGTGAGTTTTCGGGGCGTTTTTATTTTTATTTTAGTTTATTTCAGAATAAACACTAGCGGTACAAAACGACGTTTCGATCTCTCTGAGATCATTTTCAAGTTGAAAAAAAAAAAAAACGAATGAAATATACATATATAAGTACAAATTAGGGCGTGAGCATGTCAAACGATAAAATATGTAAATACAAGCGCTAAAATGTAAGTGTTAAAAAAATAAAATACTATAAAAAAAAAAAAACCTATATAAATAACTTTGCACGGATGGAATCTCTAAATGAGAGCCATTCATCTGTCTGCTTCACCATGGAACTTGGCGAACACGGTAAACTTCCTTTCCTGGGAACGGACATCAGGAAATGCAATGGTCGCCTGGAGACAAGGGTGTACAGAAAACCAACTGACACCGGATTATTACTACATTACAAGAGCCACGTCGTTAGATACAAGAAGTCATTGCTAAAAACAATGCTGGATCGTGCCTTTAAACTCTCATCTACCTGGCAACTGTTCCACCTGGAATGTGATCGCCTCACACAGATGTTCTCCCGACTTCAGTACCCAGCGTAATTGATACAATCGACCATCAGTAATTTTGTCACCAAGATAGTTTCTGGCGATCCAATTTCTACTCGAGCACGTAAAGTGAATGAAGCGCCTGTCAGAATAGTGTTGCCTTTCAAGGATCAGAGATCGGCCAATTCCGCGCGAAGGCAACTTGGGGAACTAGGCCGAAAAATTGGAATTGATATTCGTCCCGTGTATGCAAGCCGCAAGATCGGACACGAGGTCGAATCAAAAGAAAAGAAGCCGCCTATCATTAACCAGCAACGCGTTGTTTACTACTACAAGTGTGGTTTGTGTGATGCAAGCTATGTCGGGTACACGTGCCGACACCTCTATCAACGCGTTGAGGAACACAAAGGATCGTCTTCAATCGGGAATCACATCAAAGAGCAACATGGAACAGTCCCAAGTGACATATATCGTGATTTTAAGATCTTGAGAAAGTGCCAAAGTAAATTCGACTGCCTGATCTACGAAATGCTCTTTATAAAGGAGCTTAAGCCAACCTTGAACAAACAGTCAGATTCCATCCGTGCAAAGTTATTTATATAGGTTTTTTTATGGTATTTTATTATTTTAACACTTACATTTTAGCGCTTGTATTTACATATTTTATCGTTTGACATTCTCACGCCCTAATTTGTACTTATATATGTATATTTCATTCGTTTTTTCTTCAACTTGAAAATGATCTCAAAGAGATCGAAACGTCGTTTTTTACCGCTAGTTTTTATTCTGAAATAAACTAAAATAAAAATAAAAACGCCCCGAAAACTCACGCGTACGCTTACCATATTTTAGTTTAGTTTTCTATATTTTTTAATAAAACAATTATTCCACTCGCGCTTGTTGGATATGAGATGATTATAGCCAACTCGGTGCTACGCGCTTCGATGGCTATTTACCATCTCTTATGTGGCTGTGTCTCACAAGGACTCAGAACTACCGAAATCACGAATTTGATTGGCTGAAATCGATATGGAAAGCGGTCTACATTTTCCCATCTAGACCGACATCCAGACCGGTAATGTTTTGCGGTGAAAAAGCTGCAAACTAAAATGCAAAAATATTGGCTATTTTCTTCTAAAAATATTTATTTATGGAAGTGCCAAAAAGCCTGGTGAGAAAAAAGTAAAGAGGAGGAGCAAATTTTGGCAGAATTAATTTCAGCTCATCGCCGTTCGGAAGCAAAATGTCAGCAGGTACTAACAAGTTACATATAATAAACATCTTATTAACCGAGCTTAGTCGGTCTTTATGGGAGAATCTTGACCGAGGTCGTGAGTACAGACCTCACTGCGTTCGGTCTGTACTCACGACCTCGGTCAAGATTCTCCCATACAGACCTCCTGCTCGGTTAATAAGAGCTAAATATTTAACCCACGCTCGTGGAATATTTGTTAAATATACTGTGATACCTCAAAAATCAACCCTTGTGCATATGGGGAATGTTCTTTCTCTGTACATGTAAATAAGTTACCTGGGGTCGCGGTCCACGCTCGACGATTTCCTCCTTGGAAAAGGTCTCCTTTACCTTCCCCGGGATCTCTCCACAAGGTGTAGGCTGAAAATACCGCAATTCCGAAATGTTCGTCAAACATTGTGGCGTAGTACGTGTGCTCTTGATCTGGTGTCGGCGGTTGGCAGATGTATCTGGTGAACCCATTACGTGGACCACGTAAACCTTCTGGTGGTTGTCCTTGTACGAAGAATTGCGTATAGCACGGTCTGTCAGGATTATTGAAAACAAACGTTGTAAGTAAAACTCGTCGGATCCCTGTGACATTTTGGCTGTGGTCTTCTTCAGTGCTGTTCTTAGTGCCAAGATTGTGATCATCGAAACCTGGTTAAAAGACAAAAAATGCAAATAGTTTCTCTTGTTTGTCCATAACAGCTGTACAATAGAGTGTGCCTAATCACATGACCCCAAATTGCAGTCCTCCATCTTCCAGGATAACTTATTCGACTTCCTCAGGAATCGGTTTTCGGTAATATCTCACGATTGCATTCTGTTATGGTTTGAAATGGGTGAGTTCGCTTCTTTGAAGTGACAAAAATTGTTTTACGCGATCTGAAACCTTACTTGTTACGTGTGTTTTTCGTTTTTCTTTTGTAAGTTTAGAAGTTTGGAATTCTGATTGGAAAAAAAGGCACTTAAAACACGAACAGAATGACGAGAAATCATTTTACAAGGAAATATATTTTGTGAGTTGTGAGGCAAAACTTTTGCCGTTCATAATCTCTTAGTTGTCAGTAAGAGTTTGGCCGTTATCAAATTGAAGTGGGCAGATTTTTATAATATCCTTATTTCATTAAGTCAACAAAATTAGAAGATTTGAAGTCGGAGATTTTTGAAGTGCCTGCTATGCCTCTCTTGTAAAAGAGCTTTCTCATTAATTGTACAACGACAAATACTCGATTGCTAATTATTATGGAAGAAAACAATGCGACCACATAAACTATGTTAGATTTCAATTAACTCAAAAGGTAAACTTCACTTAGCAAGTTTATTTCATAAATTGAAGTAAATAGAATCGACGAATCATTATCTGAATGCATAAAAAGAATTTGTCAAACCATGCTCTATTTGTCACGTCAGATGTCACCTTATTTTGTTTCGTCCTTGCAAGGTCTGTTTGACAGATTATATAATAAACGAACAAAACGTCTGACAAATAAAGGCAAAACCACAGCGACAAACTAATAAATGGAGTGCTGGATCTTTCTTAGACTTGGATAAGTAAAATTCGGGTGAGATGTGATAAGTCAATAATAGTAAAGTGATCCTCATGGTAAATAAAAAAAGACTAGATCCGAGCCAGCCATTAAACAATGATTATAATGATATTAGTAATAACAATAACACAAATTTATATTCGACTGTTTTGATTTTTAAAATTCTATTTCTGTCTGAAATATTTTCTCCTTGCCGTAAGTAACAGTTTCCCATTTTTAACTTAATGAACATGATTATTAAGGCGAATCGAACGAAATTAGAAGTATAAATGACCGATAAATTGCCAAACCCTCAACGACATTTGGTAAAACGGGCAAAATTAGTTTATAGAGTTAGACGAGTTTTTTCTATTCCAATTCATAATTTAACCCAGTAGGGTCTATATGTAGATATTGCTGTATTTAAAAAATACAGTGTGTCTCTTACCAATTTTGCTTTCCACGGACAGTTTTTCAGCCTCAACAACGTGGGATGTGATAAGTACAATAACAAGCAGACGGGCCAAAATCTTCCCAACGTAGGTTTCCATCTCAGTTGTCAGCGAGTTAAAAACTGAGCTAACATGAAATTTGTGAACTGACAAATCTCTAACACACTGCCAAGACAAAGTGGGACAAATGTACCTCTTTAGAAGTTCATTTATGTCAGGAGATCGTTCACAGAATCTCGCTGATTGAATGAATAGATTGTCCAATCGCGTTGTAGGATGATTTTCTGTTGATTACGAAATAACCATAGTGTTCCAGTGTTGGCATTATTCTCATTTCAGGCCTTGCGTTGCCATTAAGGACACAATTTGGTCACCCAGCCCATTGATCTATTAAATTTCAATGGAACGTGGAATTTTTAACGAGCTTCCGTGAAAGTGCATTTTCTGTGCATTTTCGATCTGCAGTCCTAAACTGACTCCTTTGATGTTCTTGATATCCAACAAAAAGATCGATGAACCGATTAAGGGGAAATCGATTCGTTTAAACTCCCTACACACCAAGACGGGTAAAGAAAGAATGCGTAACACCAGATGGATGCAGATTAAACTTTGGCCCTCTTTTAAATACACAGACCAGGAAAACCGAATGGAAGAAGGAATTTCTCTCGAGATTCTGAGTAAGCTTATTTTTTTCAACCTGCTTTTAAACGTTCAGATCAACGACAGAAAGAAAAACAAAATAAATTACAAAAGTGTTTTCCTGCGGTTCAACTATTCGAAAGCCAAGTTAAGTCTAACATACGCTTGGCTTAACATAAGCTAATCAGCTATTCCTGGGATCTTTGTTAATCGTTAAAAATGAACTTTAATTTCCAACTTAACAGAAGTTGTTTGCAGTGATGATCCGAAGGGGAAAATGGTACTTTATCCAGAAGCTTTAAGGCATCTGATTTGGAATTAAATTTTGGGTTGGCTTCCCTTTCTGTTGATGAGAAA
>OMLO01003025.1_pt1 | contig 13806 bp, 11 predicted proteins | sample 1674811 | NCBI WGS metagenome assembly OMLO01 (sample SAMN06265003, study PRJEB25207) | coral metagenome | isolation source: Coral host | place: Mexico:La Bocana,Puerto Morelos, Mexico | collected 2008-11-13
GTCATTAGTGACTCCACAAATGCCAGTGCCAAGCCAGTACTGAGCTTCCAAGAAGCCAAGGTCAAAGTCATTGCTGAGTTCCAAGAATCCAAGAAGCAAAGTGTCGCCTTTAGAGTGGCTGTGATTTCAATGGGCCAAATTATCTAAGAATAAACTACTTGAGTATTTGCTTTCACAGGCTGACTGGTCCTGTTTTTTGTTTCCAAAAAGGGAATGTCATGGCATGTCTTAACTTGAAACAATTATAAATAAGAACTTGTTGCAACATTTGGGACAACAAACTGAATCCAAAGGTTTTGATTTGGAGATTTCATTACACAGTTGTTCCAGATGACTTTCTAATATTGAGTGCTGCAACTTGCCTGCTAGAACTTTTGCATGATTGAATGACTGTACAGCAAGATTCTTGTTTTCCACCTTGTTAGTTTGCATTTTGCTTCTGTGCGCATGTTTTTGGGCTCAAACAATATTTTTTTCTGTCATGAAACTTTTCAAAATGTTGTACAATGTTTAGATTCCGGCCTAACCCGCTGTCCATTTCTCGGATTCCAAGCCTCGATGGAGTCCAAGCCGATGTTGGATAATGGAGACAGCAAGCTTGAGGACTTTGTGGGTGACATTGATGTGTTGAGTAGCTGTGATGGTGGGTCAACAGAAGCAAACAATTCACCTGCTTTTGATTTGGACTCTGTTGCTTCTGAATCTGAGTCTGAGTCTGTGGTCTTGGTAGCAGATTCAGAGCACTCATCAGAAGAGGTTTCGAAGAAACGTAAAGCAGAGCCAGACAACATGCTGCTGCCAACAAGCAAGAAGATGCCACGTCCCAAAGATTCAAGTTGTGGTGGCGAGGGATTTGTGACAGCTCAAGGCCAGGGGTTTCTAATAGAGTTTGAATGTCTGTTTAAATTGGACCATCTTTGGCACATGCAACCTTCAAAGCGTTGAAGTGAAATGAATTTTTGAAAATTTAAAGGTTTTGGTTGGAAAATCAGATTTTGACGCCTTCACCCTGGAAACATTGAGATAAAGTTTTTTATTGTGAATGTTTGGTGCAGGTTGTTGCCAATCGGGTTTGGACCGTGCCTCGTGGAGTTCTTTTCAGCGATTGTGGTGGCCTCCAGTTGAGAATTGGCAGAAGACATTCCTCGACAAATACATCCTTGCATCCACTGATAAGGAAAAACTTTGGGCCAAGAGGTTGTTCGTTTTCTATGTTCTCACTGACCTTTTGGATGAAGATCCAAAGTTTATCTATGAGAACCATTGGAAATGCCTTGATTCTCTCCAGTTTGCAGAGCTGAATCAGATCATTCAAAATTAGATTCAGTTTTTGAACCACCACTGTGAAGATCACGATTTTTTGTTAGTAGCTAGGGCTGCCAATCTCCTTCGATGTTCCATTTAGTGGAATGTCTTGAATACATGGGCAGCAGTGTTTTTGCAGGCAGCAGATTTTTCCAGGCCTTCGGTTTTCATGCACACATCCTCAGCCATGAAAATGGAATCCATGTGAGAGCCCATGTGTTTCTTCCACATTCTTGCGGTTTGAATTTCGTTTCAGTGTGTGGTCCCCATCTTCATTGACAACACATTTATAATAGCCAGGTACAAAAAAACATATATCACATTTTTTGTGATGAAATGTGGCGTGCCCAAGGTTGAATACAAGCTTGTATGCTGGCATGCCAGGGTTTGTGTTGCTATACTTGGCTGCCAATGGGGCAACGTGCCAGGCTTTCAAAGACTGGCTGTTGTACACATGGTGTGCCAGGCTGTAGCATTGCGAAAACTGATTGTTGCCAACAATTAAGCTTGCAGGACTAGCTGCTTCACCATTGGTGTGCCAGGCACAATAGCATGGCTGCCAAATGGGAGGCGTGCCAGACCTATCCAAAATTGGCTGCCTATTCAAGGCCATGATGCCATGTGGCTGCCATGTGGTGGGGCGTGCCAATTTTCTTTGATGATGATTGGTTGCCACCTCACTGGCGTGCCAGGCAAAAAAGCTTTTGAGTAGGTGTGCCAATCCTTTGGCTGCCACATTGAGATTTGGCTGCCTTTTGGAGGCGTGCCAAGGTTTTGAAGAATGGCTTCCATTCCAGCTGGTTTGCCAGGTTGCCAAACCTGGTTGCCAGATGGAAAGCGTGCCAGGCTTTGAAATCTTGGCTGCCTTGAAAGTAAGGCGTGCCAGACTTCAAATTATCATATTGCCATTTGAAAGCTTTATGATAATGACATACGATCTGATATTTTAAATACATTGCATTTCATATTGCCAAGGCTCAAGACCATGTAGCAATGCAGACTGCAAGAAAAACTTGTTTATTGGAAAGAGTCAGTTTCGAATAATAAAGCATCAAAAACAGGTTTCGAATCATAACGCGTCAAAACAGATGACAGCAATTAAGTTTGAAGACAACAAATGTTCAGATATTTCAGGGCTAAATGAACCACTGTTTTTCACATTGTAGTTTCGAAAAACAATGGAAAACATCAATGATGATGATGGCAGCCAGACCCCAAGTTTGCCTTCACCAGTGAAGACACCTTCGGAAACTGGAGAAGATGAGCAATGCGAAGATGGTTCTGACAATGTTTCATTGCCAGAGTCAGTGAACAGTGAGGTTTTGGCTGGAGGTGCCAAGGCATCCAAATGTTGTTCGAAGAACTGCGCTATGAATTTTCGAGCTGAAGATGTGGAAACTTACAAGCTCGAATTGCAACAGGGCGAGCCTCAACAGATTCAAGATCGTAAGTTTGAGTGTTTGAAAAAACTGTTTGCCCAGAATTCGAAGGATCAGAAAACCCTCACATGGTTTTACTCTGGCCAAAGAGTTTGTCGAAAATTTTGGGAGTCAACACATGGTCTATCTCCTGGCAAAGTAGATTCATGGCTGAAGCTTTGTCGGAATGGGCAAGTGAAATTGCCACCTCGTGCCCCAAAGGCTCCAAAACCAGAGCCCACCATGGATCGAGTGGGTCTTTGGTTTTTGTCATGTTACCAACACTTGGCTGAGCCTTTGGCCGTTGAAGGCTCTGAAGATCAAAGGCCAAACATTGAGGTGGAAGGGGACCAAAAACACACAATCCTGCATGAGATTGTGGATGATGTTTCTCATCCATTGTTCTCCTTGTCGTTTTTGGCTGGAGCTGGGTCCAATGAACAGAGGCTAGCAGGGAAACGGTATGTGAATTTTTCCTCCCTCTTAGATTTCTATGCGTTCTACAAAGCAGATGTTACAACCGAGGATCAGGTTTCGAGGAGCACATTTGATCGCTGTTACAATAGAAGTTGGAACAAACATTTGATTCTACGCTCTCCATCAGGTGGTAACAAGTGTTCCATTTGCCTGAGGCTTGAGGAGGAACGCAGCCAAGCAAGCAATGATGCTGAAAGACTGCAGATCGATATGCAAAGGCAGCAGCATTTAGACATATGCAAAAGAGACCGTGCTGTGAATGTGCGGGGAAATCTCAAAGGAGCCGAGTTGAAGAACTTCCAACCAGGCCTTCGCCGCCAAGGATTTCTGAAATTGATGTTGGATGGGATGGACCAAGCCAAATTTTCCATGCCAAGGGCGAGAAAATTGCAAGGCACTTCTGATTATGGGAAAGCTTGGAAGGCAAATTGCCACGTGGTGGGATGCATCCTGTGGGGGATAGCAGAAATTTACTTCCTACTGCCGATGGACAGTGCCAAAGACAGCAGCATGCAGTGCACACTTGTCGGACGAGCGTTGGATCTCGCCAAAAAGTTTTTGCATTCCATTTCAGAGGAGTTGGACTTAGCAGACAATTTGGTCATTGCCATTGATAACACTGCCCGTGAGGGCAAAAACCAAGTGTTCGCCCAGTTCTGTGCATGGATGGCTTCGCAACTGTTTGCAAGTGTGGAGGTACAATTCATGCAAGTATCTCACACACACAACGAATTGGACCAAAGATTCTCTACGATGGCTAGGGTGGTGAAACGGGCCGAGTCCATTCAAAGCCTTGATGATCTCCATGGTTTCTTAGAACAGAATATGACACCAGCAGCAGGCCGAAGGATGCACGTGGAGGTGGTGAAGAACACCTTTCATTTCAATTCATGGCTGAGCAGCATGACAGATTGCCAGATTTCAGGCCTCACTTCGACACGCAAAGAAGGAGCAAACCATTTGTGGCGCTTTTGCCGCAGAGAGTTTTTGGGGCAAGACACTGTGGAATGTGAGCATGACCATTGGAAAAAAGATGGTGAACATCCACAAGATATCATTGCAGTGTTCAAACAGTTCATGTCTGATGCCGAAAGATCCCAAAGTGAAGGTGTGGCAATCTTTGAAAAAAGATGATCTCAAGCCTCATCATCGCAATCCTCTGGGCCCAACCACCATTGCAGAGTTTAGAAAAACAGCACTCTTGGTGGGATCTCCACCATGGCAATTGCTCGAAGCACAAGAGTATTTGGAAACTTTGTGTTTGGACAATGAGGCTGGCAAAGTGGATGCCCCCCCTGAGTTGACTTTTATTTTCTCAAAAGAAGGTGAGAACCCAAGAGTGGAATCTCCTGATGCTCCAACTTTGGAGGCCTTAGTTTTGCCAGAGTCCGCCCCACCACGGAGAGTTCATGTGAAATCAAAACCTGGTGCCAAGCAAAAAGCCCAAGCAAAGGCGAAACATGCAACTGCTGCAAAGAAAAGGCCTGCTGCTGCAAACGATCCCGTGGCACCAAGCAGCCACGGCAATGGGATAGAATCAGAAGCAGATTTGCTTGCTGAAGATGCCGCAGAACCAGTTGTTGAAAGAGGTTCAAATCGTGGCTTGAAAAGACCATCTGCGTCTCCAAGTTTTCCGAAGAAGAGACCTGCTGCGAATGTGAAAGAAGATGAGAAAGAGCCAGGACCAGGCCCTTCAGAGCATTCAGAAGCAGCCATTGCTGTGGCAACTGAATCGGAAGTGGCAGCAGTTGCTGCAGAGCCAGCACCTATGGAAGAGCCTTCTGCAGCAGCAACAGAAGTATCAGGAGCAGATGCTATCAAAAGATTGCCGAATTTCTTGCATTTTGGTTGCACAAAATGCCGAAAAAAACAGACCCCAAAGATTGGATGCAAAGAGTGTCGCGCAAAAGCTGATGAAAACAAAAATGGTTATCACAAATCTCCAGAAGGATGGATCTACCAGCTTGCACAGGATGTCGATTGAAAAGCGAACTTAACCCGATGCCAGTGCGAGGAAAACAAAGTTCATTGTCATAGTGTTTTGTGGCACATTCATTTTCAATGTTTGCAGTTGTGGGTGCTGACACCCTTTTGTTGTAACTTACCGCTTGGTCCAATGCCCATTGACATGGATTTCTTTGTGTTGGCTCAATCAAAAAAACAGATAGCAAATAAGGTCTAGGTCCAGATTTGTCTTAGGTTCAAGATAATAACCCTCAAATCAAGTTTGAAAAATCAAGACAGTCCATAACCTCGAATTCTCAATGTTATACCAATGAATTATTATTATAATCATAATAATAGTGCATTTGATTCATTTTAGACTTTGAGACACTTCGGCATTTTTTTCTCCGTTTTGAGCAATGGAAAGCTGTGACGAAGTGTCATTGCCTTCGGATGTTGGCACATTGTCAAATGACACATGTGAAGTTGTGAGTTTGCCCTCTGCTGTGGGGTCTGGAAACAGTTTGCCAAGTGCAGCTGACAGTGACAAAACGCCATATCTGCCTTCGGTTTCATCATTGGCCTGTTCTGTGGCGTTTTCATTGCCATCATCTGTGGATACGGATTCTGAAAATGAAAATGAGAAAGATATCGTTAGCGGTTCATTTGCTGAACCTAATGTACCAGTTCCAGCTGAAATTGACCAATGGTTACACATGCCATCGACACAAATCAAGAAAAGAGGCATGGAACTATATTCAGTGCCACGAGTACTTGCCAAATTGGTTTTGCACTTCGATTTTTGCCTGAGTTTTGACATTGCAAATGGATGGGATTTTGATGAGGACTTGCTGAAGCGAAAGACCTATGAGATGCTTTCATGTTTGACCATTGTTTTCCTTTTCCTCTCACCGCCATGTACAATGTTTAGCGAACTGCAACGACTGTTCAATTACAAAAGAATGGATCGCGAGACATGGCGAAAGAGAGGGGCCCAAGCTTGTGGTTACATTGACCACAGCATGGATTGTGCTTTGCTACAGATTCGACTGAACCGAAAGTTCATGTATGAACATCCATGGAAAGCAAGCTCATGGGAACTGCCTAGTGTGCAGCATGTTCTTCAGATGGACACAGTGAAAGTAGTCACATTCGATATGTGCGCAGTTGGAATGACTTCACCTGCTGGGTTACCAGTGCGGAAGAGAACAAGCATTATGACAAATTCTTCTTTTTTGTACGATCAGTTAGTGAACCGACAATGCTGTGGCTGCCACGAACATCGGCCCATTGAAGGGTCAGAGCGGGGCTATTCTATGAGCAAATGGTGCCAAAAATACCCTGCTCCATTGGTAGAGATTTTACAATCGGCACTTCATTTCCACAGTGATTGAAGTCCAAGTTTTTTTGGTGAGCAAGCTGCAGCTGCGTTGATTGCTTTTGATTCTCACATGGTGTAGAGAAAAATGCACATTGCCCATGTCACTTGCTTTCAATTTGATATAATCAGAAGAAAGAAGGATTGTTTTTTTGATAGAAAAAAACAGGAAGATCCTAAACCCTAAACCCTAAACCATATGGGAAAAATTTCGCGAGAGTTTTGTTCCCCAAGAACATGTGGTGAGTTAAGTAAGATCCAGCCCATATCACCCCTGTAAAATTGGACTCATGAGATGGGCTGATTTCAATTGAAACCAGCCTATCTCACCAGCATGGTGGACTACCAGCCCAGAATGAGATTCAAAACTGATGACCCATTTTAGGCCAGAATTGGCATGTCAGGGGGAGATAGGCCGGTTTCAATTGAAATCAGCCCATCTCCGACCCAAGTTTCTGCAGTATGGATTTGGGCTGAACTCGACCTTAAACTTTTTATCCAAGTTTTTGTCAACAAATTGATGTTTATTGAATTCATTGAACAGTTGGCAAATTTGGAGAACTTTTCTCTCAAGCACTGTCAAGACAGTCACTGGCATTTCGCTTTGCCTTGCTTGAGATGGATCCGCCGCCACCCTGGGAACAGCAGGTTGCAGGCTTAAGTGAAACGAAAATGGAAGATCTTGAGACGAAGTCAGTTGCCCCATCCATGACAGTGGAAACTGATATCATGGTAAATGGGTGTGATGGTGTTGCAACACCCATGGCAGCTGCAGAAGCAGTCACAGACATGGTGACTGGGCAGTTGAAAAATATGATTCTCGAAGATGCCCAGACTCATTTGTCCCAATCTGGTGGTGCAATGCAGTATTTGCAACATGTGGATTTGAGGAGTTTTGGTGAGTGGTTGTGGCAAACCTTTCCTGAGAATGACCAGTTCCTGTACCACCGAAAGGCTTCTTTGCCTACAGTGAAGGAATCAGATACAAGTCAGACCACACCTTTGCTGATCCATGTAGCAGCTTTAGGTCTTCACCGAGCTTGTTCTTTGAAACCACCGCCAAGTCAGCGCCTTTCAATGGCCCTCCTCGAACAATACCTGGTCGATGGGTTTGTCACCAGCACAGTGGACTCAGGGCCTCTTTTGGTTTTGGAACGCACGGTGTTGCCTGAAGGTTTGCCAGATCTGTGGCAAGATGACAGTCCAGATGCGTTGCAACCGTTCTCTTTGGCTTACTTGAAAGGTATGGCGAGGGCCACCACTTTGTTGTTTTTGCTTCATCGTTTGTATGTTCTCCAGGTAGCTGTTGTTGAAGACCTGCCCAAACTACATGACGGCGTTTGCAAGATCCATTGCTTTCACATCAAGCCTGAATCACGAGTTGAAGAAGCATTGAGCAACAGGAAGATGTCTTGCCGTGGAAGTTTGCGAAAATCTACAAATCTGATTCAAGCTGTGATTATGGTGCAAACATTGCACACCATGGGTCTGACAGACCACATGTCCTTTGTGCGAAGGTGGAATCAAATGGCAGCTCGTCAATTCCAATTTGTGGGCAAACGCAATGTAGCATTGAAATTGATGTTCGAAGATGCACCCAAGGCCCGTTTGTAAAAAAACATTTTTTGAAACTGATATTTTTTGTCAATTGATTTTTTGAAGCATATATTTAAATAAATATATAATTATATATTACATATATATATATATAGATTGATTTCAATCCATTGTTGCAGCAATGTTTTTTTCCACATGACATCCAAAATCTTTGGCCTGAGCAGGCCGTCCTGCAGCTCATCTTGGACCACGTGGCATCCATGGGTTGGGAAAATGGTTGTTGGACAGATGACAATTTGAGTAGCAAAAAGCTGTACCCAAAGTACCAATTTCCAGCCAAAAGCAAGAAGTGGTTGGGAAGGATGAAAACATCTGATGCCAGCATGGAACTTGCAGTTTTGTTTTGCCAAAACAAGTTTTTGGACAAGAGTGCAGAATTTCGCCGCAAACTTGATGTCGACCAAGTCGAAAATGTGTCTTTGAAAGCTGCAGTGGCTGTCAACATCCAAGATGAACTTCTCAAACTAGTTCCTCTGGATTCTGTCAAATTGAGTGAGCAATGGACTCTGGCATGGGCCAAAGGAGATGCCAAAGTCGATGTGGAATTGGAAAGCATGATCATGGACAAAAATGACTCTTTGGATGTCAGGCAAATTCCAACTTTGAGACGTTTGTTGGATGAGCATGTTTTCAGCAGGCCGGTTGCGAACACTCAGCACCAACAAGAGAGCTTGACCATGGATGAGTTCAATCTTTTTGTGAAACAAATGGAGTATGACATTCAAGTTTTCCAGACCTGGGAGAAAAAACAGTTGTTGCACACACTGCTCGGGAACATGCCGTTTTCAAATGGAAACGAGACAGCAGGCAGCAGAGTGTCTCTGCAGCTGAGCTGTTCTTGCAATCATGCACTCGATTGTTGGTCTGGGACAAGAAGCCAGAGAAGAACATTGCGGAGGCCATGAATTTCAAACGGTTGATCATGCAAAAAATGGGCCTTGACCATGTCGGCCAAATTCCCCAGATCATTTACATGAATGCCACAGCACCTTGTTTGGTCAGCAGCTCAAACAGCACCAATGGCATTGAAATGTTGACCTGGGCTTTGGCTGACAACATGCAGAGCGTAGGTGTTGTGATGGCACCAGTCTTCACATACCAACGGGGACGTTTGGTTTTGGAAGAAAAAACACTTTTGGACTCTCTCTGCCGAGGAAATCATAACATTGATTGGTGTTTTGCAGCTTTGTTCAAGGAAAAAACAGACAGCCGTGACCAACGCCCTATGTGCTACAATGGGCGGTTTGTTTTCGCCTCACCCCTTGAGTTGCAGAAAAATGTCTTCTGGAAATGCGATTTGAGGAAGACACAAAGGACTGCTGACATTCCACAATTGCACAGCAGGGACATGAGGGAGATTGAGAACCTGGACCCCGACTCTGTGCCTGATTCCAATGACCCAAGTGTGAGGATCAAAGGAGCAAACAAATATGCCCAACTTGGTCATTTGGCTTGCAAAGAAATCTTTGATTCAGTTTTGCGAGGATCAAACTATACCGAGATTGGCCCTGCATTGTTGCTGATGGATTTGCATGTTGGTGTTGGTGATATGCTGCAAGCATTCACCACTTTGCGAGCTGATAAGCCCCACACTTTCTACATGGGATTCTGCGAGAACATGAATGAAGCTCTCGATGTGGAGCAATTGCTGAAGGAGTTGCTGGCAGATCAGTTTGCTGCAGGGCAGCCACTGCCTACAGGTGAAAAATTGCCACAAGAGATGCCTGCTGATTTGTTGGAGGTGTTGCCTGAGCTCCCTCGTCTCAATGTTTTGGTGCCTGGGTGGATTTCAACCTTTTTTGGGGGTAAAGTGCACGATTTTGTGAGTTTTTTTTTGACCCAAAAAAATGACAAAACAAGACAACACAATCAATCTTATATTAACAAGAAATGATTGTTTTTTAAAAGCTTGCTTCAACAAAAAAAGGTTGTTTCTATAAAAACCACCACCAAAACGAATCCAGACAAACATTCACTTTGTCTGGATTCAATTTTTTCCAACATTCTTAGAACGTCCTTATTATACGATGATCACTGTGGCGTGCCGAGAAAATATATTTGGCTGCCAGGTGATCAACAATGAGAATTGTGCATACCAAGCACTGTTGTTCAGCAATGGAGAGGCCATGCTTTGTGTGGCAAATTGTTCCAGAAGTTTCTGGATGGCTTCTTGGAGCACTACAGCGTCATTGAGCCACAGGCAGCTCCAGCTCCAGCTGTTGTTCCAGGAGAGGCTGGAAAGAATGAAACGAACAAAAGGAATGCAGAGGGTGGTCCAGGTGGTACACCAAAAAAGCCCCGTGTCACGTTGGATGGTGCTGGTGTGGTTCCCCTTGAATCAATCGACAAAGCATTGTTGACTGAGTGCAAGATTACAGCTGGTCAGAAAGACTCTTTGTGGCTTCAAGTCCGAGCCAATGACAACATCGTTTTGGCCAACAAAGGCCAAAAGGAATGGTCTGGAAATGAAATTCCTGTCTGTGGATTTGGGAAAGGGGGCTTCAAGATCATCAAAGCTGATGCCGAATTGCCAGATGGAGCAGTGGAGATGAATCTTGCTGACAGCAAAGATTTGGTTTGCTTCAATGGAGTGGTGCAGATGGTTGGCGATGTTTTGAAAGAGCATCGCAAGAAGAACCCTGACACAAAGATTTTGTACTTCAAATTGGCTTTTGATCCAGAGGACCCACACAAGTTCACTTTGCACAAGACGCATCGTGTCATCTTTGTGCCCCGTCCAGAAGAGAGAACAGGAGAGATGAAAGAACTGAACGCAGCTTGCCGTGAAAAGATGCAGCTTTGGGAAGGCAGTTCTACATGCCTGGTGATGTGGCACCTCAAGTTCAGCCCTGTCAAGGGACTCATTCCATTGAAGCCTGCGATCTTTCTGAAGGGTGCCTGCACAATTCCGGTTGGCCATGCTTTGTTTTTGTCAAAGCCTGGAACATGAACAAATGGATGATACCAAATGTTGATTCTCAATTGATGCTAAGCTGCTAATTTTGGTTTTCTTTTCACATTAAATTGAAAAACATCATTGGCCATTTGTCAAAATAAACCTGTTCGTTACCTTTGCAATTTTAAAGTATGTGGTTTTCATCCTAAGATCTGGCTTTCATGGCAGGAGGTCAGTCGCCTGCTGTGATTTGATTGCTTGCCGACTCAATGGCTTGAGGGCTTCCCTGGTGTGCATTCAGTGGTGTCGATTTTAGTTTGATAATAAAAGTCTTTCCAAGATGAATTTTTGATTAGTTTGTAGCCATAGTCTATCACTTTCAGATTTTTTTTGACCAAATGCCCAAATCGCCAAATTGAAATGAGCAAGTCCGGTTTTTAGATAACAAGAGAAGCGTCCATCAGACAAGTCGCCTGAAGGAAAAAACGTATATGCCATTGAGTGATTGGATTGCAAGTTTGCTGGCTGCAAATACTCAGTAGCCAAATATAGACCTGGCTGCCATTTGAGAGGTGTGCCAATCTTGTGAAGGTTGGCTGCCACCTAACTAGTGTGCCAAGTAAACCTGGCTGCCATGTGGGAGGCGTGCCAATCTTTTCAAGGTTGGCTGCCCCCTCACTGGCGTGCCAAGTAAACCTGGCTGCTATGTGGGAGGCGTGCCAATCTTTTCTAGCTGAAGGTTGGCTGCCCTTTCATTGGCAAGCCAAGTTTTGAATGGCTTGCTAGTGTTTGTGTGCCAGTAAAAACAGTGGTTCTAACATACAGAGTTTCATTTTTTGACATTGACCCCCATTGGCAGTGCCAGTTTGTCACGAAAAGTTAGGAAACTCATGATTGGCTTTTTACATTTGGCAGTTGCGCATTTGTCGCTGTTCTCCAGGTGCTATAGTAGAGGTGGAAAATTGTCAAATGCCATGTTACCTTTCAAAACAGCAACATTGCAAAGTTTGACAACACAGTTTCAAACAAATAAAACCAAACTCCAACTTGAACAATTTGACTGAAACAGATTTTTTCCAGTCATACATGTATTTCTACTTGTAATCCCTTCTGGCCATTCCGCAGCCATGGCTTCTACAGTTGCTGGTTCAGATTCAGATACAGTATCTGAATCTGAGGAAGTAAAAACGAGAGTTGGATCTCCAACTTCAGATGCCAATGCAACAGATATCGAGTTAGCTGAGCAAAATCGCTATGACCGTTACGTTGCAGAAGTCCATGGAAGACGAGTGGTCGTCAATAGGTTTATGGATAGTGAACCTGGCGCTCCTACGCCTAGAATTGAGCTTGACACACCTACGTTGGATGCTGGACATGGAGCTGGTAGTGGCACTGTGGATCCTACAATGGGTGTGGTTACAGTTGGTGCTGGACATGGTGAGCCTGAAACGCCTACACTGGTTACTACACCAGGTACTACGGCTCCAACACCTGGACCTCCTGCAGAAGCAAGTGGAAGTAGAAGACGAAGTGCCAGCGAAGAGCTGAAACGTGTAAAGCAGGCAAAAAACAAAAGGGAAAAGAAAAGAAAAAAAAACCAGTTGAAGCAGCTCAAGCAAGGGCTGCGAGGCGACAGGCCACAGCGTCTGGTGCACCTACACCAACTGCAAGTTGAAAAGATGGGTTGAAAACAAGAGCGTCTTCTTTTGGTTTTTGCGAGGAATCTCAACTTGCAATGTGTTTTGCTGAATTTGCACTTTTAGTTTTGTTCTTCAGTTTTGTGCTTGGGAAATTTCAGAATGATTGATGTTGTAGCCAAACACCACTGCATTTCTATGAGATATTCAAAGTAGTTTTGAAGCTCAAAACCGCAATGGTAGATCCCACACAAATCATGGATTCAAAGTTGGTAACACAATTGGTTGAAGACCACCTTGTGGAACAAAGAAGTTTGGAGCTTGCCAAAGAACTTGCTAGAAGAGTTGTTTCTTTGACCACGCATCGCAATGCAATGTGGGATCGATTCTTGATGTTGATGGCTCGGGCATCATTATTGCGAGATTATGGTCCACAAGGTCATGAGTTCAAGGATTTACAAATCACAGATGTGGCACCTTTGACACCTGGGCCAAAACAAACATGGTGGGATGGCCGCGAATGTTCCGAGCAAGTCCGCAAAGAATGCCATTTGGTCTGTGAAACACTGGAGGTGTTGCTTGACAATGGCACGGCCAGTTACTATGATGAGGATGCTTTGGAGTTGTTCCAAGCAATTTTTGATGATTGCCGCCAATGGAGTCATGGATTCACACGAGATCCATGAAAAACAGGTTTTGGAGAATGCCTGTTGGGTCGAGAAAAAAAAGTGTCTGTGTCCCATCTTGTTATTATACATCAGGGAAATTTAATTCCTTCCAATATTCATGTGCTGATACAAACAAAGGGGATCAGAAAAATAGATAGGAAAGAACTTTGCCAAAACAGAAATGGCCTTAAACATTTGGTTTCAGATTATCATATTGAAAATGAAGGGCTTAGGATTTAAAACGATGATATTGGTTCCTGGTTGTGTTTGACATGTCTATTTTCAAATAAAGACATGCCTTGACATTCCCTTTTTGATAGTCAAGAACTTCTTCACATTTGGGAGTCAATGATGGTAATGATGACTTGGCCTTGGTTTATTTTTCGAGTCACTAATATTACTTGACATTGGCTTCTTGGAAGCTCAGTACTGGCTTGGCACTGGCATTTGTGGAGTCACTAATGAT
>OMLO01003026.1_pt1 | contig 13802 bp, 8 predicted proteins | sample 1674811 | NCBI WGS metagenome assembly OMLO01 (sample SAMN06265003, study PRJEB25207) | coral metagenome | isolation source: Coral host | place: Mexico:La Bocana,Puerto Morelos, Mexico | collected 2008-11-13
CGGATGGTTTCCATCCATCAACTGATAGATTTGCTCAGTAAAAGCTTTTAAGAACAACTTCCTTAGACCTTAACACATAAAATCGCGGAAAGAAATCCGGAAAGTCTCCAAAAACTTTCTAAATATCACAATTTTTTTTTCTTAATATCCCTATATTTTTCTTTTCAAAACAAACCGATTTTGAATCAGTTTGGCCAGAAATTTCAAACTTCTTTTGCAGTGGTAGGAGTTAATGGGGAATATTCAGACACCAGCATCCACCATTCGTTTTGGAAAATTGCTGCTTTGGCGCTTATTCTAATATATTTTTCAAGTTGAAAATCGATGAACTGAAATATTTTCGGCGTACAACAAAATAATGCTTCAATGAAACAGCGACGAAAACGCATGGCTATGAATATATCTTAATATCCTTAAAATCTGCAAATATCTTAATATTTTCTAAATATCTCGGCAACTCCTAAGCATACCTAATCATTTCGACCCTTGTAACAAAATATATCAGAATTTTAAATAAAACTCGTTTTAGTGATAAACAATGTTAAAGCGTAAAATAAGAATTACCTTTAAATCTTTTAAATACATGCTGAAGGGAATTTTTGTCCTGGTCTGATCGCGTGTTAATAAAAAATGTAATCTAAGGTGGGATAACCTTTTTTTTTTCGATTTCAAAAAAAGGTTTGATAAACACAAATTTACCTACATTAATCTTTTGCCAGAATCCAGTACATACCTAGGCCATAGTTTGATCATCTTCATAAACTTAAAACCTTAATGAGGAATGAGGGCAGAAACACCCTGCAGAAAACTAAGATTGGAAGTCAGCGTGCTGAACACGAACTTTTTGTGATGATTTGCATCCTCATTGCATACATACATACCTAGAGTAAATATTTGAGAACATCAGATTAAAGTTGATTTTCAGTCCGTACTGCGCAGTCTCAGCAACCTTCTGGTATCAACATCTTAAGTCTCACTCAATAGAATACGAATCGATTGTACTCATCACAAACCACATGCCTTATTTTTTAGGCCTTTTAAATTCTTTTTGCAATAGCTTTATTGATTTTTACAGCTGCGATGTTGTTTCGTAAAGTAATATGAGAAAGGAAGAAATATAAATCCCTAATGGTGATTGTTTTAAAACTTTGAATTTAGTTCATGTAAGTGGTTCCGAAATGTTTACATTTTGTGATGTCTTTCATGTAACGAAATACAAACAAACTCCCGAGAGGTCGCGGTATGGATTTTAAATCACTTTTACTGTAGGTGTAGAGAAGTTAAGCAAGAACAATGTGCTTGATCTTTGGTTTCCTAAAAGGGAACCTCACATTTTATAATTTCTTACTGCAGCAACTTAAATCAACTTAAATCAAGCATTCTGGTTACGCTACAGACACTAGTTGTTTTGTGGAGATAGTCGTCTTGACCTAACTATATTCACCTTGATCTTAAAAGTGCTCTTGAGTTATTTTTGCCTTTCAACTTACTTTTCGTTAAATGCCTTTAAGAAAAAAATAATACTGATGTCTACTTTTAGAGTGGAAATATCGAAGGGCACAAGTTTTTCAAAGGTACAGCCGCCGTTCCCGAACAGCCTGACCACGCACGTCTCTTCTAGATCAAAATGTTCGTTGAAGGGGTGTTCCGCGCATTGTTGCGCAGGAAATCGTTCATTCTGCGAAGGAACGAATGGCCAAGTATAGAAGCACTCAGGAGAGAACGTACAGTGGAGTCGCGATGATCTACCATATTAAGGGCAAAACAAACTGAAATTGTTACTTAACTTTAAATATCGCGACTTCAGCGTAACTGAAAGAGGCTTGTTCTCTCGTTGAGCGCTTGAACCAAAAGAGGCCTCTCCCAGTGCTTCACGCGTTTAAATAGATTGAATTAAAAGCCCCGGATTACGGGGAAAAGGCTCGGCGGGGAACTGGGATTAAGCTAAGAGAATCAAGCAGCATAAATTCATTTATCAAGGTTTATCCTGCGGGTAAAAGATTTTTACTTCTTAAACTCAAATTTATCAAGTTTAAACAAGGGAAATCTTGACCACGACGGTGTTTGAATATCTAATCTTATTTACCAGATTCTGACGATTTTATTTGTCGCGGACAAATAAGATCGTCAGAATCTGGAAGGAGAGAATCTGTAAGGAGAGAACGGGCCGTTCTCTCCTTAGGTATATCGAAGACACAAGACCGTGTTTGACCACATTTCCAAACACCTTTTATTTCGTCTAAAATACTCTGCTACGCGTCGTATTTTCAACTCTGTTCTCGACGTTTAGAAATGTAGTTAAACACGTCTTTCGCGTTTGATACATTGAAGACGGAGTGGCTTAGCTCTATCTTTCAGCCATCTACGAGGCTTATGCCTTTCGTGATTAAGTTCTACACGTAACAACAAATGTAACTATTACTTGCTTAATACTCACAGATATAAGCTAGCCACATTTTTGCTTTCTCCACTGTTTTGACCGTCTTAAGTGTTTTAGCTCAATAGCTCTAGTCGCCTGTACGTCGGAAGTGATTTCACACAGTACACCAGCTGTTTAATTAATGCCTCTATAGTTACGGGTTAAAATACCTGTTCAATGACTGTATTGACAGCAGTGTCATACTAAAAGGCATACTAAGTGTTTTTTAGTTTTACAGAACAATTACTTTTCCTGTAACACTGTACGAGCGATTTCTCTCGTTTACACTTACTGATTAGCTAGTTTTTACATAGACAGTCACCATTTTAAAAATGGAGAATGACTACTTTTCTAATCGCCTGTGACAGTCTGACGTGAATTCTAAAAGCTTCTAAAAATTTCCAAATAGCCGCTGGGTAGTGCTTTCAGAAATTCAAGAATGGCCGTTGTTACAAAATAGCGGCTTGGCTTGCTAATAAGAGCGTTCTGTAGCTTTAGTTTTCTAGTCGCTAGTGAGTCTGACTTGATTTATTTAAGTCCAAAAATGCCTGCTACTTTGACAGTTAGCCATTTGTGAATTATGACCATCCCCCTCCCGGGCTTTAAAGGGTTTATACAAATAAATTTTGTCAGATTCGTACTAAGTTGGCAAATCGTTGTTAAGTGCACGTGTCCAAACTGTGGTCGAAAATTAACCTCGTACTTATAGTTTCCAGGTCATCCATATTTAACTGAGTCTGTCTCCACTGTTTTGCCATCCTAAAAAGAAAACGAAATGTTTTAAGCTCTACATCTCCGAACGCCTTTATGTCTGAAGTGGTTTCTTATAGTTGAAACCTGCTGTTTGATTGATGCTTCTATACTTACGAGTTTAAACACTAGTGTGTGCCTGTATTGACAGCTGTATCATACTAAAAATTATGGTCTGCAAATAGCCGCCGCCGGGTAATGCTTTCAGAGATCCCTTCAAAATAGATTTACCTCCATAGTTCTAGCCCTATGCAAGTTTGAAGGGATTTCTAATATTCTACAAATTCCCGCTAGGTATTACATTCATTCGACATAATAAACAGGAACTGCTTTGTTAAGGCTGGCACAAGCATAAGCATAAGCACAAACACTCGCATAAGCAAGTGAGAACACCCACGACGTAAGCATAAGTATAAGCACAAGAAGAACGAACATGGTTCATTATTTAAGGAGCCTGGCAACAGTTTCCAACGCTTTTCTAACAGTTATAATTTGGCGGATGAATACTACTACTTCAGTTTATCAAGTGATACTCCATCGCGTAAATGTTCAGGGAACAAAGAATATTTTGCAGATGAAATGAAAAGCAAGGGATATCTATACTATTAACAGGAACTTTGACAAAAAACACAAAGAAAAATAGAATTTTAATAGGGAACAAGGAAGAAAATGTAAAATTTCCAAGGGGTCAAGAGGACATGTTCCCCCACCTCCCAAGGTCCTCAGAAACGTCCGCTGAAAGTGAGGAAACAGGTTACATTTCGCAAAATAACCTCAGGCCTTCTATAGCTCTCTTCGATCATATTTATAATAAAAGCTGGGCATTTCCTCAGTTAACCATTATTACTGCTCTAAAGCAACTAACAACTTCTGTGAGCTTCAATCTTAGACACTTAGGTACCCTATGTTTTGCTAATAGGTAACTAATGATAAAGTGGGACTCCCAGAAGGCCGACACTTGAACCAGCTTAACCTCCAGACTACAACACTGAAGTTTGTTTGTAGAGATACCAAAGATTAATCCAAATCCCAAATATATATTTGGGTGATTTAACAATCCATGTTTTGAATACGCCAGCAGCATCTTTTCAGCTACAGTGAACATTCGTTAGAAACATTACTTTTGAACCTAGAATCAGAATTGGCGATTATAAATCAACTTACCATTGTCGATTTTTCAGAAATGTGCACAATGTAGAGGAAAAGTACAATCCAGTATTCCTAGCAATTTTAACACAACTAAATTGATGAACTCACACGTCAGTCATGCCTAACTTAACTTAAACTATTTTACAAGAGAATTCTGAATCTTGAATACCAAATTACGAACAAAATGATAATTTTATGAAAGCAAATTAATATGTGTTTCTAGAAGCTTGCTTGAGGCTAGCAGCTTCGCGTCTGCTGCATGGCTAATGCACAATATCGTTATCTGTTTCCTTAGTGACATTCCCAAACATGGTCTCTACTAGAAAGTTAAGTTTTGTCTCGTAACCATGGCTTCCACAAGCCTCACAGCCACATTCGGTTATGATAAGGTAATTGAACACTTTCACGCCACTATCCGGGCATCTCATAGGAACGCTCACGGTACTAAGATTCTTGGGCTTGCAACAGAAACAATCGATGTGGACCCATGGCGAAGTTAAGTTTGCAACTGCCCGTGAGTTGCAGGAACCCTGGCAAGACGTCTGATTAATTGGGAGAATGTTAGAACAGCCAAACTCGTCAACGATGCTGGTATTTTCGGTGTGAACACTGCATCGCTGAATCATGACTTCGGTCGTTGGTTTTGGCGACGCTGTCGAGGCAGGTGTGGACATATTTGGTCTTGAGGAAACGTTGGGTTGGGAACTAATATTTATATATGCGGTGCTTGTCTCAGAGGTTGATACTGTTTGCATCGTGGTGGAGGCCGTTGTTCTTGGCGTCACTATTTTCCAGAATGTTGAGATGGACGACATCGTCTGAACGTTTGTCTTTGTGTAAACTGTCGTCAAGTTCTTTGATGGCACTCCTCCCGCTGAAATGACAGGCGTTGCCGTGGAAATCATCACAGCTGTCAAAGATAAAAGAAAGAGAAATTACCAAGAAAAAAAATCATAATTATTGCGTCCCAGAGAAAGATCTGTTGGATATAACTTGATACTCCAGCTCACAAAATTCATATACGGTGTACATATAAAACAAATCCAAAAAATAACATGAGATATTACTTGATTTCTTGCGGCAAAAACAACATTTTCCAGGTTCGTCAAGCAGCTCCTCACCCTGAACAAAAAACAATACTTAAAGAAATCTATTATCTTCTAGTTGATTACTCCAAACAGCTAATTTGTATTAATCTTCGTCTATATTTAATAGAGAAACAAATCACATGAAAGCTTTGTATTTGGGTCTCTTTTTCGCCTTTTCTCTATGATCTATTTAAAATTGTATTAATTCATTCATTCATTGTAATTTCGTTAATGCTATAAATATTCACTAGACAAAACGTAGCCAAACAATGCCAGTTTTCTATGTATAAGGAGGGAGGGAGATGGGAGTAGCCAGATGGTAGATTCTTACGTTTTGCTTAAATTCCGTGCATACGCAAAACAAATTCCGTAGTCTTAACGACGTCCCTATGTTTAAAATCAAGATGCCTACCTCTGGACATTTCTTGATATTACAGTTCTGCGTGCAGACAACGGAATCACCGAGGCACATACACAAGCTGCAGGTTCCATTTTCAAACTGTTGGCCGATCTGGAAGGCAATAAAAGAACACAATGTATGTGCTATTGACCGAGCATGCGCCGAGTTGGTTTGATTTTGGTCAAGTTCTTTTTTCGTGTGTTTAAAACACGCAAAAACGAAGCGAGGCCATGTCCAGTCATCTTGACCCGGCCATAAACGTTTCGTAAATAATGGATTTATTATATGGAAAAGGAACACTATTTTCTTCCGGGACTATATGTCATAAAGAACATTATATTTCTTGCTGGAACCTGAGGCTATTTGCGACCTGGCAAGATAGCTATACATTTCTTACTAATAAAGAGGTAACCAATCATAGCGTAGGATGTGGGTAATCGAGCCTGCTCACACAGCTCCATATAATAAGAGGGATTACTCTCTACAGCTTGATATTGATAACTTTTAGAAAGAGCTAACTTGGCAACGGACTATAACAAGATGTCCTGAAAGAGGTACTGTCTCTTTGACCGGATCAACTGATTTTTAATTTCACTAAAGGGGTTGCATTTTTGATAGTTCATAGTTGACGAGGGCGATTGACTTGTTACTTCCAACGCACTGGAAGTAGAAACCAGGACAATCACGGACACTGTATCTACAATAAGTTCATTGCCTTAAAAGAGATATTGAGAGATACTGTAGAAAAGCCAATTGTTTTCCTGTTTGCTATAGGTCGGCCAGAGTAGTTATAGGATGTTTGTGGTCGGCTGCTCTACAGACGGCAGAGAATTGTTAAAATAGTCTCCTACAGGGACAGAGCTGAGGTGAAGTGAAGGATTAGAAACAACGTGAATATTTTTTTTCATTATAACTTTATAATAAACCACTTGGGACATTGTTCGACTAATCTCACCTTGTAAAACGTTTCATTGTGGTAACATGGACAAACCAGAACAGGTGAGATCGCTCTGTTGTTATGTACAACCAAGCCCGGTGGGCATACCCAACCGGGCTTACAGGTCTCTTCAGTGCAGCTTTCTATTTCAGGTTCGGCGAGGTCGGCGCATGTCTTGGTGCAGGAACAGTTGCTCCATACACAGTCAGACGGACCTAAAGAAGGTTTAAAGTATCTTTTTAATTGCAAAGTGCTTTTAAAGTACAAGAATGCCTCTTTGAATATCTGGCAATTCTGGCAAGTGTTTGTGACTTCAAGACTGGATGCAGAAACAAAGCGGTAAGCTATCAGCAAGTTATATGAAAATTGGGAAAAAACATTTCAAGTGTCAAATACAGTGAAACCTCTATTAAGCGGAAACCCTCTATGAAACGAACACTTAGCCTGGCCCCGAAATTAACGTCTTATATAACGAGCCCCTTTTCAACGGACAACTCTATTAAGCTGAAGGACGCTAAAATAAACTGTACTTGGCTAATTTCTTTTGTCAAAAACCTCTAGCAAGCGGACAGCGCACTAGATTAACAATGTGGCATTGGATTACGTCCTTGAAACAGTCCATTAAAATGTACTCGTTTCATCGTTGTTGTATAAGGGCATTACTACAAAAAAACTTCAGTAAAGTTTGATAATGAAAGCTGATGAACTTGAACTCTGAATAGCTTTGTTGACAAGCTGGAACTTTATCATACTACAGAGGAACAGTTGAATGTCAATTGTCAACAATCATTGCGCAGTTGCTTATAAACCTTAATTAAGCGAACACCTTCTACTAAGCGGACAATTGGAAAGGTCCAAAAGGGTGTCCGCTTAATAGACGCCTCACTGTAGTCAGAAAATAAGAGAGCTTAGGGTAAAGGTTGATGGCTTTTTATTCCTGCTATTTAAGGTTGTTATCTCTCGAGAGCAGGCGATTGAAACATGAAGCTTTTCCATCTAGAACGCTTTTAACCTTGTGTCAGAATAACTGAAAGGCTTCTCTAACCTGCTGTGGAAGTTGTGACATTTCGGGTGAAAGCGGCTGTTGTGGGGCTTGTTATCTTTAGTGTCGTCGTTGATTCTTTTGTGGATGTCCATGATGCTTGGCTTGCCTTCTTTAACGTTGTCACGGACTTTTGTGTCGTCTTTGATGTTGCTGTCGACCCCTGTGTAGACGTCGTAGATGTTTGTTTGAGTTGGTCTGAGGTCCTTGTTGTTGGGCCTAATTTTTTTGATGTTGCTGTCGACGCCTGTGTAGAGGTCGTGGATGTTTGTTTGTGTTGACCTAATGTCCTTGTTGTTGGGCCTAATTGTTTTGATGTTGCTGTCGACTCCTGTGTAGACGTCGTGGATGTTTGTTTGAGCTGGCCTGATGTTCTTGTTGTTGGGCCTAATTTTTTGGATGTTGCTGTCGACGCCTGTGTAGAGGACGTGGATGCTTGTTTGTGTTGACCTGATGTCCTTGTTGTTGGGCGTGATTTTTTTGATGTTGTTGTGGACTCTTTCGTGAACGAAATTGTTGTTTGTCTTCTCATCTTTGGAGTTGTTGGGGACATCGTTGATGCCTGAGAGCACGTGCGCTGACAAAACACTTGGGATTGGTCGAGGGTGTTAGGCTTCCGCTGACAGGTACAAGTGTCACATGGCCCCTCTTGGATGGTTGCACCAACCTTAGGTTATATCATATCAATAAAGATTTCAATCTTTTTCAGTCTTTCCATTATACTAGACTACATAGTAAGTAGTTAACAACACACGCGGGACTTCCACATTAAGAATCGCCTGTAGTTATACCTTCGTTTTCTTAATGTGATTGTGGATATATCAATAAATCATATATTGAATTCGGAAGAAAAACCCAAAGAGAATGAGGCATTGACAATTCCACTTGGTCTAAAGCAGCTAAAGAGAACGCTAGGGGGCAACAGCAGACGCCAAAGTAACACAAACGATGTGTGCAGACAGAGAATTCAGCATCCAAAATTAATGATAACGATTCAGGCTTTACTTAACTCTTCAAGCAAAATATAAGAGCCACATCTGAACAGACAACGAAAGCCAACAACTCTGAGTTAAAGAAGGCCTCCTAAAATCGGAATAATTCATATTTTCCCTCAACTGTTACCTGAATTGTTTGTCCTTTGTGATTACAAGGCCCCAGGCACGGCCAAGGCATGGGTACAACACATCGATTTGCACGTAAAAGTGTCCCATTGCCGCATTTGCAGTTTGAGCATAGTCCACTGAATGGGCATATGATGTGGCCGGCACAATTCATAAAACATGTGCATTCATCTCGGCACACTGAAACACAAACATTCAATTAAGTGAGCACATGAACTCTTTAAAAATAGACGGTAGGAGGTGAACTGACCTAACGGTTAGTGTGCTGGAATCCTAATCGATTTTACTGATACAGAAACTGTAAAAAGGCCTATACAAACTTGTGATCTGTCCATAATCCTTAGGAATTAGAATGGTACGGTGGCCACAAGTTTACAGTGCCGTGACCTTTTCTTTGGCCGTGCAAGTTGTGAGCCACCGTATCGGAAAATATTAGGTGACTCGTAATTTCCAGGCTATAATCCAGTGCCTGTAGCATATAAATAGTTAATTCGTAGTATTGCTACCTCCCTCAGATAGAATGCTACTAAACTGTGAGTTACCACAGACTTGTCCATACAATTACAGCGTTCCGGAACTTATAGATACTACTGCGAAAAAAAAAGCAATTTGGAAGCAAAGTGTATTGCCCGGCTATCTTCAAGACTGGACTACTACCGGATTTCGGCAATACTCTAACCCCTGGCCGTTGTATCTGTTATTGGCTACATGAATAAAATTGCTTACCCTTCGAAGTGTTTGCTGCTACTGTTGCGCCGCTGGTTGGTGCTAATGTCGGTGAAGACAACTTTGTCGTGATCCCAGTAGGGAGAGTTTGCGTTTCCGATTTGGGTGACATCATCTTCGTTGTCACCCGGGTAGTCGTCGATTCGGTCGTGTAAACGTTGGCAGTGGACTCGCTTTTGGGTGAGGTCGCCTTTGTCGTTTCATACGTGGATGAGATGTCGAGGGAAGTCTTGGTGGTGATAACAGCGTTTGTGACAGTTTGTGTTCCTGTTAAGTTGGGTGAGGTTGGGCAATTATCTTCATCTTCGCCGTGAAAACAATCTTGCTGGCCATCACAAAGCGATCTGTAGTGAAAATGTGATGAGCAAATCAGTTTAATACAACAGACTTCACTATGGTTTGTAAACATAACCTAAAAGAAAGCATGGAAATATCACTTATTTAGACATCACCAATAGGAAACATTTTTACGGTCTTTGAATCGACGTTAGACTTCGAAATCAACTCCGGCACCTGTCCTTCTCGTTGAATTTGTATGAAGGCAATAAAAACGAAAAGGACAGGAATGCCAACAATTAGGAGAGGACATCTGCAGCAAACGTGCTTTAAAATAGCAACAACCGAAGACTGATTTTCTGTTTTATTAGTCTGTTTAATTAGTCAAGAGCGCCTGCGAGCTGAGAGAGGATGTAAGCCATATGCACCTGTGTGAAGACACACGCTATAATTGCTACTTAAATAACGGGCTGCATAATGAGAGAGCGAATTATCTCGACTGCTCAGCTTGAGACCAGTAATGGGATTTCCTGCCATGACTGTTTGAAAATCGGTGTTGGAGAACTTGTTGGATGCTGTCATTCGTAAAGCTTTTGGTACCGAATCATCCAGTTTATCTTTTATCAAAATCTCACATTCAGCTGCCACTGCATGTACCAGTTACACATACGTCTGTGAAATACGTACTTGAACGCAATACATTTGCTACCATTTTTACAACGGAACTCCTTGCAAGTGACATTGCAAAATATCTCGTCTGATGTATCGCCACAGTCGTCTTCTCCATCGCACAGCAGGCTTTGACTTATGCACTCACCATTGTCACATCTGCCAGAAATAACAACTGAGAGTAAGAGAGAAAATATTCATTACTCTGGGTGTGCAGCAGAGGGTCTAATGACGCAGATAATTCCGATTAAATTGAACTTAACTAAGTTGAACATTTGACAAGGTGGCTGTTCGCAAGCCTAGCTCGGAAGCTGGACTAGAATCTATTGTGAAACAGCTTCTAACAGTTGACCTCATCCAGGAATGGATTCTAGGTGAGGCGCCCTGCCCACACGGTCGTGCGGTCTCCTTTTCACACCAATAATCCTTGTGGATTCAAGTTAAGGAAACAGGTCCCAAATTGGGCAATTACGAGTATTACTTCGGTTATTTCATATCCCTAAGGTTATGTTAAGGAATGTTAATTGTACTCACTGCTACAAACGGACGAGCTGGCTTTCTTTTCAAAAGTTGCTTTATCTCTATGTTCTACAAGCATCCCTCCAGTGAATGTGGAAAGGCGCAAAATTAGGGATTGTCGTGGATTTGGGTTAGTTGTCTAGATATAATGACTATACATTTCTGCTCTTCGTTTCTGTTAGTGTAAAAGCATCTGAGAATGCTTTTATAGAATTTATGGTGAAAACGGTACCTTTGTACATATATGCCTCGCGTTCGGTCAATTTATTTATCAAGAGAAACAATCTTTACCAACCTAAAATCTGTACACTGAATTGGCGTCGTTGGAGTATTAGAAAAGGAAGGAGGAATATTTTCCCCGACTGTGCAACCGTAGAACTCTACCCTCAAACACGCACCAATATACCACTGTTCCGCATACACCCGGATATACTGAGCGACGATTGGCTGTGATAACTTGTTACTAACAATGGTGGAGTGGTTGTTGTTGGCTTGAAACGTCTACATAAAAGTTAACACGAGTATTTTATATTGACATTTCAGTTTCAACATCTCTTGTTTTATTTTTATACAAGGTGTAAAAAGTTATTTTCATAACGATTCTAATTAAGAATTTGGCCATATATACATCTAGGCAATATCCACGTTTTTCTCTGTTTGACTTCGTCTTGATATAACTGTTAAGGGGAATGGCATCATTTTCATTTTACAGAACCGAAGCGACTTCAAATTATTTAAGAAAGTGCTTCCCAGTACCCCCTACTCAAGTCCCCATTCCCTGTTCCGTTCCTGTGAGCAACGCTTTTCAGCGGTCATTGGAAGTTTCTGCATGATTGTCATGTAAGGAGAATCAACCATACATTTGGATTAACTGTAAGTAAAAAGCAACTTCGTTGTACCTCGTTTGTCTTAATCCAGGTAACTCCATTTAAGCTGTATGACAATCTAAACATAGTGACCCATTTGTGAAGCACTGGGTGTCCCTGGGTGGACACTGCAGTTACTTTACGATATGATCCCAGATAGACTTGCAGATATGGTGCCTTGTCTTGAGGTCCTGAGCACCATGCACCGCTTCCCCGTCCTGCTATGTGGGAATTGTTCAATCTTCCTTCTCCAGGTCGATAGTAAACGTCGACCGACGAAGAGGCTGTGAAGAAATTATCTGGTGTTGATGGGTTCGAAAGCCCTAAAGAAACAAAAACAAAACTCATACGTTTGGTCTGGCTCTGCAGCTTGAAGAAAAAAAACTGTAGTTATAGTATATTGAGCAAGTTAACAATAATTAAATTTCCTAATTATTATAGACAACTCCTAATTAATTCCTAATTTCCAAATTTACTTACCCAAAGGCTCAAAGCATGGTGATACACTTGAGCAGTTTCTCTCATCTTCACCGGCTCTGCAATCTTCCTGTCCATCGCATAACCAATGCTTCGTTATACACTGACCATCGTTGCATCTGAAGTTAGACGGAGAACAAGAGCTTACATTCTTCTCTACACAGGTCTCACAGCATTCGCCAGGGAGAATCAAAGCTCTAAAGTTGTCGGAAGGACAGTGAACGAGAGGAGGACAGCGTATAGCCCGGCAGATAACGTTGTTATTCCAACACCAACATCTCTCACAAGTATTGTTCCATGTGGCGCCTGGATCGTAATAGTTCCCATTAGAATAACAAATGCAATCAGCTGGTCTTACGCAATATGTACCATTAAAAACTGTTCCGTCCGGGCACTTACATCCAGAAGTACAACCTCCTGAAGTTGGAGTAGTGCATGTGTTGTTCATGTAGTGACAAGTCTGATCACAACTTGATTTGCACGGTGTGTATACTTTGTTTTGAGGACACAAAGGAGTTGTTGGAAAAACTGTCGCTTTGGATTCTTTTATTGTTGTTTGTGCAGTTGATTTTAGTCCTGGTTGTGTGGACGTTATGGTAGTCTCAGGAGGTCTAGAAGATGGTATTGATGTTCCAGTTGATTTGGCAGTTGTTGTTGTTGTTGTTTCTGGTGGCTTGGTACTAGTTGTTGTTGTTTCTGGTTGCTTGGCAGAAGTTATTGTTATTGTTGCTGTTTCTGGCGGCTTGGTATTAGTTGTTCTTCTTGTTGTTTCTGGTAGCTTGGCAGTAGTTGTTGTTGTAGTTTCTGGTGGCTTGGTAGTTGTTGTTGTTGTTGATTCTGGTGGCTTGGTAGTAGTAGTTGTTGTTGTTGTTGATTCTGGTGGCTTGGTAGTAGCAATTGTTGTTGTTGTTGATTCTGGTGGCTTTGTACTAGTTGTTGTAGTTTCTGGTGGCTTGGTAGTTGTTGTTGTTGTTGTTTCTGGTGGCTTGGTAGTAGTTGTTGTTGTTGTTTCTGGTGGCTTGGTAGTAGTAGTTGTTGTTGTTGTTGATTCTGGTGGCTTGGTAGTTGTAGTTGTTGTTGATTCTGGTGGCTTGGTAGTAGTAGTTGTTGTTGTTGTTGATTCTGGTGGCTTGGTACTAGTTCTTGTAGTTTCTGGTGGCTTGGTAGTTGTTGTTGATTCTGGTGGCTTGGTAGTAGCAGTTGTTGTTGTTGTTGATTCTGGTGGCTTGGTAGTAGCAATTGTTGTTGTTGTTGATTCTGGTGGCTTGGTAGTTGTTGTTGTTGTTTCTGGTGGCTTGGTAGTTGTTGTTGTTGTTTCTGGTGGCTTGGTAGTTGTTGTTGTTGTTTCTGGTGGCTTGGTAGT
>OMLO01003027.1_pt1 | contig 13802 bp, 12 predicted proteins | sample 1674811 | NCBI WGS metagenome assembly OMLO01 (sample SAMN06265003, study PRJEB25207) | coral metagenome | isolation source: Coral host | place: Mexico:La Bocana,Puerto Morelos, Mexico | collected 2008-11-13
ATTCAAGGCATGCATGTGTTTCTGCAGTTTCAAAATGTGATTAAGTTGAATTGTAAGATGCTCTCTGAAATCCCAGTGTAACAAAAAGCTACAGTGAAAGCAGGAACACTGTACTGCATCAACTGGCCCACAAAATGCAATGAGCCACAATCAGAATTTCCTTTGGGAAAAATTGAGGCGCATTTCCCAAAAATACTACTGCAAATAAAATGGCCATTTGGGTGAGTTGATGCGACTTCCTGTGTGGCGTTAAGTGTACTGGATTCTCACTTCCAAAATTGAACCAAAATACATTCAAATAGCTTTACTAATACCCAGGTCGTTGTTTCTGGTATATATTTGTGATCGGTGCTGCAAAATGACTATGGCTAATGATTTGGGGGCTAAAACCCTCATGTGCATTCTACAAGCACCCCTCCAAAGGCACAGCAAGATGGAAGAAAAGCACATCACACACACAACAGAGATAATAATCAAGGCTAATCATATTGTAGACTGATGTGTTTAACGTTTATTGAATTGATGATGTTTCAAACAAATTTGCAACAAATGACAATGGTACAGCACATGCAGCGTAGCCTTGTTGAGATTCTGTGCAAATACGATTTCACCCCAAGTGATATAAGGAAAATGTCAAAGGTGGACCAATGACTCCACGGCCTGTCTGTTGGCCAAGCAACAGGAGTGTCAATGGCTTGAGCGCCAAATTGCTTCTTCATGGCCTTGACCCAACGGGTCATCATCAACAAGGGGCTGCAAATCTGAGTCTTGAAGAGGCCCTCGTTCATGGTGACTCCATCTTCCATGCATTGTTTGCACAATTGCAGCGCTTTGCTAGCATCATCTGGCTTCAGTTTCTGTGGACCTGGGCCCAGCAAATAGGCGTTGTCAAGGACATAGGAGTCCGGAGCAGACCGGAACTCCTTCAGGTTTTCAATCACTCGGCTGTCCAGGTTGCCATGACCGCTGATCCATCTCTGGATGGTCCGCATTTTTCCTTTTCCAAAGACCTTCAACAACTGCTGCATCACGATTTGTGGGTCACGGTTCCCCGCCTTAGTGGCATAGCGCTCCGCAACACCAATCTTCTGGTAAACAGATGACGGTCTGAACTTGTTTTGGTCACTATCATGGCGCAGCGTCTGGAAGGCAATGTGGTCGCCACGGCTGTAATCCTTGTAATGCACATAGTCAACCTCGATCCCATTGACTATCTCATGATGAATATTCTCAGGCACCTCCATGTCTGGGCTATCGATGAGCAATGCCTTGATTTCAGCCATCGCAGCAATCGTTTGGTAGCCATCATTCAGGAGAAACAGGCCATTGAAGTCCACACTAGGTTGTCCTGGCAGCAAACAGGTCATCTTTAATCCCTGGGCTTGCAAACCTTCAACATGATGAAATGCACGGCAAGGAATTTTATGAATTTGAACATTGCAAAATCACATGCTTCAAGATCAAATGTGAAAATCCTTCTGGTTCCCTCAGTTAAGTGCCAGTAAATTGGGGCATGCAAATACACGTATGATAGAAAAATATACTACATGACTATGTTTAAAGTCTTGAACATGGACTGGCTGGTTTCTTGAAAACAAAGAGAACAAAAACACGTAATAAGATAGCACGAATCTCATCGAATAAGAGCTATCATCACATCAGAAAACACCTTCACAACTAACTAGTCACCATGCCAACATGTATCTTGATTCAAGCGATCATCTTGATGAATGGATCATTGGAGATGGCCAAGAGAAGCTGGCTTGACCTACCATCAGCTTGCAGTCCTGTTGCATCACAAAGGATCGACGGCTTCGCGAAAATGGACAAGTTGAAGTCACCCAGCAAGAACCTGAAGTCTAGACTAACAGGTGCATGCAACAAAACGTGGCATCATCAGTCAGTCACAGTCAGTAAGAAATTTGTGAATTCCATAATAATATTCCCTGGGTCAATCTTGAGAGCATAACATCTTTGACATGTGCAATGAAACTCATCAGTCTAAGCTTGACAAGGAGCCGTTCTCGCAACTCCTGGATCCTTTCTGGATCTCTGCCACGATGAGAGCTCAAATCTTCATTGAGGCTGATGTCTGCTATGCCAACGCGCTCGGTCTTGATGTTTGAAGGCCCCTGCGTCAGCGTCACCAATACATACATTGTACATTATAAGTACGTTGCTAAGACTTTCACAGCTTTCTAGGATAAATTTCTCATCAGTTTGAAGTTTCAAACCATCCACATTCTAGAACAAAATAAAAGCATCAAGCCTTCATATGCTCAATTGCAAACACTATGTTGAGTAAATAAACCACAGTCTGCCTCAGAAAAAAATTAACATCCTGACATCCTGTGAATTCCATTCATTACAGTCAGGCTGGTTTGGCTAAAGAACCTGCCCTGCAGGCCTGGTGACCTTCCACAAGTTTCGGAGCCATGCTGCAAGCACTCACTGCTCAACAAGGCAGAATGGCAATCGCCAGTTGACGAAAGAACCAAAATTGTCTGAGGAATCAAGAGGAAAATGACAGACTGATGGCACAGACAAAGGTGCATGAATGCCATGCATGATCATCTTCTTCTCCTTCTCTAACCCAAAATTCATTGTTTTTTTCTGCCATGGAAAAAAGACCATGTCGAATGCCTTATTGGTTTCATGCGTGGCTGCACTGCAAAGCAAGTGTTCAAGTTATCAAATCACCTCGTAAAAACGAAAGGCATGTGGTTAGAAGTGCTAAGGCCTGTCCTCAAACTGCGCGTCATCACAAAGGAAAGACCTGGGAAAGGAGAAACGAGGTATTATCATATCAGCAGTTGGTTTTCGAAAAAACATGCAGCAAAGATTGAAACCATTGTGTGACAAAGATGGATCATGGCAGGAATGCACTTAATTAACGACGTGAAGGTTTACAGTGAACTGCTCTCAATATTCGACAAATACCATGCAATGCAATGTCCACCACATGTGTATGAGCTGCATGATTGAACTTTTGGGTCTGACAGTGACAACTGGGCTGCCAAACTGAAGTGGTTGAGGCTTTAAGTCCACAAGGTCAATACACTTGTGCTCTCAACCTTAATGTGTCACAAAGAATCAGGACTTGAGTACAATGAAACACCACCACCCCTTGCACTATAAGGAGCCCTTGAATCAACTTAAATTGTCTTTATGTGGATGGCCAATGTCAATTGTCTCAGCTCTTGGTGCTGTATCAGGGACTATAACAGCTGTCCAGAAAAAGTCTATACATCAATTTCAGGTCAAAAATGCACTTGGACACTGGATGTTTGAGGCATCTTACCTACCTCGCTTCAAAATCTAAATCATTAATAAAACCTTGCCATCAACCAAAAATCAACTTGCACCTGTCAGGGATGGGTCCCCCCCAAGATGAGCTTGCCGACTTGGCAAGGTCATAATCATAATCAAATAATCAATCAAGATCAAGTTGGACCTGAGGATGGGTCGGGATGGGTCCCCCCCAAGATGAGCTTGCCGACTTGGCAAGCTCATAATCATAATCAAATAATCAATCAAACAAATCAACTTGGACCTGCGGATGGGTCGGGATGGGTCCCCCCCAAGATAAGCTTGCAAGCTCATAATCATAATCAAATCATCAATCAAGATCAACTTGGTGCACAGAAATTGGTGCGTAGAAAAGGAAAAAGAGTTATGAGGCCAGTCTCCTGGAATGGGAACCCCAAAATCTGCTTGCTGACCTGGAAAACCAATCTTGGGGGTCCCAGCTATCCAGAACTCTCCAAATCAACTGTTTGCTCAGTCTGTTACCTCTTTTATGTGGCTACAAAACACTGATCTGAACAGTGTGGCTTGAAGGGGACCCTCAAAATCGGCTTGCCACCATGGAAAGGGCATCTTGGGAGTCCAGCCTAAACAAACAGTCAAGTTGTAGAGAAGTTCACTTCTACTGAGTTGGTCGCTGAGCTGTCCACTGGTCTGATTGATTCTACTGGATTGGAAGCTGTCCACAACCTGAGGATCAGTCAGGGCCAAGCAATGCAATCATACATTACAAAATTTAAAAAACCTGAGGAAATTTCATCACGAATAACGCTTGTCACACCTAAACACATGCAAATGTCTTGCTAAGTTTTTCCCCCTGCGGTTCATGCAAGCTAAGTGTCAATCAGCTTGCTTTGCCCCTCTACAGCAGTCGCAGGAGGGTCTTCCTCCCTCAAGTGCTGACAGATTCCCCAAAAAAATGGTACATCTTCTATCTTCTATACATTGGAATCAAGTACAACCAAGCCTTGAACAATCAAGACCAGTAAACCAGCTTGCAAAACATGGATGCCATTTCCGAAGTCTGCCTTTGATGCAAGAGTGGCTGTCAATACATCCGCTGGTACTTGAGCTGCTGCTGCAGTTGATTCAGAAACTGGAAAGCCATGTAATAAAGCCAACTCAAATACAAGCAACCAACGACCACGGGATGGGCTGTAAAGGAGATTCCCTCCATGTCGAAGGGTTGGAACCTGTCGCTTTTCTCCACTCCACATCTTTCGATGCTCTGGGTCTTGTGACAAATCAAAAATAGCACCATCATCAGCAAATGGATCTGAGCCAATTTCTAGCTTCCACTTCAAGGTGTATGTTTTTAAATACAGTTGCTGTTTTTCTGTGAGTAAATATCTCCAATCAAAAAAGCACTCTTGCAAAGGTGGCAGCCCGTGCCGGTTTCTCACTCTGTTCTCTTCCTCAAGGCACTGTTGCGTTGTGGCAACACAAATGGAGTTCAAATCCATTCTGCAAATCTCTGCTGAAATTGTCTGACGCACCTTACGATAAACACTTTCGATTTGACCTAGCAGCTGAACACCACGCCTGCGAATGCAAATTGAAAAAACTCTTGCCCGCCGAATAAAACCCCACCCAAGTCTGCTGGCGATGCCTTGATATGCACAATCAAATAGAAAGGTCCCAGAAATTCGTCAAGCAGCCATGTTAAGAACTCTGGTGTGCATTCATGAATCGCAACTGCTGGGAGAGAAGACCTCACCACAGCCGTCCAAACAAATACCAACAATCATCGGGCATCATCCCACCCACCCTTCTTGCCGAAAGCTGACCATGGCTGACATGGCGAGCCACTGAAATCAAAGCTTGCAGGTTCTGGCCGGCACTTGCAGCTGTGACAAACACAATTGTTGGACTGTTTTTTTTTGGAAGCATCTCATCACTGTCTTGAAACGATCCTTGGGAGTAAAATGTCTCAACTGCTGCCATGATGGAAGGCAAGGGCAATAGTCCAGAATGTCTGAAAAAATGCAGCAGGACACACGACTGCCCAAAACCTTCTGGCAGTGTTTGGAGATCTCACATGTAGACACACATTGCAAAGGGCATGACAGGCTGCCGTAAAAGCCTTTGACCACTGCACTCAGAATGTCACAAGCAACTTCAACACTGCTAATCCCTGAAAAATGTGTACTGTATGTCCCATGGTTAAGCAGCTGTGAACGCTTCAAATCATCATATGGTATCATCTTCTGCAGTGCCCCCATTGCCAAGAACAAAACCCTAAAGCCAGACTCAATCGAAGAAGAACCTTGACATCTGCTCAGCAAGGGCTTTGCAAGGCTTGCTGTACATGGATGCAAGGAAACCTGGTTGCTTGACTGCTGCGATGCAACAACAGTAATTGGAAGAGCGTCCTCCTCATTATTGTCGTCACCAAAACCTTGTGCACCAAGCACTGATGCAGAAAGGATACCTGGGTGAAAAAGGCCAGTGGAATCAGCATGCAATTTTGGTGCTGTATCTGCCAGAATGGTCAATGCTGATTCCTCTTCGAATGGGTGTTGTACAAACTCATCTACTACAGAAGAACTCAAATCATCAGCCACTACCCCAAGCGGCTCATCATCGTCAGCGTCAAATTGACTTCTGTTCTTGCTGTCGGTTTTCAACAGGACAATCTCAACCATGGCTTCGCATTCAAAATGCTGGAATTGAACTCAACTCATCCCTGTCCTAGTTGCAGTCAGTGTGTGCAGAAGAATGCTCTGTCAGAACAGCTTCTTGATGCTGTACTTAATAATTTAAGCATGGACTCTTTTGAACTCAAGGACTGACTGACCAGGGGCTTCATTCATATCTTCATTTCCCCTTGAAGTTGAGAGTGCCTGCAGTGAGGAACAAGTTTCTAATGTATTTTTTCAAAATAGTGACTGAAGCACAGTAGTAAACATGTGGATTCTTGATGAACTTAATTGTCGTCAAACACTATTCAAAAAATTACACCACCGTAGACCCCAAACAGTTTCACCAATCGCCGCGTATTTTTTGGGGGAACAGCCCCAGAACACAGACACCGAGCCCCAGACCAGCTGGAAATGGTTCAATTCTGTCTGGCAAATTTCTGCAGTGCCAACTGCAAATCTTGGTGGTGCTGCAACACCATGAAGATTTGCAGCTGGCACTGAAGACCTGGGCCACAGAAGTCTTGGAGGTGGACTCTGATAAAGTTGAAAGTTGATAAAATGTTGATAAATAATAAAATCAAAAGTTGGAAAAAATTGATAAAAAGTTGATCAAAGCCAAAGAAGGTGGCCACACCAACCACCCCCCACCCCGGGAGACAAAGGGAGACAACAGGAGACAAGACCATTTCAGAGCCCAAGAAGGCAACCACACCAACCAACACCGAGGCGGCCAGGTCTAAGGTTGCATTGAGAACCCCAACAGTAAACTGTTTGGGGAAAACAAAAAAAATATATATATATATATGTTTGATAATGATAAGGCAATCAAATACCATCAAAACCTTTCCATCACAAAGCGCCCTTGCCAACCTCTGGGTTTCCTGACTTGCTGCTTTGATTGCTTGGAGCCTCACTAAGTCAAAGCGCCAGGGAAAATATTAGTTGTTAGGGAGCAAGTCAATACCTTCAAAAACAGACTGTTGACAGCGTTTGCAAAGATCGCAAGAAATTTGATGTTTTGATCCCACCCAAAATCATCTTGCAGTCAGTCCCACCTTACAATAGGGTCAAATAAGTTTCAATATCATGGCAGCAACAACAAAGCAGAAAACAAAACAGTTTGACGTTTTTCGGCCGTGACGACGTGTCATGCCATCTGCAAAAACATCATGTTGCGTCTTCAAGTGGACATCCCAATTTCAAGCTGAAAACAAATCAATCAAATCTGACTGAGAATTGAATCTTAGGACAACTTCTGCTAAGTTTAACAGTTACCATGCTCTGGAAATTGTATGTGATCTCCATTAACCAGTTCGCCGATCAGTCACAGTGCTACAAAGCACGAACAGCCAGAGATGTGATCTCTGTTTAATATCATAAAATACTGATGTGATTGTAACCAATGAAGGCTGCAACATGAACACCCTGCTACTTGATCAGGGCCAACGATCAATCACCACTTTTCTTGTGGCGCTTCTGCTCTGGAGCTTCACCTTGATCATCACCAATCTTCTGCTTGGAAGTCTCAGCTTCATCACCAATCTTCTGCTTGGAACTTTCTCCTTCATCACCAAGCTTCTGATTGATCTCCTCCAATTGGTTGTTGATGTCACGAAGGTGATCCTGAGAAGCATATGGGTTTTGATGAAAATTCTTTCTTGCTGGAATTGCCATTTTAGCCACACATACTTTAGCCAATTCGGGTGTTTCCTAAAATACCCAAAATGGATGGTTTATAACGGAGAACCCTATTATAATTGGATGATTTGGGGGTACAATTGTTTCAGGAAAGACCCAATTTTTGATATGTCTGCAAAAACTTGCTCAGCCCCCTCTCTTCCATAACATGTGGGAATAATAAATTAATTCACAAAGAATATGAAATCAATCTGTATGGTACATGCACATGTTTTAAATATTGGTATCAAGTTTTATGCTTTGATGATTGATAAGGCAACTAAATGGCTTGCAGTGTTACGTACATCTTTGGCCACACTTTGGAACACCTTTTGCCAAACCTTCGCCAAATTCTGTCCTGCTGCAACGACGCTATCATGACGAGTTCCCTATATAATAATGGCAGCCAAGCCACTTGTGACTGGCAGTATTTAGGTGGCATGGCTACTAATCCCTATAGTCAAAGTAAACAGCCCCACTTGGAGAAAACAAAAAATCCCAGTGCATGGGATGTCAAAACATCTAAAAACATCATGTAAGCTAGAGCCTGGGCCCCTTCTTGGAAAACATGCTTCTAAACACAGGCACTGGACACTATATACATGTAAAGAACTTGAACAATATAATATAACATATTAAAATAGAATATAAAATAATATAAAGTAAAATAATATAATACAATAGAATAGATTAAAATATAATATAATTAGATAATCTTCTGCCACAGAATCTTTGCAAACCAAGGTCATTGCATACTACACTCAAGACATGTGACAAGGACCTCTTTAGATCACATCACATCAAACTCATTCATGTGAGATTAGTCAAAGATATTTAGAGAGATATGTAAATAGTGGTCAGTTGCCGAGAGTCTTCCATCTTTGCTTTCTCTGACTCAAGCCATCGCTTACGCTGCTTGTCTTCCTGCGACGTGCAGGCAATCCACTCTCCCCTCTGCACAAGCTTGACCTCTGCTTGCAGAGACTCTGAGTGGCAGCTGGTGCCATGGTGGCCTTCAAGCACCCAGAAGTCCTTAAAAGCACTGACAAACACAATCACAGGATTTGATGAACGTCCAACAAAATTCTATGAATGAATGAACGAATGAATGAAGGAATGAATGAATGAATGAATGAATGATTGAATGATTGAATGAATGAATGAATGAATGAATGAATGAAGGAAGGAAGGAAGGAAGGAAGGAATGAATGAAGGAATGAAGGAATGAAGGAATGAAGGAATGAAGGAATGAAGGAATGAAGGAATGAATGAATGAATGAATGAATGAATGAGCGAACGAACGCTCGAACGAATGAATGAGTGAATGAATGAATGAATGAATGAATGAATGAATGAAGGCATGAATGAAGGCATGAATGAAGGCATGAATGAAGGCATGAATGAAGGAATGAATGAAGGAATGAATGAAGGAATGAAGGAATGAAGGAATGAATGAAGGAATGAAGGAATGAAGGAATGAATGAAGAGATGAAGGAATGAAGGAAGAGATGAAGGAATGAAGGAATGAATGAATGAATGAATGGTCGTCAGTGCAATGATCACCTGCAATCCAAGGCAGTTAATTCTATAAACGTTTTGGGAAATCACTGGACTGGATCCTTGGGTATTGCCTTTTTAAATGTTCACATGTACCCAGCATGTCAGGGGCACCTGGGATGCCAGGTAAACCCATAACACGACACCTGGCATGCCAGGTACACAATTCATTTCGCAAAGCTTTTCACGCTAATGATCAGATCACCTAGCTTACTTTTACAAACTTTTTTGGAAATCACAGGGTCTTTGGCTACTGCTGTATTTTAACTGTTCACAAGCATGCCAGGTACACCAATACACCCAGCATGCCAGGTACTATTTCACAAAGCTTTTCCTAGTAGCGATCAGCTGCAATTCAAAGTTTACTTGCAAACATCGTTGGGAATCACTGGATCTAGCTTTGGCTAGTGCTTTTTAAAAATGTTCACAATGTACCTGGCATACCAAGAAATCTTTTTTGTTCACCATGTACGTATGCTGGCTACACAATTCATTTCACAAACTGTTTTGGAATCAAAGTACTCCAGGGTACATCCGGCATGCCGGGTACGCAATTCATTTCACAAACTCTATTTTGGAAATCAAACTATTGCCTTTTTAAATGCCGGGTACACAATTCATTTCAAAAACTATTTTGGACATCAAAGTACTCCAGGGTACATCCGGCATGCCAGGTACACAATTCATTTCACAAACTGTTTTAGAAATCACGGTACTGCTGTTTATCTGTACCCGGCATGCCAGATGCACCCGGCGTGCAAGGTGTATAAAAGTAATTGCTTTTGATTGCAGGCACTTGAACAACCCATGTCACCATTGACAACAAACTGACCCCTGGCATGTCACTCACTTAATTGTTCTGTAGTTACTTCCATTTTTTTGAATCAAGCAAATGGCAAAGGGTTCCCTGAAAGTGCAATTTGATGATCCCTAGCATGCCAGGAACCAAGCTAGTATGACATTCATTGCTAACAAGAGTCAGTGAGGGAGCTCTGAAAATGCATCACCTCCATCACCTCTGAGTCCAGCAGCCGCAGCTTCTTCATGCCAAACCTTGAGCTGCAAACAACATTTAAGAGGATTTACTTGTGACCACAATTTTAGAGATCGAAAACAGTAGTCTCACAGGTTCCACTCTCTCTAAAATGGAAGTTCAGTTCACGAGATATTTTCTTAACCAAAAAAACCCTTTAATCGCAGCTCACATGTCCCCTGCCCAGAAACCACCTTTTCAGCCTATTCGTTATAATTTCTCTAGGGCATGCTCTTGACAAACCTTAAAATATATTATATTCAAACAACAAAGCTATAGGTGAAGAAACACGTCTGGAAACTTCTGGAAATATCATCAACATTAATCAACATGGATTCTCTCTAAAAATCAACATGTTATGAATAAAACAATGAGTTCTCTTTAAAATCACCAGCTGCAACCAGGATTCACAAATACTTCTCCCTAAAATCAGGTGGCATCAGTCAACAAAACTTAAAATCAGAGAGCATCCAAAACCTTTGGAAATTGCAAAAATCTATCTAAAGAAATCAGTTAAGATAGAACATATTAACTTGATTTTAGATAGGAAAATTGAAAAAGTATAGGAAAAACCAAGCAGCGTGGAATGCAAACCTTTGCCAACTGCCCAGGCCAAAAGCACCAATGATGCTGCTTCTGTCACAGCAATAATGCCCTCAGCTTCAATGAATGCATGAAGCTAATCCATTAAACATCAATTGCCTTGATGCAGCGTCCCCCAACAAACAAGAAAGCTCTGAGGCAAGCAGGATACAATAATTAAATGTTCATCAAAGTCAAGTTTGACTCAACTGCGACTTGAATAATCAGTCAAGACACTTTCCATTTCTCCTGGCTCTGATTCTCCTTTGCCTTCCAGGAGTTTTTCCACAAAATACGCTGCACGTGCTCACCTCAGGACATGGAATGTGCTTTCCAACAAACATGTTAATCAATTTAATCACATTCAAACGTAGTTGGGCCTTGAAATGAAAACCTCCTCCCATCAGTCATCATCCCATCAAACATCAGCTTTGAATTTATAAGAGAGTCTCATGGACTCTCGCATTGGTGCAAACATGATGGCAATGATTTACTGCTGCAAACAAGCAACTCACACCTTGATCAGCCAGGACAAAGAACTCATGATAGAAGACAGGTGAGGTCTCAGGTGCAGCTGCGTCTGCCTGCCAAATCAATCGTTCACAAGCACCAAGCAAATTTAAGTGCCCTTGGTCAAAAGAACGACACAAACAGTATATCAGTCTCTTTCTCACTCATGTGCAATATAGAGGCAATAGGAGGCCTTGACACCATCTGCCACATCATCAGCTTCTGCCCCCTTTGCCAGCAACACCTGCAGCTCACTTTGCCGAGAAGAGATGTAACTTGGGCGCACTTCGAAGAGCTGGAAGCCTCAAGAAAAAAGCAAGGGTCATGGCGAAGATCATGCCCTTGAATCATGCCCAAACATGCAACAAGGGGTATAGTTGGCTGGTAGCTGTCTGTTTCATGAAGTTTGTTGAACAGCACAAGGGATGAAATACAGATTTTTGAATTGCCAAGGAGCCATTCGAGATGAGACCCACTGATTTGCTCTGCATCTTTTTGGTAAAATCTGGAACTGTTATTTTGCACAATTTGAACAGTCTCTGGGCCAATATTTGGTTCAACGGAGATGTGTTCCGCTCACGTGTCTTGACACCACGTGGCGGTGTTCCGTCGCTCATCGTGTAGCCCAACCTCGATAAAAATGAAAAACAAACAGAAAGTGATCAAGGATTCAAGTCCAGTGCCGTGAAAATATAATTAAAATTGCATTGCTGCATCATCATCCCAAGCAAAGTTGAAAGGGCAACACCAAAAAATGTTCAGAGCAATGCCCTGAGAACACGACTATACTATGCTTCGCTATACTTGACAAATCTACTGACAAAACTTCATTATGAAGGCCAAATGCGATCTCACTTCACCCTTGAGGTGCGAGATGACTGCTGTGATTTCATTGTTGTAGACCGCCGAAAGGTTCGAGTGACCACAAACGTACCCAGCGCGCGACATCACAGTGTTACAACTTGAGTCACAACTTGAATCACAGTGTTGCGCGCCAACAATTGAGCCAGATCTGCTCAGAGTCACTCAAAGTCACAAAGTAGTGCGCAACTTGAAAAATGACTTGAAACTTGGATGCACACATCGTTGAAGGAAAAAGTTTGTGGTCTCGAAGCTTGATAATATATACACTCAGATCTGACACTCTCAATCTTTAAAAGATCAACGCAAAATCTTGTAGTATGTACAAGTTGAAGGGTACAATGTGCTGTGATCCCGGACAAGAATGTGTAGGACCCAAAGATCCTTGGAGATCCAGGGCTGCAAATTGGGTCAATTCTGAAGCTAAAGAAGTGTTAGATGTGTTTTTTGAACATGTTTGGTGAAAATCAAATGCTTTGGCGGTAAAAATTGCATCAAGTCAAAAGCTTGGTTGTTGAAAACTTGGCAACCTGGTGAATTTCGAAAATGGAAAACATGGTGAAAACTGGTAGGCTGACTGCTAGGCTAGTCTAGCACGCCCTCTTTAAAGTGCAAACTGCTATTTGGTGCTTATCATGATGAAGTGAAAGATTTATTTGTCTACTGCATGGCAGGCCCTTGACATTGCAAATTGAGCTTGGTGACGGACTGTAAAAGGATGTAAGTAATAGGGCTCAGCAAGCAACTTAACACTGCTAAACTTTGAAAAGGCGCTTTGAATGATTTAACAAACGAAACCTGCCAACATCTGCCACCTTTAAGTGTCAGCAATATTAATGATAACTCTGTTTTGTAGAAACTACCGAGTTTCTACAGGTTATGGGCTTGCCATCACCAAAAAACAATCAACTTTTCGGTTTGCCATAACCAGTTGAAACAACCCTAAAGATTGGAGAAGCCCTGCATCACAAAGGGACAAAAATAATACCTAGCCCGTCAATCTTTAGGGTTGATTTTCTTGTGTAACAAGGTGCTTATTATTTGATGGACCCTGGACTCATGCTGGTTAAATCCCAAAACGTTGAACAAACAGATCTGTTGGAGATGTGGGTTTCAATCCAACCTTGCCACTGCCCCAAACCCTGTCAAGGCCCCTGGCTTGTTGTAGGCTTTGCTGCTGCAGTGCACCTGTCATGTGGGCCAACAAGCGCAACAAGCAGGTCATGGCATTGACAAAGGCTAGAAGTTCAACTTGTTGACTGATGAATGTTGAAAAATGGGCTAAGATTGACAAATTGATTCAATTAGATTTTGAATATAAAACAAAAAGACGTTCGCTTCAAAATTCAATCATATTCCACCTTATCTTATTAGATTATGTGTGTGACAACTGCTCTTTCCCACATGATGCATGATCATTATTATAGTAAGTGTGTGATCCACCTATTTCCCAAAGTCAACGGCACTTGAATGCTTTGCTTTTTCCTGCTGCGTTTGAATTTTGTCTCTTTCTCGACTGATTTACACACCTTGCTGGCTTCAATCTTGGTGGCTATGCAGAAGGTTTCCGAGAAATTACTCCCCCAACACAAGGGATTGACAATACATTCCACCAAAGACAACCTCAAAGTCAA
>OMLO01003028.1_pt1 | contig 13801 bp, 5 predicted proteins | sample 1674811 | NCBI WGS metagenome assembly OMLO01 (sample SAMN06265003, study PRJEB25207) | coral metagenome | isolation source: Coral host | place: Mexico:La Bocana,Puerto Morelos, Mexico | collected 2008-11-13
GGGTGGAGAGAGGCACTGTGAGAGTGAAGTGTCTTGCCTATGAACACAACGCAATGTCCCCGGCTAGGTCTCGAACCGACCGCTCGATCCGGAGTCGAGCGCACTAACCATGAGGCCACCGCGCCTCACACCAATGAGGAGAAAAGAGAAAAGATGTATGACAGTAGCATGTGGGCAGATGAGATCAGTTCATTCAAATAAAAGTGACTTTCGTCGAACGTCTTACGATTTATTTGTAAGCGTATTGAGCGGTCTGAGTTCGAGCCCTAGACATTATGTTGTGTTCTTAGGCAAGACACCTCACTCTTACAGTGGCTCCCTCCACCCAGGTGTATAAATGGGTCCATTCGATGCACTAGCATCCCATCCGGCCAGGGGAATTAAGAATACTTCTAGTCGCTTCATGCTACAAAAACCGGAGATAAGCTCCGCCTTTTTTGCTACTTAGCTCGCACATAGACTTAACCTTTACCTTTACCGTATGACAGACATAACGAATCAACTATAGTCGCTGATGAAGCTGATTTTCATTTACAGGGATCACATCAATAACCAAAAGCAAGAAATGGAGAAGTCATACACCACAACCCGCATCTGTGCCATTTGTGGGGATCGGTCATCAGGATTTCATTACGGCGTACAGAGCTGTGAAGGGTGTAAGAGTTTCTTCAAGCGAACTGTCCAAAAACAACTACATTACACATGCGTGGAGAGCATGTCATGCCAGATTGATAAGAATAACCGAATAAGGTGCCAGTTTTGCAGGTTCCAGAAATGCTTGTCTCTAGGAATGCTCAAAGAAGGTAAAGACAAACTATATAGCTAAACAGGTAGATCATTGCATGTACTTTGATAAGTTTCTAACTTTCTCACGTGATCATCAAGGAAACTGTGTGAAATAGTAGCGGAGGAGTTCGGGAGTTCATGGCATTTTTTTTTTCATCTCTTGTAACCATGGAAACACGGTTGACGCGAGAATTTACCTGCTTGTTTGAAGGCGTTTTAACTAACATGATAGTCCTTTATCAGCTTTGTAGGTAAATAAGCTAAGTTTATTTTTCTTTTGTATTTTTTTTATTGTAGCATGTTTCAGACTCGTTTGTATATGTCATACTGCATGCTCTTTTATCTTATCTGATTTTAATTTTCATCCTAGTAATTATTGTAAGTACTTAGAAGTAGCACTTAATCTTAGTTAGCATTTTCAATTAAATTTTTGCGTTTTAATGTTACTTAGCATTTTTTCTTAGTTGTAATTGTAATTCTAGTGTTGGTTAAGAACTTCCTTTTAACCACTATCGTGATGAAGTTTCCTAGTAAAAAATTATTCTAATTATTAGCTGTACGAGAGGACAGAGCACCTGGTGGCAGACCTCGAATCAAGTCATTAATAGGAATGAAAGAAAACGCCGACACATTTGTTTCCTCTGAATTGATTACACAGCTTATCCAGGCACGCCCTGATGCCACACCAAAAAGAAGGTTGGTGACTTTTATTCGAATTCGTTTTCGATGCAAAATAATGTAATTCTAAATGTTCGATGCTATAGTTGCGTTTCCTGTCTCTGAATGGTTTGAAAGCTAAGAAATGTATTTTATCGTTTTTTTCTTCAGCCGGTCGGGAGCAAATACAAATTAACTGTAAATGGACCAACAAGTGTCAGTTTTCCCTCTCTGTTGATGTTTTGCTTGGCTTATGATTAATTCTTTTGGTTATTTTTCTTTGTGTTAGTTGTGCTGTGATTCCTTTGGGTTTGGCTCAGTTAAACAAATCGACAGAACGTTGGTACATGAAATGTTGGAAAAAAGACGAATTACCTTAAACTTTTTTGAAGGTTGTTTCGCGTAAGTTGGTAATCATGAGATTTTCGTCAACAGACCAGACTACTTGGAGCTAGGTTTTGCCGATATCTACCCTTTAAACCCCGTAGAAATCGTTATGGAGCTGGTCCTACAGGAAGTAGACTTGACAGTGGCCTGGGCCTATAAAGTTCCCGGATTCCGAGAACTGGATCGGGATGATCAAGCTAGTCTCGTGTCCACAGGTACGAAGAGAATCATGCTTAAGTTACCCAGGCCTGTTTGCTCTATTCATGTGGCGCTTAAGGCCCTACCAACATAATCACTTAAGTATACACATAAATTAAAGGTATTTCAATTTTGTTTATAGCTTTGCTTGAATTATTGGTTCTTCGTATATGCCAGCGGTCCGGTTCTCATCAGGGCTCAGTGCTGTTAGCTAAGGATGTGCTTCTTAATCCCGAGCACTCTTTTAATATGGTCCTTGAACAGTGGTCCTTACAACTGGCGTGTTTTGCTTATAAGCTGCAAAGCTTGCAGCTTGACATGGCGGAGTTTGCTTGCGTGAATGCCATTATGCTATTTGAGCAAGGTGAGCTTTCTTTTTACTATTATTGAACAGTATGAAAATACTGCTTAAAAGCTAGCGGCCAGATTATACATATGCACGTTCGAGCCCTTCTGAAATTGGTTTTATATTACAAGACTAAACCTGGCACTTTTACATGACATCAGTTTCAGACATGTGCATGAAAACCAATACGAACATAGCAAAACGTAGTATTATTTGAAAAGTTTGTCATTAGAGGCCATTTAGCAGCAATGGAAGAGAAACAACTCCCAAAGTACATACACAAAATGTTTCCTTTTATGAGTTTACTAGCTCGTTGGTCACTGACTGATGATTGATTGATTAATGGTCGATTGATTAATTGATTGATTGATTGGTCGATTGACTGACTGACTGACTGACTGAATGACGGACTGACTGATTGATTGATTGATTGATTGATTAATTAATTGATTGCCTGAGTAGCCGTCTTGTTGATTGAAATTTGCTACCGCTTGAAGAGGTGTTCAAAAAAAAATTTAGCTCAAACTTCGTTTAATTATTATACATGACAGGTTAAAACTTAAATTTCTTTGTATTACTTCTTTTCAGTTTCCTAATATGTGTACGTGATTTTTCTTTTTTTCAGAGACTAGCTCAGGATTGAAAAACAGAGAGATGGTAGACTTCATCCTAAATCGCTCCCTTGACGCATTGCGGGACTATATTAAATGTTCGTATCCCGACAAGCCAAGTCGTTTCGCTCACATTTTGCTCAGACTTCCAACACTGAGAGGTGTGTGCTCGAAAATGGCACAGGAATGCTTTTTCGCCCAGTCCTTTCTCAACCTAGCTGTTCCTCAGGTGCGGTCATTCATTTTACAGAAATGAAAAGATAGAAGAAAAACAAGCGATTGAGCGATTTTAGTAATTCGTCTACAAAACCGTAGACATCATGCTATCGTGTTAACCTGCTGCGTTAGCGAAGCAAAATGATAGGTGAATAGGTGTACAATGAGCACAGTTCTCAGTCCAATTTATAGGCGTGTTAGTAAGTACTGATAAATAGGTCTGCAAGGCGTGTGTTTGCAAATGTATTGTGTAATAGACACTAGACTAATATAAAGAAATAATATATAGGTACGCTAAGCACATGTGTGTTTCATGCGACTCGTGCATTGGGTTATTGCAGGTGCTGAACAAATATGGGTAAGAATGAGTAAATATGTACTGATATAGAGGGCCACTAGTTTGCAATTCCCTGATTATTAAGTGCTTTTTTCTTCCTTTAAATAAAATTATTATTATCTATTCATCATTTTTTAGACCGCTAAGCCGTTTGTGTCTCATATGCAATAGATAGCTGTTAGTTTGTGACTGCATTAACCCAAATGCACAACTAGCCAAGAGCTGGCTTCGAGCGCCAGGATTTACTTCTCTTCTAGTCAACTGTGAAATTTAAATATTGAATGACCGAATCTTGTAACTGTAAATATTGTATTAGAGAGTGGAATGTAAAGTGTTTAGCCTAAACACCTGCAATTTACCAGTGAAAAGGGCTGAATTATCTGAAGGATGATTACAAAATGTATTAAAATTATCAAATAAACAAATAGAATTAAAGAAATTAAGTGTATTAATTTATTCATTTCATTTACTCAAGCACATTGTACAAAGTCAATGCCATTCACGTCAGCCAAATAACGTTTCCTGGGAAAGAGTTTTAAATCCTAGCTTGCTTACTTTCACTGAGGTAACTTTGCGCAATCTGGCTCCACTCCCCCCTCTCCTACCTCGATTCCACGTACTATGGCTGGTTTGCAGTGTCACGCCATCACAAAAAAAAACGTAACCATTTAATCAATCAAGTCAAGAAACTAAAATATGAAAGATCATTGATATGTAAACAACCTCGCTTAGATTTAGATCTGTGCGGTAATTATTTCGCGCGTTATTTGGAAAAGTGTTCCACCCAAATTTATAGAGCTTTGCAGTGGAGACGCCATGTTGTTGCCCATGTACATGGGCACCACATTGAGTTCTATCATCGAAACGAAATGATATTACTCTAGAGCTACGAAACATCGAAATCAACATTTCGTCTAGAGCAAGAACTGTTTAGCTAGCCAAAACTTGAGCAATAACTCATCTTTTGCCCTTTTGCACTCTTTCATTTTAATGTCACGCAACGCACAAACTTGGAAATTTTGAACGTACTCTGTTACATAATGAAGAACCCTGTCGGGCTCAAACGTGGCAAAACGTCAAGTTTTTAGAGGGTCTTGCATATGATAAAACTAGAACTTCACAATAATTGATATTTTTTTTGTTTTGGGAAATGATGACGTCAAATGAAAACCAAGAATAAGTTTTCTCCAAAACAAGCGTGAGTGACAGCAACTTTTCCCAGGGAAAATATTAGCTCATTTCATTGTTATTTAACAACATTTTTTCGTTTTCAGTTTTCTTTTGATTCTATTTATTCATTTTATTATTTTTTTATAATCCTCTTTCTCGTCCGTCCAAAGGGTTTTCAACAGCCACATGAGACAAACTAGCGGTAAACAAAGCCGTACTCCTTTTAACAAAAATTACATCTGTATGTCAGTGTTCTTACAAGTGTATTCGGTTTCGTCCTCTAATTAAGAACAAGTGGCCTTTGGAAGATTAATACCTTCGAGCGCACAGAGCATTACTTAAAGTGATTGCTATAAGACACTGCTTGAATGACAGCGAGGCTGTAGGTGACCTTGGTTTGAGACTTCATTGCTTTTGTTCACGTGTAAATCAAGTTGTTCTTGAGCTAACTAGTTGGCATTTAAATGAGAAAACCAGAAAGCCGAATCAAGGCAAGGTCACCTCCAGCCTCACTGTAATCAAAGGCCTGGTAACTTAGCACACAACTGAAATATGGCCTATTGAGAGACAAGTAATTAACCGCAGCTGAGGGTTTGAAATTTTCGGAACTCATAACACTACACAATCTCCACAAGACAACGGTATGCATTAGTGCAAGGAGACAGACGTATACTATCCATTTATAGTTCCTTACATAAACCTCAGTATACATTAGCATGGCTCTGCGTATACGGATTCATTGCACCTCCTTATACTTTACCATTTCGCACAGAGTAACACTTCAAAAGGAATGCCAATTTCGGAACTTAAGTGTTGCAAATGAAGCTGGAGATCGCCTTGCTCTGATGTTGACCTCTCTGCTTTTCTCATTTATATGCATGCTACTGGTATCGTAAGGACAACTTGATTTACACAACAAAAGCGGTGAGGTCTGTCTTAAAACAAGGTCACCTGCAGCATGGTTGCCATCCAAAGCAAAGGCCACTGAAAAACGGTCAACTCACTTTACCCACATCTTGTAAATTTTAGTAAGCTAAAGGGACTGAATAACCATCCCCAGACCTTTCGGCTTTGTCGCGCACGCCTTATTTTGAAGGACAGCCTTTTTCAAATCGGCTCTGTATTTTTGGTGAATTTTGTATGGCATTTTGATGAATTCGTTAACATTTTATGTTTTGTTTAAATAGGCAGACCTGTCGTTTAGAGTTCATTAGCCTTTTTGACGGCTAATTTTTAGTGTTTGCATTATAACATAATCCAGCGTGTATATGGGGCTATTTCGGGCAGCAGTTTCTGCCTGAAATTGCCTCGCGTCCACGTTGGATCTAGGCTTTCTGATTCAAATGAGAGAAGCTAACCGTGCAAAGGGATTTTATCTGCTATTCCCGACGTCTTTCTTTCGACCTTTTTCTAAATAATTTCTTGGAATCAGGTAAGTTATTCTCTTTGACTATGTTACCGCTGTTTTGTATCTAAGTACGAATATTTTCCCTTTTCTAAGTTTCAGAGATTGTCATGAACTTCTATGCAAATCATCGATTTTATTAAAATGTTAACAAGACCCTCATCCAGAGATAGCCTTAATGCGCAACTTTAATTAAAATTTGCCCAAGTGGCCATGCTGAGCCCTGCCTGATTACTGACAACGACGATTACTTAACTATAATTATTCAACAGACATTAGAAGACACTCGTTCACACAACAGTGGGACATTTTGCCTTTCGGCGTTAACAACATCAAACTGTCGACCCTGGTAACACCTTAGGTGGCCGTCTCTTCGGGGCTGTAACGTATATACATATATATTTTTTTCACAAAGGTGTGAGCAATTCACTGCTTTGCAGTAAAGTAAAGGGGTAAGTTTCTAGACTTTAACACTATAACCTACTGACTAATACTTAACATACTTAAGCTTCGGATGCAATGTTTTATTTAGAGATCAATATAGAGTGTATACGAACAGGTGGAGTGTAGTTCTAAGCCAAATCATTTATTTCTATTGTGTCTCACTAACTTTTACGTGTAAATATGAAGAGAGTTAAAGAAATTGGCGATAGTTAAAAAAAAAGCGCAAATTATATTCCACCATTCATCTTTTCATATGCTTTAAAGTGATAAAGCAATACTGATTATGATCATTATTAACAAGCAGAGAATCCTATTTACCTTGCAATATTGTTCCTCAATATTTCCGAAAGGTAGTTCCGCGTTTAACAATTTGGTATTTTCATCGTGGATGAAAAAGGGTAAAAAGTCGACATGCACCTAACAATGTCTCCTGGGAACTCGTAAAAATGTTTTTGGGTTGTCGCATCTAGTTTCAAAACAAAATATATTGTTTGTAGCCCTCAATTCTAACCAGTATGACTGGACGCGCTTTTTCATACTCATACTGGTACCCTTTTGTTTCAGTTTCAGTTTTTCCTTCTTTTTCGCTTGTCCCACTGCAAAATATCACAAAATACCAAAATAAGCATATTTCAGACCAAATTATTAGCATTTGCAGCTTCTCCCACATTTCCTCTTTACTTCCCGGGGAATCTTCTGCTCTTGCATAATTAACGAGTTTATATGCAGCTCTTTATCAAAGCCATTAGTAGCTAGCGTTCAATTCATACCGAAGAAACTAAACCTGTAAACATTTTATTAAAACTGAGAGGAGAATCTTTTTCGAGACCTTTAATTATCCGCGCGGTCTCTATTATAAATTTTATCAGACACACTGGGGCGTAGGGTAGTCTATTTGGCGGTGTTCATTCAAGACGAAGACATCAACAAATTCAACACGATTGATTGAAAAAGAACAACAACAGTCATTAAACTTGCGCTAGGTCAAACAGCAGCTGCATAGTGTGTAAATTTTGGATTATTAAAATTGTGAATTAGCTGCTGGAAAGTGTCAGGAAAGTCTCAGATACACTGTAGTTTGTCAGGTTTGTCAGTGGTATCTGGAAATGACAACAATTAGGCAGTCATTTCTGTCATTTTATAATCGAATCAGCGAGAATTGGAAAGGAGCGCTTTCCAAACAATATTATTAAACACTTTTTTACCTACATCTGTTTTAGCTTAAATAATCATGGTACATGGCGCTTTCCTCTCGTATACACTTGTAGGTTGTCATTATAGTTTTACAGATAATATTGACGGCTAAACGGAAGGTGAGTACAACTACTATTCTCCTCTAAAAAGGCGAGAGTAACACGAGGCTCAGTATAGATCGGACACCATGTGTTGTACGGCCTTCACATTTCAAACACACGAAGATGCCAATAAATTATTTACCGGCCTGGCTAGTAAAGACTATTGGGACAAAATGTGGCATTTATAAAATAGCCCGATCGGGGTAAATTGAACGAATGTCTAGTAACATTTTCTGAAAAGTATACCAAAACATGGAAACAGATATGACTGTGTCATGACTCATTCAAATTAAGCGTTCAGTTTGTTTATTCGTGTGGATACTGTGTTAACATACAAAAAAAGCCGCAAAAATAAAGATGAATTGTAAAAAGCTTAAGGTACTTAAACTGAAACTTTAAATCTAATCAGTTTCCGAGTTGTTTTGAATTTATTTGTCGCTTTTTTTGGTGTGAAAATCGCTTAGGCTAAACATTCATTATGGTTCTTTGATTACTTTCGATCCTATAGCAAAATAACACACGATGTGTTTAGTGAAGACAAGTATGTTGCTCAATATATAGTTATTGGAAAAAAAAAAGCTCTATAGTATTGATGACATGCAAGGGAACCACATAATACGTGTTTTCATGAAAGAATTCAACTACGTTTTACATCAACTTTGTTTCTATATTTACATGACTTCGTTTAGTTTTCATTTGATCGTCGAAAAGTAATTGGTTTTTGCATCAACTGCGCTACACGATTGGCTTAAAAAACTCGTGTCACTTTTCATCCAATCAGAAGTGAAGCCAAAACCAATCGCGAATCACTCGCCCTCGTTTTCCTGCGCTTTGCGTCAGCCACATGTGATCATGTGATGTATTCGAGTTTTGATTGGCTCACTGTTTTATCTGCATCCTTTATGATTAGCTAGAGTTATAACTTTGGTTTTGGTCTTGCGACACTCAACTAAAACAACCATGCCTCCCTATTAAACATATTATTGTTATTATTATTTTTTGTTTTCTTTTTACACAGGCTAATAAATTAGAGGCCAAAGGTATTTCTTGATAAAAAAAAAACTGCATGATAGTATCACAGGTCAATAGCATTCATTTGAACGATAAAAATCTAGAATTCCGTCCACAAGCCATAGAGCCACTTTGCAAACTACGCTATAAAGTGTTTGTACGTGCTCACATGTAAAACTTTCAAAGTTGTTGTATCAAGGCAATTCTTAATTTGCTTTAACAGTTGTTATTAAGTTTCTCGTATACAGTACCTCAGATATGATTAGTTTGGTTAAAATTTATCAAAACGTTCCCCAAACCACTCAAGATTGTTCCCTTTGTTTACTTGTAGATCACGAAAGATCGACTACGGTATGTGTAACCAGTCAAGCTGGAACTGTTCTACCAGCCTTCCTCAAGGATCAACGGCAGCTTCCCATGTCAGTGAACTCTTACCTACTCATGAAGTGATAATCCTCTCTGTAGTTTGCGCCTTGGCCAGTGTAATGGGAACCTTGGGAAACTTTCTGGTGCTTCTTGCCGTTCGCAAAAACGAACTTCTCCGCACGATACCTGATCTTTTCATCACTAGCCTAGCGTTTTCTGATTTCTCAGTCTGTGCGCTGTTTTTGCCGATGCAAATTTACGCCTTCAACCACAGTGAAGACGAGATATTTGTAATAGTAAAAAGTTTCCTTGGCCATATCTCCATGGTCGCTTCCGCGAGCAACATGTTTGCAGTAACAGTTGATCGTGTTATTGCGATAAGATACCCTTTCAAGTACGTCACTGTCATGACGACAAGAAATGCATTGGTTGGTATAGCGGTTGTCTGGATAATTTCGCTTGTATTTGGCGCCTTGTACGCTCCTGACTTGGTGTCAAGGGTGTACCTAGCACTTTACAGCGCCGCCCTGCTATTCACGACCATGTTCATGTATCTTTACATTTTCATTATCGCCAAACGACAAGAAAACAGAATACAGAACATACAGCAGGCATCTAATGGTTCCACGACAGAGAAAAAAGTTGCTAAGACCATTTTTACAGTGGTTGGGATTTATGCCTTGTTCTGGTTACCTGTACTCCTTCTACCAATAATTATCAACCCTGAAGCGCAACGCATAGAGTTTCTAAAACGTTTCCAGTGGATTCAGACTATGCTGGCCTGTAATTCTGCTATTAATCCCTATATTTATTGCATGAGAAGCAAGAAATATCGCACAGCATTCGGCAAAATACTGCGAATACAACGTTATGTTGATCGAAATCTAACAGAAAATTCGATGACAATTCGGTAGTAAGTCACTTCTACGCCTTCAAAAGTTTGTTGCTGACATCAGTTCGACGTACATCCGAAGACGTCCGAGGATTATCAAGAACTTGCGAAGACGTCCAAAGATAAGCGAGAACTTTCGAAGTTTTTAATGATTCAGTTGTCTGTTTCGTTTGTTTTTGTAAATGCATACGAAGTTTTTTTGTCCACACGTCTCCAGCGATTGTTTACGAAAAAGATGCAGGGAATCATTAACACTTAAAAACATTAATTAAAACGGAGACTCCTGTGACGAGACTGACATTAGAGCATGCCTTCATTACTTGATGTGATGTCAGCATTTACAAATGAATACGTTTATGCCACTTGGCACAAACAAAAACTCTAACACTAATAGTAAGCCCTAAGTTTAATCATTTTACTTTGGAGAGTGTTAAAAATGATGGTAATTAAGTGTGGACGAAATACGTAAATATCAGTGAAGGTGTGTTCACTTGTAACTGTAAACGTTCTGTTGCGGTAGCCTAAGGCTCGGCGTTCTTGCTTAGTCACAGCTAATTTTGCGAAATTGCTTGTGTAAACGGGAAACAGATCCTCATCCTGTCAACATGCCAAGCTTTTATCGGGTTTTAGAATGCTCGAGAGTTTTCTGATTGTTTCAAGAGTAAGAACTCTTAAATACCTTTAATGTGAAGAGAAATAATAGGAAATAATAGGAAATGGTTATTTGACTAGTAAATATAGTTAGAATTTTACATGCACAGTTTAATTATTCGCTCTCAATCGACTCGATGTCTGTTTTCAATTACATTATGAACTCGAGATTTTTATGTCAAAATTGCGCTTTACATTGCGTGCAGAGGACTTCAGTACTCGGTTGGCTTGCGTAATTTGTACTTTGAGGGGGACTCACGGTTAGATAAAAATATTTTTAACGAGTTTGATAAAGTTAAACTTTTACGAGGCGCATAAGCGAGAGAAACGTAAAATACGATAGCCTTTATTTAATCACGATGACTGCAACTGCTAAAAGCGTGAACTGTCGTTTAAAGAGATCTTTGGTTAAAAATAGACACATAAAAAACAATTGTACAAAGTCTCGAATCGAGGCGAATAACACGTTAAAGAATTAGGGAGTAATACTACAACTACTTGTATATACAAATTTAAAGTCTAAAACTAGCGGTCGAACTTATTAAAAGTATCTGAAGATTTTAACTTTTGAAGAGAACTTTGTGGCATATCCAGGTCAATGCATGTGTAACTTGGAACAACGTAATATAAAAGCACGAGGCTGACACAACTACGAAAGTAGGAACTACAGTTAACGTTGACCTCCACTATCAACGTAACAATTGCAGCCAAATAACCACGTAAATCAAGCATAAATTTCAAGACTAACTCAACGGAAAGGCTAGATAGGTTTGGGAGATCACAAAGACAGAATTAGATAGCTGATTACACTTTGGAGATCTGTAATTCCGCAGGTGAAGTGCCTCCCCGCAATGGCTCATGGTCGAGTGCGGCCTTCTAAGGGAAACGACCCATATTTCTGGGCTCTGGGCTGGCCTAATGGAAGTCAATGAATAGTATATTCAAGGGGTAATGATTTAAGTTTGAGACACCTGGGAATTCAGGATGTCGGAGTTTGACATGGTTAGTTTCTAGTTCTTGTGGTTCTCTGGCTCTTAGTTCTCGTAGTTTTAATGGTTCTCTAGTTCTCGTAGTTCTCATGGTTCCCTAGTTCTATAGTTCTTGATGTTCTCTTGTTCTCTTGGCTCTCATGGTTATCTAGTTGGTGCGGTTCTCGTGGTTCCCTGGTTCTCTAATTCTCTGTTTCTCTGTTTATCTAGTTCTCGAGGTTCTAATGGTTCGCTAGTTCTCGCAGTTTTTGGAGCTCTCTGGCTGTCGTGGCTCTTGTTAGTTAGTTAGTTAGTTAGTTAGTTAGTTAGTTAGTTAGTTAGTTAGCACTCTCCACGCCATGAGGTGCATAAGACTATAGCCTTCTTTCGCCAACTAGCCCTGTCTTGCGCTGTGCCCATGGCTTTTCGCCCAGCTGGTCCACCTCTCTTGCCTGGATTATTTTTTCACCGTTATTCTCCATGTAGTTTTAAGTCGTCCTACTTTTCTCTTCCCTTCAGGTTCCCACTCCATCGCCACCATAAAGTCATCATTCCTCCCCTTTCTGAGCACGTGACCTATTCAATTCCATCCCAGTTCTCCTTCGGAGACCAATGCTCCGTGTGTTCCAGATCTTCTTCAAGTTGAAAAATGTTCCTCGTGCCTTACTTAGGCGTTTCTTGATGTCTTCTGTACCATCACCCTCTTTTCTCTTTTATCACAGTCGCGCCTAGATATAAAAACTCTTCGACGTCTTCGACTTCCCCTCTTCCAATTATTACATCGTCTTCTCTTCGTGTATTTGTTACTGGTAAAAATTAAATTCCTTTGTCTCTTAACCCTACTTATTCATTGATTATTAATAAGTAGAGTTAGAAGACAAAGGAAATTGAGATTTCAACAGGTTAAAATTATTTTGACCTGAATTTAATTTTGATCTGTACATACTCTTTCTCATCACCTTTCATTTTTGAGCATCCAGTTTCAGCCCCACTCTTCCTGCATTATCTACTAGTTGGTTGGTGTTGCTCTGTATGTGCTTGTATTTTGATGAAACTAGGACTATATCGTCTGCAAAGTCGAGGTCTTAAAGCATACTTGTGAAATTCATCTGATGCTGTAATGTTGTTACCTTATATGGCAAAGCGTTGTGTTGTTTTGGGCCCCGGATGTCTAACCACGAGGGCATGATATCGGCATATTCGAGGATCAGATTTGTACGGAATAAAAACACAGTTTAATATTGAACAACACTGTCACATTGGCGACGAGGATCCTCAAACTAAACAGCGGATGATTCTAAACGATATTCAGACCGTAAACGCGTGAAGCATGGCCAATGCGCTACCCACGTTCCCCGAGTTCGACATACCCGAAACAAGCACACAAGCTGCACGATGGAAGAAATGGCTCTCGAGATTCCGGAACCTACTCGTCGCGATGAACGTAACAGCTAAGAAGCGACAGCGAGCTTTGTTGCTCCATTATGCCGGTGAAGCTGTGAACGAGATTTTCGACACACTACCAGACACTACAGCTGGAGAAGATGACGACCCGCTCGACAAAGCCGTACAAGCCCTGACAAACTACTTCACCCCAAAGCAAAATCGTGAGTACGAAATCTATGTTTTCCGTCAGGCGAAACAAGAAAGCAATGAAAGTATTTCAGCATTTCACACCAGGCTCAGACAGTTAGCAGTTACCTGTGAATTTGGTGATGTTGATCGTGAAATCAAGACCCAAATTGTCCAAAGCTGTAGTTCACACAAGCTGCGTACAAAAGCCCTCGAAAATCCATCGTACACTCTGGCACAGCTGTTGGATGCTGGCACGGCCATGGAGCTCTCAAAGACACAGGCCGCTAACATAGAGGAGAAGCAATCCGTCAACAAACTGTCCTCACGCAATGGGAATCGCAGTCGATGGGATCGAAATAATTCAAACCAAGATGGCGGACGTCCAGTTGACAAGAAGTCACGCACCCGGAAGTCACGCAACAAGAGTCGCGAAAACCGGAAGCCAAGCGCAAAATGCCAAAATTGTGGCGGAGATTACCCACATCC
>OMLO01003029.1_pt1 | contig 13797 bp, 11 predicted proteins | sample 1674811 | NCBI WGS metagenome assembly OMLO01 (sample SAMN06265003, study PRJEB25207) | coral metagenome | isolation source: Coral host | place: Mexico:La Bocana,Puerto Morelos, Mexico | collected 2008-11-13
CAGACCTCACTACTTTTGTTGTGTAAATCAAGTTGTTCTAATGCTAATTAGGTGTATTTACATGACAAATGCAGAGATGTCTTTATCAAAGCAAGGTCACCTTTAGCTTCGCTGCCATTCAAAGGCCAGGTCTCCTAGCAGGCAACTGTAAAATGGCCTATTCAAATAAGTTCATTTCGCGCTGCTACCATGTTCCGGGACACAGTAAAATTTCCTCCAAGTCGCCGAAAAACAAAACATAGCAAGAACTACGGTGATCGCGAACAAGCATCGAATTCGTAACGTACCGAAGTGAAGTGAAGATTTAGCGAGTTGCTCAAATCTGTTTGAAAACTTCCGAAATTACAAGCATAAATCTCACAATTTGAAATGACCGTACATGCAGATGAGCGCAAATTTGGAGGATCTGTTCTTATTATGAATTTGCCCGTGAATGCAAATTTATCCGATACTGTATAAACCAAAATACAACCCTAAATCTTCTTTTAAAAGCTAAAATTTAAAACTCTCCGCTAAACCTACAAACAGCAATTCCCAGAGTGCATTTCGCTTTCCTAGAGGGATTAAAAGTGCGCGGCCAAAGCGCTCCAAACAAAAGCGCTACAGACAATAGCGCAACAAAATCACTGTCCAAAGGAATTGAGCACGCCAGCATAAAGCGACGAGTTATGACGTCTTCGTTTAAAAATGATAGACACTATTGGCGTATCAAAATTTCCGCAGAAAATGAAGAAACAGCTACTGAAACGTTCAGCCCCTTAGAGTCAATGGTCTTTTAAAGGCTTTGAAAAAACCTTATTGGGGGTGGTATCCACCTGTACGTCTGAGGGCCAGATACAGACGGATGGTTTTTAACAGAATTCTGGGGAAGAGTCAGGAGATATAAGAGACTCGTTGGTTGTTGTTTTTTTGTGTGTACAGAGCAGAGAATAAAACGTGGTAAGGTAAATTTAGAAAAAGTAAGGTGAGCGTAGATGGCATAAAATTTCTCTACGTCCAGTGCTGTCTAAAATCTTGATGCGCTAATATGTAATTCTTGTTTTACTTGTCTTCCCTTCTTTTCAGGCCCAAGTAATTTTTATGGTAGTTATGCTTCCACCTCCAATGCGTTCATATTTTCACTCCGCAACAAAGAAGGTCTTGGACCATTTAAGAGCATGGTGACCAACCCTTCATATGCAATTTACAGACGCGCAAGTTATGGTCCCACATTTGGTAGAGGGCATGACATTTACATCCCTAACAATGCCAACAGTAACACTGCTTCATACACAAACTTCGGTTACGGATACTACTACTCTATTCCAAGTGGTATAAAAGACAAGAAAACAATCCTGGCTGGCACTTACAACTTTACACCTGATGAGGTGGAGGTGTTTTATCTTGGCTGAGCCTGTGTCGTCTTATGATCAGTTCTTTCAAAAACGCCTTTCAGAAATCTCATTGTTATTTTTTTCATTTACGATGTGTTCTTTTCATTTATTATGTAAACTTTTCCGCTATACTCTGAGTATTGCTGTGTGTTGGACGTAACACATGATTGAAAATTAACAGACTCGTGCTAGTTGTTTTATAGCAGTCAGGTTTCAATAGTTTGTAACTAAACAGGTCAAAAGACGCATCATTACTTTCGGAGTTAAATGGATAGTGCAAGGTCCTAGTTCAGCGATTATCGAAAGATCTCTTTCCTAATTTCAATATTACGTAACTAAATTTCAAATAAATTGGGTAGAAAATTCTATAGAGTAAAACACAACAAAAATTTAGGGGAAAGAACTGATGTAACTAAATGGATAGATGTAGTAACAGTTCGAGAAATTTGATTTTTTTTTTGCTTTATTAGATTTTGGGGAAATTAAAAATTCATTCCGGTTCAGTTGTAATCGTTTATTCGACATTTTTTTCTTTTTATTTGATAATTCTTTGCTTCCTTTTTTATCATTTTTTTGCCTGAAAATAATTAAACAATTGTACCAAGCTCATGGCCGTACTGATTATTAAGGTATATTATCCATTACATTTTTCAGAAAACAGTCAAAAGTTCATAATGCATAATGGTTGAAGGCAGTTAATTTATGGTTGATCATCGCAGTTATACACACAACTTGAGCGGTTGTGAAATTAAAGCCCGAAAAACTGCTCCAGTTGTGTGTATAACTGCGATGATCAACCATACATTCATGTCTTTATCCGCAGTTTCATATATTCATTTACGGTTGAAGGCAGTGTTCTGGGGCACCCCTAGAAAACAATTCTGGGGCACTCATCCGGCTCCCAAAGCTTCGGCGGGTGACTTTGCTCAGATTTATTTTCTGTTGGTGCACCTAGACCTCCCACTATATATGTGGGTATGCGCGGGGAAATTTGCCACCGAATAAACCGAGCTCTTCTATTACTACTGAGGGTGCACACCCTATTTGAAAGCTTGCCTATTTAAAATTCCCATAGTAGGCAAGCCTTTATAAAATAGTACCGAGAAAAAGTAAGGACAACCCCAAGTTTCGACAACCTTTTTTCGTGCGACCACGCACAGACCTCGCCAACAGACCGTGGACAGACCACATCGAAAGAACACCGACAAAAAGTTTTCCAATTGGACATTTCTCGAATACAAAACATATCTGCGCAAGATATAACGACACACTTCGACCAGATGGATAAACAATTGCACACAATATAGATGGCACACCAAATCGATAACCGATAACCTACTACTAGTACTGCTGCACCTCTCGCAAGAGTACAACTACGGCAGCAACCTGCTGGCCGACATCTCCGAAGCCACTACACGAAGGGCCACCACGGACGCACCATGCTACAACAAGAGACAACAGCAAGGCGTCTTCCAGCGGTTTGCTGACGACATCTATATCTTTGGCTAGAAACACCGAGAGAACTGCGTCTTTACCCGCAGTAGGCTTCTCTGCACAACAAGGGAAGGTGGCAGCGCTTCAAAGCTCGTTGCAAACATCGGGATGGCATTGGCCGAGGCCCACAACCACGCGAAGAATCATTACATCACAATCGTCCACACAATCGCGAGAGAAGGCGCCCCAAGCCGCATCCGCGACACAATCAGCGAGATCGAGGCAAGGCAGCCACAGACTTGCGAGACCAAAAGGCTTTGGGGGGAGGGGGGGGGGGGGGGGGGGGCGGTGCTCGCAGACAACGAACCCACAGTCTTCTTTGGTACCAAGATGGACGTGTCCGAGCTTCCACTCGAAACTTTCCACGCAGGGCATCGCCAGCTTGAGAGGTGCCTCGAGGTCTAAAGATTTGAAATCTACTGTGTAGACTACATCCAGGACTTCTCGGGAACGCTAGACCACACAGGACTGATCGCCCACCTGTGCGATAACCACGGCGTACACAACAACACCGCCAGCGCTAGAAAGAACGTCTGCACATGGATCGAGACCTTCGAGGTGTACAAAATTTGAAACAAAGCCTACAACAAGATTATCTCAAACTTCGAGACTGGCGAGATCCGCAATCAGTTTGGCCGCAACGTTGCCGACTACGTCACCTATACCAACTCCCACTTCGGCCAGACGTTCGACCACCCTGACGTCCGTGCGCGCGGCTGCACCAGGATCGAGATGTTGGTCTATTGACTGCCCACTAAAACGTTGGACGCTAACCGTGCAAACAAAATGTTGGCACGTGCGTTCGCGCAGCTAGCTGCGCCCATATTCGTAGTCCAAGCACCGAGCGTCCAGTGGACTAGACTCGCAAGAAAAATCGAACGCACAAAGGTGCTGGAAGACCGCTCTCAGGGCGTTAACTACGTAGGACAATACGGGCACAGCAAAGCAGGGTGCGTCGCTGGAGTGCTCCCCCACCCCTAAGCAACAAACGTGGGCGACGACCGCCGCTAATCGAATAGTGGGCGATCGGCGAGTTTGCCTTTCGGCAGGTCCCAATCTTCCTAGTCGAAGTCGTGATAGCGGAGGACACAGTCTACGAGAACGCCCCACTCCGCTGCTTCCAACAAGACGCCGACGCGAAAACCAAAGTCGCGCACGCACACACCCAGCACGGGTATATACAAACCTACAGCATCCCAGAACGAGAGTCCCCACAACCAAGAACGTCGAATGGAAGTGGCGGACAGGAAACTAGGGCGCAATCGGGCGCAAGCCTGTGCTACAAAACCTCCAAGAGATCTCAGAGATCGCCACAGACCGGCAAGTGTCGACGCTCTCTACCAAAGACTGCGAAAAACAGCTCTACCTAGTACGCGAGATGCAGCGGTCCGAGCTGTCGACCGGCCGTGAAATTGAGCACGTGCACGTTGTCGAGGCGCCGCGAAATCGAGCAGGAGAACAACACTGTTTGCGTGCCAAAGTACAGCCTACCGAGCCATCGATTCCGGCATATAATTTGAAGCGATACTCAGCAAGGAGCTTAGTAGGCTCCCCAGCGCTGCAAAAATGCAAAACAAATTTTTGCTACCTTGTTGGCATTTTGTTGAGCATTTTGCTATACATTTTCTAGATATTGCTGGGCATTGCTGGGCAACATCTGTCAGTGACCTGGGCAATGGTCTCTCGTAGACCAAAAAAATCAGCAGAGTCTGCTAGATTTCTAGTCTACGCGGCGTGTTTGAAATATTTATTCGAGTTCTGCCAAATACGGTATTGGTGGTGTTGTTAGCTATGGTAGTGGTGGTGTCGGTAGCTGCTAGCGGTTGTTGTGCGAGTTTCGCCAGCTTTCCGGTGGCGCGGATGATAGCTGCTTCTTGTGTTTTCGTTTCCCCGAAGGCGGAGTGTTACCCTTTCTTTGGTCCGAGTTTTTCGAGGATCGTGCAAGCGAGCAGCATGAGGCAACCCTGTAAGATTTTGCCTTTTTCCGTGGCCAACACCTTGCGCGCTATCTCGGAATTATACCGATCGTGTTACAGCACAGGATCGAGACGAGGTGTGCTGTGTCTCCCTCGTCGATCTATGGCGGTGTCTTCCCTTTAAAGGAGTCTCGCCAGCGAGTTTTCATTTATCACCTCCTACGGCGCTAGGCGGTCGATTCTTCGACACCATTTTCCGCACTAATTCCTCGAGCAGCCAATGTACTGTCGCAGTCACTGCTACGGCGGTGTCCTTGGATATTGGGCCTGGCAAGATAACTTGTAGAGCTTTGCACGTTTGCGCGATCTGTATCGATGGCCCGGGTTTGTGTTATAGGCGGTTTTTTCTGAAGTCCATATATCTTTGCATATTTTTTGTCTAGTTAGGTGTTTTCCTATATTTCCTACTTTTGTGCGGTACCTACAGCATGGAGCTGCGACTTGTACCCGGTTTGTGGGATCGATTCGATAACTTCTTGGAAGCCGAGCGGAAATACCTTGCTCGAGGTCTGCCGAAATAGTGGACAAATGTTCCGTTCTGAAGGCGTTTTGTAGAACCAAAAAAAGAAGAAAAAACCTCCGTTGTTGGCTATCTGGATACCAAAATCTATTGCGAGCGTGTACACTGGAAATTCGGCGAGCTCGCAGTGGTGGATGGTGGCTATGCAGTATTGTGTAACACCGGGCCCGAGTCCGATGGGTGATAGTTCTTTTGAAGGCCAAGGCAGTCCAGCGGTCCTTTTTCTTGTTTGGAGTAGTTTTCTCTGCTCTAAAGCGACAAAAGAGTGGGTTTTTTTTCTGTTTCCGAGTTTTCCTCCAATTTTTCGATCTCTTTTTCGAGAAAGAATCCATGTACAGACGGCGCGCGTCTCCTCGTCGGTGGTACGGTGGCCGTCTGGACTTAGGGGCAAGGTATACAATCAGCACTAGGTTTTCGAGCAGCCAATGGACTGTCGCAGTCGCTGCTATCTAGATCCACAGACAGAGTGGGTCGGGATCAGGGAGGCACACGAACGTCGCTCTTTCGTAGGCAACTACCGCGAGCTCGCCATACTCCCAGTTGCATTCGCTCTTCGCAGTCTCCGCAGAACGATATCCAAGGATCTTTGTTTTCTTTGCATGGCTCTATACCGCGGAAGACCGTTAGGTATGTTTTCCTCCTTCTTGGTGTTCCTGCTCTGCTTCTTAGAGCTTTTTTGCATCGAGCTCGGGTGGGTCTGGATCGTTCCACTGTATCTTTATATTGTTTTCTAGCGATTTTTGTCTCTATTTCGGTGTACAGGCCTCGACCCCTGTCGTTCTGTTGCATCCAAAGAGTGTATCTCTGTTGCATCCAAAAAGTTGTCTCCAAACAGTGCCTTTCTCTGTTGCTTCCGACAAACAAAAAAACACAAAACAGAAGACAGCTACACTGTCTCGTTTTGCTTTCGCCTGCCTCGTTCGCGCCAATGGTGCTGCGGTGCCGAAATCCAGTTAAGAAACATGCCTTTCCCATTTTTTACAAATATTTTTCTATAAGTCTCGGTGTTTCTGGCTCTTTCCACTGTAGCTTCATATTGTTTCTGGCGATTTCTCCTTCTATTGGAATATTCTTGCACGGTTCTCCTAGGCGGGGGGTATCAAGCCTGTCTTTGCGCTTCCAGGGGGTGTTCTTTGCTTCCCTAAGTCTACAGCGGAGGCGAGGATGTCTCGTGAGTCCGGTGGTGGGGCTACCCTCGGGTGTTAGAGGTACCAGGTAAAGGATCGACCGCACAATCTTTATTTATTCACGGACAATTCATCGGCCAAGACAAAAACGTATTACAATTAAATGAATAGAATACAAGGTTAAAACTACCACCTATCGTATGTACTCGCTGCGGGCTTTCGCCAGCTTCTGCAAACGTGCGAGCCCGTATTCGTGGCGTGCCGCGTTATCGGCTTGTTGTGAGGCCTTTCTCGCGAGCGCTTCTTCGCGAGCCATTTAGACATTGCGCCGCCACTGCTCAGACTGCTGCGTCTCGCTAACAGGTAGAGCTGTTTTTCGCTGTCTTTGTTCGAGAGCGTCGATACCTGCCGGTCGGCAGCGATCTCTGGGATCTCTTGGAGGTTTTGTAGCTGTATATCACTGTCCGCCGCTCCCTTTTGACGTCCTTGGTTGTGGGGAGTCTCGTGCTGGGTGGCAGTAGGTTTGTATACACCCGTTCTGGGTGTTTCGCACGCGCGTGGTTTTCGCGTCGGCGTCTTTTTGGATGCAGTAGAGTTGGACGATCTCGAAGTGTGTCATCCGCTGCACGATTTAGAGTAGGAAGATTGGGATCTGCCGAAAGGCAAACTCGCCGATCGCCTACTGGATCGCCTGTGCCCAGCGCCGGTCGTCGCCTACGTTTGTTGCTGTGGGGTGGGCTAGCACGCTTGCGACGCGGTCTGTTTTCCCACGAAGATGGTCTCCTGGGGACGGTCTGCCAGCACCATTGTGCGTTTGACTTTTCTTGACGCTCGGTGCTTGGACTACGAATATGGGTGCGGCTAGCTTCGTCAACTCAGGCGCCAGCATCTTGTTTGCACGGTTGGCGTCCAACATAGTAGTGGGCAGTCCATAGACCGAAACGTCGATCATGTTGCAGCCGCAGGCTTGAACGTTTGAGTGGTGGAACGTCGGGCGGAGGTGGGTGTTGGTGTAGGCGACGTAGTCGGCAAGGTGGCAGCCAAACTCCCTGCGGATCTCGCCAGCCTGGAAGTTCGATACAATCTTGCTGTAGACTTTGTTTCAAATTGTGTACCCTTCGAAGGTTGTTGACGTTGTTGCTAACGCTCTCGGTGTTTTACAGGATCGTGGGGGCGCGGTAGATCTCCTCGTCGCGGTATTCGCCTTATTCATAAAATCCGTGTTTGTCGCACAGGGGGGCGACCAGTGCTGCGTGGTTTAGCGTTCCCAGAAGTCCTGAATGTAGTCCACGCAGTAGATTCCGAACCCTCGGACCTCGAGGCACTTTTCAAGCTGGCGTGTGAAGGTCTGTGTGCAGCGCCCGCCAGGCATTTTGGATTTGGGAGTCTCTGGCTACCTAAATCTCTGCGATCGTGTCGCGGATGCGGTTTGGAGCGCTTTCTCTCAGGATTGTGTGATAAATGATCGCAGTGTGGGGATCCTTCGCGAAGTTGTAGGCGTCGGCCAATGCCACCCTGATGTTTGCAACGAGCTTTGAAGCACTGCCACCCTCCCCTGTCGTGCAGAGAACCTACCGCGGGCAAAAACGTAGTTGTCTCGGAGTTCATAGCCAAAGATGTAGATGTCTCCGGCAAACGCCTTCTACCTGTTGTAGCATGGTGCGTCCGCGTTGGCCCTTCGTTTAGTCGACTTCGGAGATGTCGGCCAGCAGGTTGCTTCGCAGGTGTTCTATTGCGAGAAGTGCAGAGCGAAGGCTTTTGCCGCTAGGATGCCCCATATCTTGGAAGGTTTTGTGTAGGTTGTCGATTTGGTGTGCCATCTATTTTGTGGGGTCTAAGTGTGTCGCTCCATCTTGCGCAGATATTTTTGTGTTTGCCAAATGTCCAATTAGAAAATTTTTTGTCGGTGGTCTCTCGGTGTGGTCTGTCGACTGTCTGTTGGGGAGGTCCGTGCGCGGTCTGTGCACGGTCTGTCGGCGAGTTCTGCGCTTTTAAATACGTTGATCTTCTAGGAGTTGTGTGGTTAATCTTGGGCCTTTATCGATCCAGCGGTTGGCAAAAACATGAAAGGCTTGGCACGCTGCAGCTATTCACAAAGCGTTAAAGTCGCCAGATCCCGTCTAAGCTCGGTGCTGAAGATAGACTACCTAATAGGATAGAATGATACGAGGGAGACGGCGAGGGAGAGCGACTGTTCAAGGAGGAGGGATTGTAAAGAAGAAGGAACGTTCCTTTCCCTTCCTCTTTGCGTTTTTCTACTGCCTACCCCTTCCCTGGATTGTGGCTAAGTTGCAAGCCAATGATATCCTTAATGTATATTAGTTGTAGCCAATCAAAACACTCCTTTAAAAGTGTCCGTTAAAGCACAAGACACTATATAAATGTTTTTGGTGTTTTTTTTTTGCTATTAAACACAGACATTGGAAACTCTTACTCTGTTCCACGTGTAGTACAAGACAGGAGCACAATCCTTGCTGGGACCCAAAAATTCACACCTGATGAGGTGGAGATCTTCTTAAGAGGGTCTGGATGGGGGTTTACTGACAACTGACAAATGGCCAAAATGTTAACTTACAACTAACAAATCGCCTAAAATGTAACTGACAACTGACATAGTAGCGGCTTTTACTGACAACTGACAACTGACCTAACTGTCCTAAAGAACCCACATGAAAATCTTTTATCCTACAATACCCATTATAAAGAACACTGTTTGACTCTTTTTGTCAAACAAATGTTCGTTTTATACGAATCTCAGCAATGACCCATGTGCATCAGGGTCATATTACCAGCTGCGATCTCGAATTTACGATGAACACACGCTAGCTTATGCAATGGCTGCCAATGCTGGCGTTGTAAAGGCTAATGTAAGCTTTTACAGAACTTGACTCGATCGGACTCGGCTTAACGAACGATTAAGAAGCCGTATACGGATAAATGACGCAAATACGATTCATGCGCTCAAAAAGCACCCGGCCTTGTGGCATTCCTCAGCCTCAAAGAATTAGCTAGAAAATTCGCACTTGGTGACTTTGACATCAAGGTTTTCCGAATGGCACCGAAAGCGGGTGGGAAAAGCGACAACTTCGCCATCACCACGGACGACCAGTGGAAGCTGGAACTACCAAGCTGGATGGCACGGGAAGCGAAATGAACAGTGTGTATTCTACGTGCATTTGTATCTGGTATTGTTATAAATATAAAATATGCCATGTAGTTCAGAAATCCTACTGAGTACGGCAGCGTATGTTAAATGTTCTCGTTCCTATTTTTCATATTTTTCAATATACTATGTGACCACGACGTGATTGATACTTATTTGTCTCTGCTATATATATGCAACCCCGTATGTTATAATTACTGTGGCCCTGTGTATATAAAACTAAATTTTGAAGTATTACGGGTCTTGTGGCAATACCGAGCGTTTTTGTTTCAGGTCTAAATCTGGTTATACATGTCACATTTCAGTCGTATCAGTTGATCATTATGTAATTCAAGGGTTAAAACTATGCCTAAAAATTGCGGTAATTCACAGCTAAAAAGAATATATTATAGAAAGAAAATTCACTGGAAATGCCAATCCCCTTATGATTGTAACTCACAGGGTCAGTTTTTGACACTTTTTCATGCTGGCTCATGATGTCATAGAGTATAGTATGAAAAAGCATTACTATGTAGTACGTGTACCGTATTCTCTCGAGATCCGGCGTTTATTTGATTCTAGCAAATTACCCGAGGCCTGAGTTTATGAAACAATGGATTTATAGATTATTTTTGACAGACTTGTACATTTTATTACAACTTAGCTTCAGACCAATACAGGTTTTCATACCTCCACCGTGGAAACTCGGCGTTTATTCGAAACCAGCCGTTTTCATTCGAGAAAATACGGTACTCGCGGTTTTTCTCTCACAATGCGAAATGTATAGAAAGGTCCTTGTCAGAGGTCATCTTTGACTCAAGACAAAAAACGGCAGAGAGACTATTGCCACTACTTACCACTATTGTCACTACATACCACCCTGCAGTAAAAATAAAACTTAACAAAATCGTGATAGCAAACTGGAGTTCCATAGAAAATCCGGCAACCTCTGCTGAAAACAATTTTTAAAAAGCCTCCGATCATATCTTACAAAAGAGGTAAATCTGTAAAAGACATGCTTGTAAGAACAAAACTATAATTTGAAGACATTTGATAGTGTGACTTAACCACAAAAACCACATTGGGAGTTCGTGCAGACCTTTCTTTGTTTTTCCTTTTTGCGTTATATGTGCCAGTTTAGCTACAGTAGCTTTTGGGACAGAAATGAATGATTTAGTTACACGATTAATCATTAACAGTCAATTAACTGACAACTGACAAATGGCCAAAATTTTAACTGACAACGGACATTTGTACCCCCCCCACTCCTCTCCTCCCCATCCAGACCCTCTTACTATTCTGACTTTATTTGTGCTATTTTCTGTTACTTCTTGACTTTATTAAAAAAAGTAGTGAAATCAAAAATGGCGATACGGCGGCAATTTTGAATTTTCTAGTTTCCTAAAATAGCTATTATGGGATGCTCAGGGGACAAAATAATATGTATTTGCCCATAAGCATGCCATAAGAACTGTTTGGAACAATGTAATTCAAAATGGCAACTGTATCGCCGAAAAGGTCCACTAGGAAAAATCAAGCATTGGCAAACTTTCCTCTTTTGTCCAGATGGATTAGACTTAGACTTCCTTGTGACCATAATTTAAAGGATGTTTTCCCGAATTTGTGTTGTTGTTGTTTTTTATCTTAACTTAAATATCTATTTCAGGGTCATTTTTGATTTATTACAGAAATTCTCTGTTGTTGTATATTTTATATTTTTTACCTAATTTTATATATTTATAAAAACATTTGAAATGCTCAAATAGGTTAATAACAAGGGGAAATTTAATGTGACTGATAATATGGACTCATGAATAGTAATAACTTTGGATTCTGACCACATTAGCACGAGACATTCAATGTGAAAGTTTATTGAGGATGCGTCAGTCAGTCATCCGGTGCAAAAGATATCCTGATTGCAATCTAAAAACTTACAAAGAAGAACTATTGTTTCCAAGAATACAAAGGTGTGCTACGCCAGATACGAAAAACCACTAAAAACCACCTTTTAGAAGTGGCCAAAAATGTGTGGAAACGTAGTCCTTATCTAATGTAGCAGCACGAAACCCCGAGGAAAGCGTTCAACTAAATAAACTAGAACATATTACAATAGACTATTTACAAAAGCTGTTCAAACAACTTGTTACAGAAAAAAGAAAAGCAAGCGAAGACGAGGACTGACCGACCTAGAATGACCTAAATCTCCCGCTAAAAACATCCCAGAACAACCCGCGAACCTCTAAGTCGTGCCGTCAGACTAGTAATTTCAGACTAATTCATTCATTCACACGTCAGAAATTACATTTTTCGATTTATTATTATTATTATTAGTGATATTTCTTATTTGCCAAATTAGTCATGCCTCTTTAGTTTCATAAATCTGAATTCTAATACCTTTTTATTAATATTTTAGTGTAGTTACTGCACACCACCCCTCCTTATCTGTCATACACCTAGTGTGTTTGAACCGTAACCTCATAACATAGTCAGCATATGCGCTGTCAATTTCAGTGGTCTCCAAGTGGCGCAATCACGAACCAGGTACAAATGAAGATGGACATGCATGTATGGAGCTTCCTTTTCGTGCAGTTAGGATAAACACCAAAAATGTTATTATAACTTTAACAACAAACCTATGCAATTTACGCTTATATTATAAATATAGCAACAGACGCCAGAAACATAGATTCAATGATGTAAAGCTTTGTACATTCGTCGCTAGAACTAGGTAGGGCTGGTCCTGTTAGCTTAGTACTGCATGGCAGTATCACAACAAAATTATCTAACGTAGGTCCGGCGAGGATTATGCAAAGGTACTCAGCAAAATAAAATAAATTCATTGTCGTCATGTAATGCAATATCTCACTATACCTATTTTCCTGCCTTTTGCTTTGTTCTGTTTTTATTCCTTGCAGATATTGTATACGTTCCTGTGTTGGTAAAGTATCCTTAAAATTTTACTCTTATTTTAGGCATGATACTTCAGGCCCTCACATTTTTTTTTTTCTGTAAAGTAATACTGCGAGTGCTCATTTTTTTTTTGCCAGTCTGGGTCTGCTTAAATCGAAGATCACTTACAGGTTTTGTGTCTGTTCATCCATATTGGACTGTTTTATATCTTCCTTAACAATTCATATTATATAGCGATGGATGGCTGCGCGAAAGCCGTAAAACGTAGGTCCACAGAGAAGTGTAGCGACAATCTGCACAAGGCGTCCTCCATATTATCTGTTGCTGCGATTCTGTTGACGATCGCGCTGTCCGTGAGAATGGAGACAGTCGTCCATGACACGAAAATGATGGATTCAAAATTTACGCTGGAAATTCAACAAATCAGAGAAGACCTGAAAGAGGGAAAAGCTTCTCATCAAGCTCGTGCGAAAGAGAACTTTAATGTACGCAGTGGTAAGTGAAGGTCTTATTGTCATCAAAGGTGATGCAGGGGAGTCAATAACTGGTCCAGGAGTGATTGTATCTCCTACCTCGCTCACTGTAACTCAGTACCAGACCGCCACGTTTTACTGCTCAGCTGATGGTAATCCCAAGCCCAGTATATCCTGGAGTAAAACAAGTGGAACAGGACAGGGGAATATAGTCGGTCAAGGCAATAAGCTTCAGATCAGGAGTGCTGATTACAGTGACTCGGGGAGTTATGTCTGCACGGCTACAAATGTCTTGGGGAAGGCTATGAAGGTGGTGAAACTCTTGGTGGAAGGTATGATTCTTGTAAAAGAATTTAACCCTTGGAAGGACCTTTTTACAACGATACAGGCAAGAGGGAAGTTAGATTGAACTCCTTCCTTGGATTTTTCGTTCTGTTGCTTGCTCTACAAGATGATATCATTTATAATTGCTATGTCGTCATTCGATCCGCCATCTTATTTAATTAGATCCGCCGCCTTGGATCCGCCATCTTGGATTTATTTCAGCATTTTGCACTACGTTCAAAACGTAGTGCAAAATCAACCAAAATGAGAACAAAAAATGAAAAACCAGAACAAAGACAACAAGAAAAAAATAAAGAATTATGTAAAGAGCAGATTGTTTACCAGATTACACCTGCATGGAATTTGCAGTTGCCATGGATACGTCACAAACCATGAACACACCCACTGACATGTGGAAATTTCTGCGAAGAATGAATGAACAGCCACGGAACGTTTCA
>OMLO01003030.1_pt1 | contig 13796 bp, 8 predicted proteins | sample 1674811 | NCBI WGS metagenome assembly OMLO01 (sample SAMN06265003, study PRJEB25207) | coral metagenome | isolation source: Coral host | place: Mexico:La Bocana,Puerto Morelos, Mexico | collected 2008-11-13
ACACAAGTGAATAGTGCTTTTCGCGCACGCTGATTGGCTAGCTCGGAGGTGATTAGCCAAGTACTATTCACCTCCACTTCGGTGAATATAATTGTTAAATACTTTTGCTTGTCTATTAATATTTCGCCATTTTCCGCATAATCGTTGTGTGTTCATTGTTGTCCGTAGGAAGAGTCCCCTCTCTACTCACGTTTTATGATCATAACATTTGAGGCATAATTTCGTAGGCTGCATTATCAGATCTAGCTTTGAATATTCGTTCAGCCTATGTTGGGAATCGCTTTCTTTTGATGAAATTTGGCTTATTGTAATTACAGCAATCATACTTAGCATGTTAGTTATTTTAAAGCACTTTGCAAAAATCAACAGCAGCTAATTAGCCGAAAAACTATCTAACGACTTAAGTAATGTTCTTGTCGCTGGAGTCCTCATTTTACAACCGCGCAGTGCCTTATAATAGTTTGTTCTTTTACTCTCGAAGGTGTTGTGTTATTGATAACTGCTGTTTTAGGATAAATTACCGCTGCTAAATTACTTTGAAAAGCAAAAGAGTTCCGCGGTTGTCGTGTTTCTAAAAGTGTTACATTTTGTCAATAGTTAATTTAGTTTTTCGATTACCTAATTAAATAAGTTCCGCGCCGAACTCACGCCCGCTGTTACTTTAATAGGAGTAATTAACAACCTGTTTGTTGGTTGCTGGTGATTCATCGCGTTTTTAAGTGTGAATACAGTTGCTGACATCTAGTTCTTTTAATCAGTGTTTCGGTACTTGGTTTGTAAAAGCTGCGATCGTGCGGCAGGAAAGCGCTAGTTAACACCAGAGTATATTGCCTATTCACTAGTTAAATTGGTTCGGTACTTTTCAATTTAGTGTAATTTTAGTTAGAAAGTTCCTCGATCATCGGCGTTCGCAGTGATTGCGAACACCTTAAGAATGAAACTCTGGAGTCAAGTTGGAGTTTTATTAGGTTGCGCTATCCTCGAAGTACCTTATTTTCTGTGGTAATTACTTTCACATTCTGGTGTTAGCGCAGTTACTATATATATATATATATATGCTCGGTTGACTCATGTACAAATCGTGTATAAGCAATCGCAATTGTTGTGAACTTCGATTACACTGCTGTTGGAACCAAGCTCACTTCTTGCTGCTGTTGCTGCTTGTCCAGTTCGTGGCAAGACCCCGGTATCCAAGAGTGTAACGGCTCTTCCTTGCAAGCGATTGTCCAGGTCTAATTTTCCCCACAAGTTCGTCGCAGTTGTCTTGTCATCACGCATTCGCTGATTCGCTCAGACAGGAAAAACCTAACGTTACAGGACCATTTCGAGACTAAAACTGAAGAGAAAAAGTTACCCGCTTTCCTTTTGACTTTCACCGACAGTTAGGTTCATATTGTTAAGCTATTCCGTTCTCAGCACTGCTGTATTTTACTTATTTCACATGTGTTTTAATTTAACCGTCCTGAAGAAGAATAGTCCACGTTACTCGGTCAAATTTGCTCTTAGACTGATTGGGATGTTTTGCTCCTATGTTGATTCTGTCCTTCGTCAGTGCGTTTTCTCATACATTTGGTTCTCTAGCCACGAGAGGATGATCTTGAAACTGGGCGAAGTCTAAAACCAAGCGGAAGTCTTGACGTGTACACTATCATACCCCTAATTGTCGCAAAATGATCTTTCCAAAAAGTATCACTGAGTTACCGCTATAACGTTCATCGGCGTAGACCGGTAGGTCGGGAATCCATGCTATCTGCTAAGATTTTAGAATTAGTTTTCGTAATGTTTGAAAAGAGTTTCATAAGGTACAGAACATAAAATACGGAATCCATTTTTCTGTGGTTCACTATAGGGCAGGAAGCCTTATCAGTGGATTAAGAACGGGTTGTTAGTTCACCATCAATGAAATTTCAGCACGTTGTTTAGCAGTCGGGCAGAAAAGGGGTAAAATGTGCACTGAATAAAATGACTGTTAGAATCTCTTAATTTAACTTTACAAATGAAATTTACAAATTCTATCTACGTTAGGTAACCTATCCAGGAATTTATCGAATTTGTCTCGCTAGGATGTTTTCTGAATGAGTTCATCACGGTTTTATCGGGATTCTTCGCGAAGTTCAGATATCTGAAATGAATCCCACATGAAACATCCAAATAAGGAGTTATACGTCCTAATATCCACTTCTATTACGTCATGTTACGTCATGGTGTATGAATGTGCATTTTAGTAATTGACACGTAACTGTTTCAAGCATTTAATTGGTTTGTTATGCCGTATCCTGAATAACAGAACGTGCAGACCTCCACGCGCGCATAAAACAAGTTTCAATGACGCAGTGCGGTAAAATAACTGTCGTATTGCACAATATGGTTGTCGTCACATAACTGTTCCGTTAAAAGCCTCATTCGTGCTGTATATAATACATGCTGATTTCGAAAAACTTCTGTACCCCTTAGGGCTGTAAAGGCTTAATCAACAAGTTTACAAGTGTCTTCCTTCATCAAAATGTAAATTTGTAATTACTCATTTTGAAAATCAGTATATTGACAGGTAATAAACATTTAACAGTCAGCGACAAAACGTTTTTCTTTTAACACTGCTACACAATGTAAAAATAGCATAGAAACTAAAATTTTCTCATGGGAAAGGAAAGGGCTTTCTCTGACGAATGTTCATGTTTCGATTCAAGTCAAAGGGTCAACAGCGCTTTCTGCTTCTTAGTTTAAGTGCATGGAACTTCTCGGCTGTTTATTTCAAACCACCCAGCAGTTGTCATCAATGCAACACCCTTAGTATTCGAATGGCGTTCCCTGCAGAAAGGCTTTATGTTCGAATCATCAGTTGCTATAGTTTAGTGAGAATTGCGCTTTTTCCTGTACGTTTTCATGTATTTTTTTTTCGACCTCAGTTTACGAAATTCAATAGCAGACGAACCATTGATATTAGTCAATCATCGAAGTGTGATCATTTTCATGGCCTGCTGCCCTGAAAGACGTGACTTCGCATATGATTATACGCTTCGAGCTTTCCACGCCCGATTTAAGTCTTTTTTGACGATGAAAGGTCGTGAAAGAAAAAGGAAACAGATCGTGTTGTCTGGTCACTCAGTTCTGGATTTAGTCCAGTCTATATTCAAGATATATCGGTCAGGGATCCACAGGGATATGTAGGAATCCATCTGCGGCTCGTGTCAGGCACACAACAAACAAATATCAGCTGATACAACGCAATCTCTATTTTCTCTCAAAAGATTCCGTCGACGGCGTGTTTTGAAATAAAAGCGTTCGTCTTCCGATATGGCAGTTTTATCTGCCGGCGCAAATTAAAAATCCTTCAGAACCGGATCAGCACAAATCTGCTTTTGAAAGTTAAAGACCTTCTGAACTGTCTGATTTTTAACCCAGATTATATAACCAAGTTCGGTATTGACCGTCCGTCGAGATAAATAACCGTATCTCACCTGGCCTACAAGATAACAGACCGACATGGCGCAAGTTAAAAGTTCTATACTTCACAGTTGGCGCGAAGATAAAAAAAGATTTGGCGGGGACTCCAGTGAAGCGCGAGAGGCCCCGAGTGGTTGCATTCAAAGTGTTCTCAAGATATAATTTACCATTGTTAGTTTTTCAATAGTTATTGTACAAATCAATAATTCAATATAGCATTACACGCTGCCTGGTTTAAGACTGGTTTGCATGAATAAAAATCCGTTGAATAAATAATTCACAGCACTGAACAGTGAGATTTAGGACAGTATAGTTTAATGACCATTGACTGAAAATGGCCAGAAAGGTCTGTTTGGAGATGTACCATGCCTTCCCCACTCGACATCTGAATATCAATTTTAAAACTATCTTGCGATGAATGTTTGCACCACACAGCTAGTTCCAATTAATCATCGTCATCACCATTTCAGATGGCTCACATCGTGGCTTGTGATATTCTTCAACAGAATGCATTGAAACAACGAAAGTGCAGTAGAATTTTCAGCTGAAAAATCAGTGATTACGAAATAGATTGAGCTACGTTTATTGGCGCAGTACACATTTTCCAAGGTCACGATACTTCGCCATGTCTTTACGTTATTGGCCTTGAATCAATATTTTTTTCCAAAAATAGTTTACGATCTCATAAATATCACAAGAGCCCAGTTTGGTTGAAAAAACTTGTATTGTAAAACGAGTTTCTATCGCATATACCCTTGAAGGCTTGTGTAAACGAGCACGCAATATCTTTGCTTTACACTTTAACTAATTTTGTTTCGATGCATTCGTATTCAGCGATTCAAGCTGTGCGCTTACAGAAAGATAACAAAACGCGCGCGAGAGAGTGGAATTACGCGCGCGGCCATTTTCTCCTTCCCTTCGCGTTCCGCCACTTGTTATGCGTTCCCTCTGTCGTCTCTTTTCAAGTCAACAATGCATGCGGGGGCTCGAAGCTAAATTTGGATCTCACTTTTGTGTACACGTGCATTGACAGACTTTTACCTTTGCCATATTGAATTCTCAAAGCACAATATTTGTTTACAGCACATCATTTAGCTATGGCCAGACTCCAACTTTGATAAGCGGGACTCATTCAACTGAGGAACAAACCCCTAGAACGAAAGCCGATCCGCTTTCTCTGGTAAACCACCTTTGTTATGTTACTGAGATCTAATCAATTTGAATCAAAACAAACATGTTTTGATGGAAAAACAAAAAGGGAAGTCACAAAATGAAATGAAAATACATTCGTGAACTGGGCAAGTGCTATCGGACTGGTTATAAACATCAGTTCAACACCGAATCATTCTTGGCCATAAACCTCTGTACTTGAGTAAAATTTTTCTCAGTTTTCACAGAAGCAATGAAACTAGAAGTACACTGGCAGAAGTTCAGAGTACTTTCAGCTTGCAGGTTACGCTTAGCGTCTGTTCGTGACCGCTTGACAACTGTCATTACCAAGCTTTTATGTATTGTTCATTGTTCAAAGGTTTTCCCAGGATCGTGGGAAAAACGGTTGCCATAACGACTTTTTTATAGCTTGCCGAAACAACTAGCAACATGCATGAGGCCGGTTTCATACAAAACAAAGAAAAGCACACATAAAGCTTGTTTTAGATTTAGAAGGAAACATGAGATTAAAGGCAGGGATCTTAGTTCCGTTAAGTCCAGTTTCAGCTGGGTTTAGAGAAGGCGAATCTCTTTGGCTTGTTTCCATAGCCGACCTGATCGATCATCCAGCCCGCATTTTTAATCGTTCACGTGTTACTGGTTCAACAAGAGCAGCAGGATACCTGCAAAAAGTGGACAGCGAGTAAAATCGTGTGACTAATTAATTGGATTGATTCCGTTTTCCGAATTGAACTGTATTGTGTGTTTTGCAAAATACTCTTTTTCATTTGTGCCCTCTTACATCGGTCGTCGCCGGAAATGGCGATACACTTATTCCTGATATCATGAGGACACTAGAAAAGACCAAGAACTTTGTCAAATATATTTTATATAGAGTTCAACAAAGCTTACAAATCTTTGGTTTGCAGGGTTTTCTCGAGTTTCGATTTCTGGCTTACAACTCAGTTGCCCTCAGGAAATCAAAGATACCAATCATGGTGTCAAATGCCACCAAACACACATTGTGTTTTTTATTCGCTAGCTACATTCGAATAGATTTCTATAAAACAATAGGGGCTTGTATAAACTTTGTTTTCACATCCTCTGGAAACAAAAGTATGTTAATCGCAGTTACAGAAAAAAAGTCCGCCAGAGGAATGACGAGTGATTTCGCCGACTGGGTTAGCTGTCAAGTTGGTTTTTCTGATCTCGTGATCGTGATCTTATACCGCACGCTTTTCGCGCGTAATTTTGCGTGTTCTGTCAATGGCTCATTGTTCTTCAGTGAGGTGACATGATATGATGGCCACCCACCTCTGTTAGCATAAACCAAGATATTGATTTTTACGGAACGATCGATCTCAGTGAATGCGCTTTGGTCGTTTTCAGTTAGAAGATTAAGTCATCGATTACTTCACCAGACGTTTCAGCGCCGTATAAGCAATCGCGCATTGATGCTGATTTGTCAGTTGGAAGTTTAAACCGTTGTTTTTGAAGTCTTCAGTTGTAGCCCGCGGGGAAAAAAGATTTGAAAAGAGGAAACCTTCTGTATTATGTAATACTAACAATCTCCCGAAATCCACAGGCGCTTGTCCTGCCGTCTGTGTCGCGGGGAATTGAAATTAATCGAATGGTAAAACAAAAAAACATAGGCGAAGCTTGGAGCTGTGTAATCACAGACGTAGTTGTCCATCTTATTTTTCTTGGGAACAATGTGACTTCCGGCGCACCGACCTGTCAGCCGATAAAGTCAAGTGTTACTCATTACAATCCTGAGACGGCTGGCGACACCTCGAACAAAGGGGGAGCATTATAAGAATGGATAAAACAGGCCCAGAGAAAAGAGTTTATAAAGCGTATAAAAGAAAAGAGAAATCACTTCTGTAAGACCCCCGGGTTAAATTGTTAAAACAAAAAACATTTGGGAACGCACTTCTCTGGTAAACATAGGTGCAAGGCGGAAAATAATTCGGGACAGTGCAAATGCAAATAGGAAAGTGGCTTTTGCTGAATCCCCCCGGGAAATTGTTGGCACTACGTGATCTCTCTTGGCGCTATTTGAACACACAGCAACAATCTGAACAGTCTCTAAAGTAGGTCAGAAAACCACGCAATTAAAACTTTACCACTTTTGCCTTTCGCGGCTCAAACGGACGTAATTTCTTTTCCTTGTTCTAGGTACATACTATACTTGTCAAATTGCAAAACAGACTCACACAAACAGTAGATTCGATATTTATCGCACAGCAGCATATCAGGCATGGCTTGTTTACATGTAATTGGCATTGTATCGTTTATTCTGGTCCCTGTGGAGTATCACAAGTTCTGTCAGAAGTATCGCCAACGCTGTTCAGCGCGTCAGTAGCTGCCGTCAATAAAGCAAGTTGCTGAGCAGAACTTGCTGATCATAAGTTCTGGAAAGACCCAGAGACTGAGCGCCAGCTTAGCAGCAAACTTTGAAAAAAGCCCACGCTCCAAAATCTCTTCTCCTTTCTCAACTTCTTACGTACATCTCAGAAATAAACCAACACAATAAGGCCTTTCATCACTAAGCGATCGTTTGACTGGACGCGCGCGCCGATTGGCTGAAGGTTACAGTTGGCATGGCAACTAAATCTAGCGACTAATCATTACGTCACGTCCCACCCGAAAACCAGGTCCCCCGCGACGCGAGAAATAATAGCGTGGGTAATGTATGTATATAATATTCCCGATACTGCCCTTGGCAAGCTTCATAACAGTTTTGACTAATTACGGCGCGAGCGCTACAATTTTTGATGCGTCAGTACCGTACCACAGAGAACACACGACGTAACACGAACGCAACTCACTGACAATGGACAGAAAGAATAGCAACTGTGTCGTCCATGTACGGCAAGATTCCGATAACGACCTTGAGGCGCTTTTTCATGTCGTCAACAACACAGTGGCCAAAACTCATCCCGAGCCGCCATCGTCGGCTAACTCTCTACCGATGCGCTTACGGAAACTGCCTCCATCGTTTTTTAAGCAGCCACCGCTCGATGGTACTTTGTCACCAGACCAGGACACTCCAACGGGGCTGATCTCTCATTCTCGAGCGCACTCGTCGCCAGCATCGCTAACAGTTCCTACAAGTCTTAAAGGTCCGCCAAACCACTCCTTGAGCCCTGTGGTTCACCAGCGATCGACTTCCTTCGACAACACAGCTTTACTCGAGGAACCAGCGCAGATGCCGCCCGGCTGGGAAATGAGAACAACGCCAAATGGCCAGCGATACTTCATGAAGTAAGACGTTTATTATGTTAGCGTCCCAAACCTAGTTGTACCGTGAATATCTTAACTCAACTTTAGTTTAAATTACCACTTTAAATATTAAAGCGCACGCACAGTGATAGAAGTCGTAAAGAGTTAATTTCTTCGGATTAGGAAGGCTTGATGTGCAAGGCGTCCCATTAGAGCATAATAGTTGTCGTATTTAAAACCGTTGCGTACTTTGTGAGTGATTTGGTGCCTTATTGTTTTAGACAATCCGGATCACTGAAACCAGTTTCCTTATATACGTGTCTTCACTACTCAAAATGGCGGGTAGCCAAACTCGTATCTTATTAGAGTAAATACGGTGCTCTCGCGTTGTCTAAAGCTAGAATCGTTCTGTGTGTTTTTTCCACAGTCACTTTGATCAAGTGACAACATGGCAGGATCCGAGAAAAACTCAGTCAACTTCTAACCTGAACAACATTCAACCAGCAGGCAATTTGCCTGATGGCTGGGAGCAGGCGATTACGCCAGAAGGCGATATTTACTACATCAACCACATTGAAAGAACAACAAGTTGGGTTGATCCGCGAATTGCAATGCACTGCAGAAGCCAAGAAAACATACGCGGCCCGCAACTACCACCCGAGATGAACCGCCATCGAACAATGCAACTACAACGTCTCCAAAGAGAGCGAGAGCATCTTTTGAAGCGACAGCAGGAGCTCCTGAAGCAAGAGATAAGACTGAAACGTGATATTCTAGAAGAAGGTGGAACGAAATCTTCCCTTCTCGGAAATCTGACGCGAGAGGTGTCGTTGTTGTCCGCGCAAGATCCCCCAGCGACAAGCGGAGGACATATCAGGGATGAATCGTTTGATTCTGGCCTCGGAATGGGGGGTGGAAACTACCAGTTTCACGATGTGGACATGAACGATACGCAACCCATGTTCGATGCGAATTACAACTCCAAAGACAGTTCTTTCCGCGCCGACCCGGGTCGCAGACTGCCTGAGATTCTCGACAGCTTGCCAGGCACAAATGTCGATTTGGGCGTGATGGAGGGTACAGATAACTCATCAAATATGGAAACCGACGATCTCGGGGTAGGATTGGAATTTAACTCGGAGATCCTTAACGACGCGGTGGAATCAGTGTTGATTTCTCCGAGCAAGATCACCGACAACTTCTTAACTTGGCTCTGAGTGAGATCATTTATAACTGATAGTTTTTAAGGATTTTACAAGTGACATTCTTAACAGAGTGTAGAAGTAAGTATATAGTAGCGTTATTTAGCGATCAAGCCATTTCTTTTTTACATTTTTACATACGCGTAAGATTACTACTATAAAAAAACTTGTTTCGCAACGAAACTTAAAGTTTGGCTCTTGAGTCGAAATCGTATAAGGGCTTAGGCTATTGTTCTAGATGGAAGGACAATTAGTGAGGAACAGTATATTTTTTGCCACAAGATTATCATAGTTTTCTCTAATAAAAAGTGCATGTAAATAGGAATCAAGGCACTAACGCATTTAATGGAAGAGTTTATCTACCCTAATGTGCCCGCGCTAACCAATTTGCCTTATTCCTCCGATTTTTTAACTCACGTTTGCATAATCGAATGTGGTGTCAAATGTAAGATCCTTTTGAAATTCCACCCACAAGAAACTCTTTTGTTCTTGGCTAATTACAAAACATCAAACGTGAGACTAATAACAGAATGACTCTGCCGTTTTACGCATGTAAAAATCACCAGTCAGCAAAAAGCGCGGCTTGGAACATGCGGCTTTTAGGTTAGCTGGCCTTGAATCTTTCCGCAAACGCGCTTTCTATCACGATTGCGGCCATAAACAAGATCTGCTTTTTGTTGGGCGAATTGTAATGGTTCATTAAGCTGTATAAAGAATAATTGTGATAATTAGGGTAGATCTCTTGTGTTGGTTGCCGTGTTTGTACTCCAAAAAGTTGATTGTTTTCTGTAAAAAGCGCCCTTTCCATTCATTCAATTGAGGACATTTATGCGGGTTCATTGTATGACCGAAATTTATATACTTTGATGCGAATAGAAACGACGGTTCATAGTTTTCTAGAGACTTAAAATTCATAAACCCAGCAACACATCGATGCTTGACTTAAATGTAAATAACATTGTCTATTTTGCTAGTTTAGCATTCTATTTTTACATATCAAAACGAACCGATAGGGTTGTTCACGTCGAGATTCACGCAAGGCTTTACTAGTCCTGGTGAAAGGGCGGTGAAACGCGTAAAGGCGCCTCGGATATACTAGCGAAGTTCAAACCACAAAGAAGTTATAATACTATTTTTGTTTTCACTTCCTTTTGGCTGTAAGCCGTACACATTTTCCGTCTTTATCTAGTGAAGTTGAGGATTAAAAACGCAAGCGGCGCGCCTTAAGCTAGAGAGATTGTTTGCTTTCGTCCTTGCATGCCGCCATATTCATTTATTGCCGGTTGTTCTAGACATAAAAACCCCTTCGAAATCGATAAACAAAGTATCACTATTTTTTTACAAAATCAAAACAGCTACATTTCGTTATGTTCTTCTTATGTGTTTCCTGGCGAAACCGTACACAATAAAGTATTTTATTAACAACAAGAAGAATGATGTTTGTGGTTGATATTTCGACAACAGAACCTCTTAGTAGTCCTCCTCAGGGCGAAAGCGATTCGAGAAAACAGCATGACACTGCCGTTTTTTGCATATGAATCAGTGAAAAAGCTAATTGATCACGTGCGATCGTTCACCTTCGGATCGGAGCTCAGGTGATTATTGTACAAGCTGTAGAATCGTCTAGACAAACTTTCCATCTGATTTTGCTGTTGAGCACGCAAAATGGTAATGTGAACGCAGCCCGTAGTCAGGCGATCAAAAATGAATAAGGCTCAACTAGCAGTTACCTTGACCGAGTTTCACTTGATCAGAGCTTTAGCGTCAGACGCTTCAGCGCAACGAAGCTGTTGCGTTAATTCGTAATCAATATTTCCGCCAAGCCACCAGCCTGTTAAATTATCAATTTACATCCATTTGATGGAAACGTGCAAATATGTGTATTATACAGGGTAAATACACACTTGTACAGCCTGGAAAAGGATGAATTGGCCATGATGTCATGAAGGTGTGGGTGGGTTGTAAAACGAAAAAAAAAATAATAGACTGCCTTCTTGTGTGATAAAAGCCTCAATGTCATCAGCTGTATTACTGCCAAAGGAAAGTTCTGAAAATTTTAATTATATATAGCGCATTTAACAAGGACTGTTCAAATCATTTCTGGAGGCACAATTTTTTGAAACAAAGGAGAATAAACGGAAACAAGCCATTGCCGATATAACTCAAACACGCAGACTAATCAGAGAGTACAGACAACAGAAGTAAACATTTAAATCCAAACAATTATTTTGAATATCGCATGCGCTACTTATCTAGCTGTAAATCTCAATATGGTACCCCTGCAACACTTTATCTATCTCGGGCTTGTATTTTGTTGTCTGAGAACGGACCACTAATCAGGCGTTTCAATTTCAAAAACAGTTTCTGTCACTCAAACATTCGCGTTTTATTGGAGCTGACCTGATGACCTGCATACACAGACTACAGCTCGATCCATCTCGGTGAACGAGAAACATTAAACACAACCAGCTGGCTGCACACCATGCTGTTAAACCGGCCTAAATGTGCGTCCACCTTCTAATTATTTTAGACCGTGAGAAAATCTAGATACCATGTTATTAAACTTGCCGGGAAAATCAGAGAAAATACTAGAAAATTTACACGAAGTCGCTTTTCTTGTCGGGGGAGGGGGGAAACTGCTTGCATGGCAGAAACGCGAGCTGGGTCAGGATTTTTTCAGGATGCTTTCTTCGTTAGTTACACCTATTTTCCCGTTTTTTACAAGGCATTACTACCACTCCTTAATCCTTCAAAGATTCGCCGGCTTTCCGCTTTGTTTGACAAAACATGTACCAGTTCAGAGTCCACCTATTCTTTGTAGTTTCCGGTGAATGAGGGAGATGAAGTGTGTCCACATTTCCGCGTAGGAGGTCCATCAAAGGGATGTGACTGGGCAGGCAGATTTCAACAACGGCGTATTTTAGTAATAGCTGATAAAAGAATACGGATACAACAAATTACTGCAATTATTATAAGTGTCCACTTTTCAGAGCAGGAAGGCACCAGTGCAAAAATGTATTTTGAACCAAACAAGCGGACAGTTTGATTTGTTCATGTTTGGACAAAAAATCAAAACATCATAATTAAAAGTGTTTTAGAAATGATTACGAGCTACACTAATTATCGGTTCAGTAATAGTTTGTTTTTGAGTATCGAACGTTTTAATTTAGTTCTTACGCCTCAGTATAAACATAGGTAAACAGATTACGAACGGCTACGCTCGACACAGACTGTGCTGTTTTACATGACGTGGTCGGCCTAGAGGTCTTCTTCTCTTGGAGTTAACTTCTAGAATACTAGTTGCACACAGAAATGATGGCCCCTTCTTGGTAACTTTCCTCTCTTGTCCCCTTAGTTTTGTCGCAAGAATAAATCAATTGATATCTTAATGACCTTTGCAATGATTGGCACAAGATAAGCGAGAGTTGGCTGCAGAATCGTATGGCGACTGAGCCAAACAAATATAGCGGTTCTTTCTCGGACCCTGTTGAAAGTGGGTCAGGTGATTAATTATTGTTCAGACAAACAGGCAATCAGTTTATCGTCTTTCGCTGACCGCAGATGGTTATTTTGAGGACAAATATCCCTATTAATTAATTTGTGGGGGTGGATTCAATGAGAAGGGACATCAGGGCGGGTCGCGTCCTGGTGATACATGGGTACACTTTTTCATTTTGTGCGGAGACTTGATGCGCGTTTGCTGCTTGAATCATTTGATTATCTCAAAAACTGAAACAGCCCAAACTGTGACCATGAATTTTAAAAGTGCATGAGGGCGAGTGGTATTTTTGAATTCTACTAAAAAAGGAAAAAAAGCAACAAAGAACTCAATGATCTGAGATGACGAGGATGATATGAGGAAACAAGTGTAGCTGTATATACGAGAAAATAACTCGATAACTGAAAGAAGGCTGGTGCCGGATACATATCAACACAGATGTTCTCTCTTTCGTGACCTGGTCAATGGGTTTTCAGCGCTGCAGACGAGCAATCTATCAGATTGACAATAATAATAGTAACTTAAACATTTAGCTATAAAGTTTTAGAATATAAATTTAGTATAGAAGGAATACTGACATTCCTCCAAAGATGCAAAGAAGATAAAATTCGATAGATATAAGTTCAGTGGTTTTTCGTAGACATTTACCGAAATATAGCTGCGTTATGATTGGTCAAAGCCATACATTGGAAGCTGGATCTAACGAAGTAATAATAATGAACTTTATTCGCCCTCCCACCAGTAATAGCCTGATGAAATATATGGAAAAGAACCTGGCCATAACGAGCCCTCGTTACATAATTGATGTGATATAATATGCCAGTTCCCTGACCCTTGGTTATATCGAGGCTTCACTGTGGTTGACGCGTGACGTTGAGTCATACTTCAGGTAAAATTATAGCTTCCTTAACTGAAGGGTTCCTTCTCAGGGACATAAAAAAAAAAATTGATCTAAAATACATTAGCCATGCTCTTCATTGTCATCATACTCTTTGAGATAAGAGCTGTAAAATCCGAAATATTGTTACTTTGGGCACTAAGAACTTCCGGATTTTTTACGTTCTGTAGCGATATACCAGTCACAATATTTTGAGATTCTTTGGTTACGTTCACAATTGCTTTAACATTGAAGGAACCTGAAAATGATAGTTTACTAAAATAGAATAACGCTAAAGAGATCATTATAAACCATAAAGAAACAAGGATGGTAAAGGATGGAGGAGATTGACATGGATACCCCCCCCCCAAAAAAAAAAAAAAAAAAAAAAAAAAAATTT
>OMLO01003031.1_pt1 | contig 13796 bp, 12 predicted proteins | sample 1674811 | NCBI WGS metagenome assembly OMLO01 (sample SAMN06265003, study PRJEB25207) | coral metagenome | isolation source: Coral host | place: Mexico:La Bocana,Puerto Morelos, Mexico | collected 2008-11-13
AAGGTTACTAACTGCAGTTCAGCAAGCTGACCCAGCCACACCATAACCTGCACCATGGTCTCCCAAAGATGGGATGTACTTTCCTCAAAATCAGCAAAGCATGAAACCTGACAAAGAAGTGTCCTAAGGCAGGGAGAAAACATTAGGGTCGTGGCATCATAGCGGATATGGCAACCCGAAAGGCGATGAATGCGTTCCTTACATAATGTTGTGAAGTAACCGAGATGTATTCAGTGGAAAGACAACTTTCACGACTAAGTTCCTTGACCAAGATTTCGGCTCGGCGTACTGCCTAGCCGGTATTTCGATATATCATGAATTGCCAGGTGACCGATTGAATGGCCTGTGCAGCAGGGTCCAGGCTTTCAGACTCTGATTCGCTTGACTCTGTCATCCCTTGGTCTGGTACCTAAAGCGATTGAGGTCGTGACCAACTGTGAGAAACAACTGGGTCGAAAACCAAGGTCGAAGCCGGTTGAGCTGCCAATCACTACATGTGTTCGAGATTGTATGTATAGAAAGACCCCCCTTTTTTTTTACCTATATGCTGATGTCTGTCTGAGAAAATTCAACTTCTTCATGGATTGCGAATCCATGAATTTGAGGCTTCCACAACATAGGCCCCCACAGCGGTGGAGGCATTTGTTTCTGCCTGAGTGTTGCGTTATTGCAACAATTTGCTGCTATTGTTGGATTTCAACCAACAATGGTCTGCTTTCTTTTTCTTTTTTTTTGGATTTGCGAATCCAGAATCTTCTGATGATTGCTTTTCTTTTTTTTTTGGATTAGCGAATCCAGTATCACTTGAGGACGCCACTGCGGTGGGCCCAGTTGAATCATCCTCACGCCAGTGGCAATGGTTGATTAAAACTCCGATCCTATCTCAATCCTGTCCCTGGTGTAAGTTGGATCTCTTCTGTATATACTTGCGATTATAATATTATGAATAAAATATGCAAATATATCAACTTGCAAACGACATACAAGTTATGATTGATATATGCACCGGCACAATGTATGTATATACACGATGTAAATATATATATATATATAATATACATTAAAATATATATGTTGTGATGCATAAACGTGAGCCTCACAGTGGCAGCAATCCCCTGGTAAAATCAACGTACGTAAAGTAAAAGCTGAAACGATCAAGGTTGTCCGAAACTCTGTTTTAGAGAGTCTTATTAAAATTGAATTTCATGAGGGAAAGGGAATAGTAGATCTATTGATAAATGGAGAATTGTGAGGACCAACCGAGTTAAGAAACACGCATTTTCCAAAAAAACGACTTCCAGCTGGTAAATTCAGGCTGTGGCCCACATGCTGGTGACACTATCATGCACAGGTGAGACTGGTGATACTCTATTTAAGTGGAATATGCAAAGCTCGCCACTTTCGAAAAGAGTCAATCAACTGAATTCCAAACGGCGGAGCAATCATCTGACCTTGAGGGGATCGGAAATGGAAGTGCAGTTGCGGTGCAAGCCTTGAATACGAAGCCCACCTATACTTGGCATCTTTGCGTTCAATCAGGCCCTGCGGGATATTTTCATCTGTGGGTTGATTCAAGTGGTACTGCTGGAGAAACCAAGGTGTCAGGTGCAATTGCTGTTGGCCTTTTGACGCGGTCCCGTGCTTTTTGCAGCTGGCATCATCCACGTGTGATTTCTGAGGCTTTTCATCATCGGAAACTTGTTGATGATGCTGCAATTCCACTGGAGTTCCCGGCAGAGTGTCACTTAAGGTCTTCACCGAGGTGGCTTCGTTTTTTCGAGCCACTTCCACCACTTGAGTGGTAAGCTTCCTCTTTTTGAGGGGTCCATTGGCATCAACATCTTCTTCAACCATTGCAATCCTCTCAGCAGCTTCCCATTTGCGCTCACGTAAGTTGACCCTATAGGCCTGTCTCCGTTTCCTATCTTTCTGTTCATTTTTCTCTAAGAACATGACATCGGACCAGTATTGGTCCTGCTGCTTTGCTTCCAATAGGTCTGCAGGGGTTGTCTCAGTAGAGGAGCTGGCGGTTGATTCTTTCGGCCATGGCCAACATGTATCTGCCTTGAAGCTATCTTTGGAAGATTCACCATATGGTTGCGACCATTGATGCCCCCACATCTTTTCTGGCTGCGGCCATCTGTTACCTGCTGGATACTTCTCATCATATGGTTGCGACCATTGATTCCACCACACATCTTTTGTTTGTTGCCAGTACTGACCTTTCCATGGCTGCGGCCAAGACTTGTGTTCGTCACTTGTTTGAGGCAGCGGCCCATACGAGTATGACTGCGGTCCATACCATCTTTCATACTGACGTGGCTGCGGCCAGTCCCACACTTCGTCTTCGTCTGAAGGGCCTGCGCCCTTTTCTTCAAGCTGCGGCTTGTCTTGTTCCATGTTTGGGAAGCGGCGGCTTCTATGATCTGTATATCAAATCACATATAATTAAACATGTCAACCGGTGTATAAAATGGTGGTAAACTGTTTTTTTTGAAAAAGGCTCGTGAATTATTCTTTTGATTGCTTGTGCGAAAAATGGCATGTTCATCCCTTTTTTTTGAGCCCTAAGGTCCAAGCGTTCATGGTTTTGACATGCCCATTGATGTCTCTGCTGAACGCTCCCCCCCTTTTTTTTTTAGGGTCGTGAAATTCATAAGGTCTTGACGGCACCTAACCCTGACTCAAGTTCCCCCGTGAAGGTCCTGGCGTGACTGCGAGGAAGAAAGCATAGAGCGAATGTCGGACATGGTCACCTCAAGAGAAAGGATGGAAAATGGTATTTCAAAATATTGGAAGGAGTTTGTATCCTGTTGCATCTGAAGGACAAAGCAAGAAAAATGCAAAACAAGTCTATGATCCATTTCCGAATCCCCTTTTTTTTTTGGGAAGGGATGCGTGGTTTTTTTTAGGTCCCCACCAATGAAATCTGAAGTACCTGAAGTCTCTTTCACCAATGCTTGTTTGAGCCACAGCTCGCAGGAGTAAATGTATGAAAACTTGATCTGTCCCCCTAGCCATCCTACAAGCCAAGACAATCCAAGTTCTAATACATGACTCTTGTACCCCAAAATGACTAAGTGCAAAGCCACAACTCGAACGGACTGTTTGTTTTGTTCGTAGTGGTTGCGACCAGATCTGTATGTCTTTTGAGTGATGCTCCACCACCCGTTCAACATTGGACTATTGGTCCATTTATACTTTTCACCCGGATATTCCCTGTTCATCAGATCTAAAAGAAACCTGTGTTGTAAGTGATAGTTGAATCAAATTTGAAACAACCGGTAACTTCCATTCATTCTCCAGGGATTTCGGGTTTTAGTTGAGTGTGACCTGCTGAGGCTAATTTACCATAGCCTTTGGAAATGGTCAAAGCTTCTTATGCGGTAACTTCCAAATTTGGTGGAGGATTGGACGTATCACAACGAAGGTGTTGAATGTCGAATGTCAAAAGTACGATTGCGTTGAGGCTCCTCACCAAATTTCGATTTTCCACTTGACGATCTTTTAGGTCAAGTAGGAACTGCAGTGCTTTAGCAGACTGAGCGGCCGGTGGGGCTGTTCCAAACCGCCAATAGGCACTCAACGGGCGCAGTTTCAGGCTCCTCAAAAAAAGATCGTCTGCTCCAAGCTTCATCTCGAGGACTTGGATACCATTGACGCGGAAAATGGCCATTCTGGCCCCAGCCAGCCAGGTGATGAGAGTATCGAAAAGCCCTGGTCGATTTCCAATGCGCTCCAAGACTGTTCTGCAAAACTCGGACAAGTTTTCTATGTCATCTAAGGTTACTAACTGCAGTTCAGCAAGCTGACCCAGCCACACCATAACCTGCACCATGGTCTCCCAAAGATGGGATGTGCTTTCCTCAAAATCAGTAAAGCATGAATCCTGACAACAAAGTGTCCTAAGACAGGGAGAAAACATTAGGGTCGTGGCATCATAGCGGATATGGCAACCCGAAAGGCGATGAATGCGTTCCTTACATGAATGTTGTGAAGTAAATGAGATGTAATGAGTGGAAGAAAAAGTTTTCACGACTAAGTTCCTTGACCAAGATTTCGGCTCGGCGTACTGCCTAGCCGGTATTCTGATATATCATGAATTGCCAGGTGACGACTGAATGGCCTGTGCAGCTGGGCCCAGGCTCTCAGACTCTGATTCGCTTGACTCTGTCATTTCTTGGTCTGGTACCTAAAAGCGATTGAGGTCGTGACCAACTGTGAGGAAAAAACTGGGTCGAAAACCAAGGTCGAGGCCGGTTGATCTGCCAAAGAATGTATGCTTGGGATAGTCTGCACGAAAATTCTATCTTTAGAGCACATCATACTGATGTCTTTTGGGGAAAGTGCAACTTCGTCATGGATTAGCGAATCCATGAATTTGAGGCTTCCACAGCGTTGGCCCCCACAGCGGTGGCGGCATTTGTTTCCGCCTGAGTGTTATGTTATGTAAAAAATAGTGCTTCTATTGTTGGGCTGCGAGTCCAACAGTGGTGTGCTCCCCTTTTTTTTTGGATTTGCGAATTCACAATTTTGTGAGGTTAACTACCGTTTCTTTTTTTTTGGATTGCGAATCCAATATAACTTGAGGTTGACTTGAATGAATATATCAGAGGTTGACTAACACAATGAATTTCGTCTGCCACTGCGGTGGAAAAGTCCAAGGATTGCCTCCTGTCTGAGTTATCCCACTGCGGTGGACCCAGCCACAGCGTTGGCTTGGTTCTCATCCTTATATCCACGACTTCAGGTCAAGCTGTCACATCTAGAGAGGTGAGATCACAGCGGTGACTCATGAATCTAAATGATTCAAAATCAAATTCATGTCATCTGCGGTGACATCAAGATTTCTCACTGCGGTGAAAGTCTCTTTCAGTAAATTTGTTTGTTCTTGTTGAACTATTTCATGAAACCAACTACCCACTGGTTTCAAAATGAATCTCGAGAGTTCACAGCGGTGACTCTTAATCAACCATCTTCATGGTCTGAGTTGTCCACTGCGGTGGCATCTTCGTTTGTTGTGTCCTGACACTCAATGGATCTGCGGTCCAAACATTATGAAGGAAAGTACTGATCACTTTCCTTTTTTTTGACAACCCCTTTCCTTATGGGTTTTTTTTGAATTCAAGAAACTGTGAATAAATATCATCTATAAATATATATGTTATGTTTTGGTATCAAAACTCCAAACAACTGTGAATGACTGTCTGAATGTACAGTGGATATGCTCTGAAAGTCAAGCGAGACTTACCTGTTTTTCAAGTTCACTTGTCTGATCGTTCAGTGCTATCGCATTGGATTGAATTCATGAAACTGGTCATCACATGGCTTAGCCATGATGACGGAATGCTAAGGTCGTTGCCCGGACAGTGTTTGAACACTGAGGTAAGGTCTTTGAACAGTTTGCATCAACAAATCGAATTGCCCCTTCTGTTTTTCTTTTTTTTTGAATCACCTTCTAGATTGTTTATACTGTTCAATCAGCTGTATGCCATATGGAGGCATGACTTGGTTAGAGACGGATGCTCTTGGGTTGAGCTTCGGTGTTCGTCTGTTATAACAAGCCCAGCGGGGCAATGGGTGTTTCCTCTCGATTTGCTCGGACACCACTGGCTCTTTCATTTCTGCTTGTTGGTATTGATCAATCACGGCAATCTTCCAAATGCAACCATGCGTGATTGCTTTTCGGTTTTTTCAAGGTCGATGCCATGTCCCCTGAACGTGTCTGAGAAAGCGATCTCTTGTTTTGCCCAACACCTTGATCTCGAGGAGGTGACATATCTAAGGCCTTGGCTTTTGCAATCTCTGCTTCTGGCAACGGAGATTTGGATCTATGCTGCTGCATTTCAACTGGCGTCTAGGCAAAGATACGTCCAAGGCTTCCAAGTCCTGACGATGTTGTTCCTCACATTGAATTGCTATTTGCAAGACATGTTGTCTGAGGCTTCGAGAACGTGAAGGTCCGAACGATGAATCTGAAGGGATGTTTGCCCAAGTGTTGGTATCCTCTTGAAACATGGGCCATTTCCTATGCTTGAGGTTTTGTCTGTGGTTCCATGCCTTTCTACGTTGTGCTTCAGCCTGACGTTCTAAGAATTCCAAGTCGGTCTGGTAAGACCAAACTTCATTCGAGAAACACAGGTCAACACGTGATGTTTCAACTGCGACTGTATTCCAGCTCTGTTCATCACAGCCTGCAGATCTGTCGAAAGTCACTGGATAAGCATGGTCCGAACCACACGCCACATCATTGCTCATCGGCGGATGCTTGAAAACCATTGTGAAATGAAGCTCATGTTTTCTTTTTTTTTTGAATACCTGCATGTGGCAATACCTGCATGTGGCTTTTTTCTTCTTCTTGAGCAAAAAAAGGGGAAACCGAGAATTAAGGTCGTGACCACTACGGGACATTTTCATAAGGTCTTCACGGCACCAAACCCTGACCCAAGTCACCCGTGAAGGTCCTTGCGTGATTGCGAGGATGAAAGAAGAGAGCGAATGTCGGACATGGTCACCTCAAGAGAACGATGGAAAACGCCATTTAGAAATGTGTCGTGAGGAAAATATATCATGTCGAAAAAAGAAGTATCAAACGGTAAATATGCCAAACGACTCTGGGATGCACTTCTTGACTCTTCCCCCCCCCTTTTTTTTGGGATGGGGTGGGTGGTTTTTTTTGGTCCCCACCAATGAAATCCAATGAATCTGAAATGCCTTTCACCAATGCTTGTTTGAGCCCCAGCTCGCAGGAGTACATGTATGAAAACTTGATCTGTCCCCCTAGCCATCCTACAAGCCAAGACAATCCAAGTTCTGATACATGACTCTTGTACCCCAAAATGACTAAGTGCAGTGCCACAACTCAATCGGACTGTTTGTTTTGTTCGTGATGGTTGCGACCAGATCCACTCTCTGCATGTCCTTTGAGTGATGCTCCACCACCCTTTGCCTGCATCACTCATCGCTTTACCCCCCTTAAGCGTGCGAGGTGAGATGCAGAGTGATCAAAAATGGAAGACATAATGTCCTGGATGGAGAGGTGCAAACGGCCACTATAGGGTCTTCCTGATCAATTCTTCCTCTGCTCAAATCATCTGCACGAGTATTCTCTGTAGAGGATGCTCTGAAGGGATTCAATTGAACCCGCGTTTGGAATGCTAGAGTTTGACAAGCCCTGGTGATTTTGGCTGGAACCGGCAGTTGGGTAAAACCTTGATGTAAGATGGCTTCTCCCGCTTGATTATCCAACCTGGTTTCAATTGAAATGTTAATTCCCCTGAAATACTGTTCTTGATGTCGAAAAAGAATGAACACCAGTAATTGCGCCATCATTGAAGCCAATTCTCCACTTCCCGTCTGTCAACCAATATGGAGAACCACAGGGTCCCCGCAGGAGATTGGAGCCAAGCTCCCAATCCAAAAGTAGATTGATCTGCGAAAGCGTCCGCCCCTGCTTGTAGCGAGAATCTCCGATTTGACGAGAGGGGAACTAATGGTGTGGATTGCTCAAAGAACTCTAACATAACTGTAATATCTTTGGCTTCATCATCGAAAATCTGAACCCGATTTGATCTGCAACTCAGAAAGGTGGTCCAGGCATAAGAGGAGTCAAAGCATGCATTTTTGAATCCTGCAAGATCAAATTTGGAAAACTGCAAAGTGCCCAGTCTCTGAATAGTGGCCCCTTGAGGGACAAACGGTGTTTCCAGGAAACGAGAGAGGGAGCCATTCTCATTCAAATGTTGCAGTATAAATTGAATTTGAGACTTGTTGAGTCGTACCAACTGAATACCTGTTCTGGAGAGGATTGTATAAAGAGTACTCAACATCCATTTGATATGTGGAAACATATCAGTGACCCAAAGAATTGTACCAGTGAGTTTTTCCATATCTCGTCGCAAGAATTTACCAGCTTTGGTAAATTTTCTAAGATACCCCGCAATTTTCTGTATTTTCTCTTGTGTAATGGACACAGTGTCAGTTGTAGTGTCGATCTTCCAGCCAATCCAGGTAATTGTAGTTCCCATTTCCAGTTTGTTCCATGAGATAGGTACTCGTAGAAAAGACATCAACATAAGAACCAGAGATGCTTGCAACGCAGATGTATCTTTGTAAAATTCAAATACAAAGTCGTCCACGAAAACCATGGCAATATGGAAAATATATAGGAATTGGTGAATGCAACGTAATAAGATCCCGGCTGTTCGCGTCCAGTAATATGCAGAGCAAGTTCCGCCGAAGTGTAGCACCTTGTAGTGGAAAATTCTGTCCTTAAACCTGAACGCCAAAAGTCCTTGTTGTTCTGCACGAACTTTGATCCGTTTATGGGCGGATTTAATATCAACATTCAAGAGAACAACTGGTTTTTTTGTGGTTTCTGTAAAACTGGATTGTAGGTCTGATAGTCTTGGATAACTGTATTTTTCCAAAATTGCTTTGTTCGAAGCTGGGTTCAGTCCCGAGATGGTGCTATCTAACACCAATCTAGGTTTATCTGCTTGTTGAGTTGCAATGCCCAGTTTCCCGATTGCAAGCAAATCACCAAATTTCTTCTTTGCTGATTCCAGAGAGTCCAACTCTGTAACAAAGCCATCATCAATCTCTTTTTGAATCAGTTTCTCCAAAGTATCTTCATCTGTCTCAGCCGATTTCCAGTTGTTGTCAAAAGACCAGAACTCATTTGATCCGAGGTCTTGTTCTTCCTGTTTTAAGGGCCAAACACCACTGGGTTCAATGACGTTGGAAATCCCAAGGTCCACACCTGTGACCAAAGATTTCAATAGCTCAGCGTCTGGGTCTCTGGCAAGTTTCGCCAATGCATAAAATGCACGCAACCGAAAAGGTTGATCTGGAGGAATATCAAAGGATGGATTGACGCCATATGACTGGAAGAATTCCTTGAAGATAGTATCGATTTCGTTCTGTATATCTGTAGAGAAAGGTGAGTCATTGATCTTGGAATGAATATGTGATGTAACCACCTGATGCAATTGGGACGGTAGCAAAGTTTCTCAAGTTTTTTCCGTAAGAGAAGAAAGACATCTGAAGTGAAAGGTAACGGCCATAGTGCTGAAGAAGCCAAACCGCCACCATCTGGAATGTGTGTCAAACGTAATGGTGCTCTTTCAGGGAGAGTATCCAATAAAGAGCGCATATCTTGAAAACTTTTGGTTGTTGAACTCATTATTTTTAAATTAAAGAATTTGATAATGCGGTCCACCAGTCGAAGAGGGTATTGTGCTGTATTGCTTGAGATGAACTTTCCGTCATGATCCCGCTTTCCCGCAAACGAAGGATGTCTGTAAAGGCACTGACACTGTAAGGATGATTCCGAAAAACCTGGAATGTTCGAGACAAATTTCCAATCCTTGTTCCAAGGTTCCTCACCAGGTTCACACGTTTGACAGTGGCTGAAGATTGCTGTTTCTACCAAAAATTCAATGCAAGCCAACTTAACGAAGTCTTCATCCCAAGCCATTGCTGAAAGCGGTGACTCCAGAGAACTGTATCCTCCATGAACATGGCTCAAACGAAGTAAATGTATTGTTCTCAACATGATTTCCCTGCTGGAAAAGAAACGTTCATGACAACCTGGGTTATCAAACATAGGAGAATTCATGCAATCTGGAGAGCGACATGGTGGAGGTCCTGGTCTCTTCAACTTCAATAAACTGTATTCAGTACAAGGAGGAGCCCCGTGCAGATTTGCGACCAATCTTGCTGCAACAATTCGCAACATCAATTCATAGCAGAGATTATCAAGGATATTGAAATCTTTGTTCAACTGAATATCGAAAGGTCTGATACAAGGTACGCCTGAATCCAAAACCGCCTGTGTCAAAGGAAAATTTGGCCCTGAAAAAATTTCCCAGAAGAATCTTTGCCTTGGGGTCGGAATAAAATTTGGTAATTCCACCAATTTGGATACTTCGTCCAGAGATTGAAGATTTGGATCCAGTGCAAAATTTTCTTGAACCATGAAGGGGTTTTCCAACTCATTCGTATCATCCTCGGGCAGTCCGGAAACTGAGGGATGTAGAGACATTGGTCGGTCTGAATCATCCTTAACTTCCTGAGGAACAATATGATCCACGGGTTCGTCAAACTGCTGGTTCGAGTCAGTTGGAGCTTCCTGAGAAATATGCTGATGTGTGGGCAGGTCGGTCAAAATCGATGCATTTAATTTATAGGTATCCGGCTCAACATCCTGAAGATCCAGACATATAAGATTTTTTGTTGTTGTTTGCAAAAACTGCTCATAATCAAGGGTATTTGAAGAGGTCATAGATTCATCCGGAATCCAGATCTCCTCTGTACCCGAATCGTCTCCTTGCGGAAAATGTCAGTTTTTATGGTCCTTCGCCGCATGTGCCTTCCCGCAAGGCTTTCCATTCACCAAAACTGGGCAATCATGACTGAAACGACAGTTGGTGGAAGAGCACGACTGAAAAAGATGAAATCTATGACAAAAATTCTGACCTTTTGCATTCTTGTTTGCCCAATTTGAAGGCCATGATAGTTTCTGTGTATAGTCTCTTTTCACAAACATGTCTGTTTTCCCTTTTCCTTTTCCTTTTCCCTTTCCTCTACCTTTGTGTTTTCCTTTGCCCCCCTTGAGGGAAAATAGGTGTCCTTTCCCCGTAGTCTTGGGTCTTTGCATCAAATGTATGTTCAAGAAATTTCGAACAGTAAGGACCTCAATCATGGCTGATTCCATGGACCAAGAATCAGGATCCTCATTCACCAAACGAAATGTTTCACACCAAAACTCTCTGTCTGCCGATTGAGCTTCTTTCAAATTGGGAGGCCTGAGTGAAGCATCATTGGATCGTTGAGTATATAATTTCATAAATGATGAGATATACTTCTTGCCCTGTGAGAGATGGCATAGACCAGTTAGGGCAAACGCAATAGCCCGAGTCCCCAACAATGTCTGGATAAAGAAAGGAGCACCACTAAGGTCGTCTTCATCTAAATCAATTGCTGCATCATAGAGAATGATCCCTTCCAGTTTTTGTCGACGTTTTCCCTTCTCTTGGAGTTCAATCCAGCGGGATTCTGACATGATTTCTTTCCATGGGATCCAAACAAAAGCTGACCTGCTTTGTTGTTGGACAATCTGGGCTATGTAACGGGAGCAGGGCATACTACTGCTGTCCAGGCATTCTGAAGGATATTTGGATAAGAAACTTCTTTTCATTTTCAAAATGTCTGCCTCCTTCACGCGAGAAGGAGGGAGGTCTGCCCAAGCTAAATCCAATAGGCCATCAACGGAAGATGTATGTTTGGTTTCCTGAGGTCCTGGCTGCACAAAGGAAGATTTCATCTCGTGAGATGCTCTATGGAAAAGAAATCTGTGGGATGCTGCCGGAGGAGAATGTAGCCAAGACTCATCTGGTGTATGCTTCTGAGCAAAATTGCCTAAGTACTCCTCAAATTTCTCTGAGGAGTTGAAAGCAAAAGCAAACACGCTAATACTTGTAAATCCTTCTTCCAAAAGGTGATCCTGAAGGTCTGGAGGAACCTTGCATTGATTCACCATATCATGAAAGTCTGGGTCCATCACTTTCTCCTGATCATCCAGATGATTCCAGTCTTCTTCCGCCATGTTGTGAAAATGTAAAGATTTTCTCATCCTTGAACCATACTTCATAAAGTAAAAGAAAGAAGTGGTTGAATATGATGCTCCGTGCAATGGTCTGTCAATTTCAAGAGAACAGAATGCAGTAAAATTATCGCAAAATTTAACTGTTTCCCTCACAGCAATCAGGCCAAAAACATGACAGTAAAAACCGATTATCAAATAAAGTAAGTGTAAAGTGATGAGGCTTTATTTTACTTGTCGATGGAGCAGGCTTTGTGCTGACATAAGTCATAGTCTGAGGGCAGGTGGTCAACTACCTGTAGCAACTCGACCGAGATTCCAAGGTCCCGACCACATGCTGGTGATGGGTAAGGATTATCCTTAACAAATTTGGCCACATGTGCTACCTTGGTGAAGCAATTCAATATGAATGAATTGTTTTCCAATGGTAAGATTTCCGATAAAGAAGAAGAGGAAGAGGAATCGTCAGAAGATGATGAATCTGAATCATCTTGTTGTATTTTGTCGTCAATAGGTAGAACTTCTGTATCTTTCTGAATTCAATGTTGCTGTTCTGCATTCGGAAAAAGAAAAGGAGGCCAACATATGTGCATGTCCGGGATGACAAAGGATTTGAGTGATAACGGTGCCTGTCCTCCACGAGCTTGGGCAACTAGAGGTCTCCAACCCGACTTCACTTGCTGTGATATTGTTCTCTGTAAAAAGAGGCTATATAGAGTATCATCTCTGCTGTATCGATCAGTTTGATTTCTAGTTCCTCTGTGATGACCTTGTTCTTGCATCCAATGTCGAGGTAGGTCCAATTGTTTACCAGCCGAAATAAGAGAGGATTTTGTACTGTGTACCGTACTGTTTGACAGTTCTGTTGTTTTATAAGGAGGGTTCATCCAATTCTGCGTGGCAGCGTGGCGAAGGATCGTAGAAGCTTTGATGTAAGGTAAAGGTCTAGGTAAAAGCGCAGTTTCCAGTGATCCTTCTTGAATGATGTCTGGGAAAATGAAATCCATTTTGAGATCCGGAATCTTTGTACGTATTAAAGATTGCCATTTGTTCATCAAATGCATCCAAATATAACCCCAGCCAGTATTGCAGGATGTAGAGCAGAATCCGCAAGCTAAGGCTGCTGCCGGTTGTGGTTGACCATTCTTAGTCAATGTGCTGATACATCTGATCACACCTTCGTGGATAGATAGAGTACTCAGTAATACTCTTTGTAGATCTTGGTAACGTAGTCCGCACCAAAACTGGAATAGAAAGCAGCCAAATATAAGTCTATTGCTCTCCGGTGTAGCCGCATTGAGAAGGTAATATTCTAAAGCCACTTCAAAATGAAATGGAAGAGGGAAAACTTCCCGAGGATTTTTGGGTTTTTTGGTCTCTGAAAGATAACCTGACAGAATGGGTGACCATAAAACTTGTTTCAAATTAAATACATCAGCTTGTGTTGCAATAAATCGTAATGATTTCAAAAGAGAATGAGTGTTGATGCGGGTTTTATTGATCCCTTGAGATGACTCATAAAGAAAATCCAATAAAAATTGAATGGAAATCCCTGCAGGGTGAATACCAAGAGGCTTACACCAATCTTCGAATTGGTGCCATATCTGAATATGTCTTTTCACACCGTCGCTGTTGAAGTTCTTGATCGATGCTTGAAGATGTTGCTCTTGGTAAGAACTGCTGGTTGTCGATGTATACAAATTGCTATAGGTAGCCATAGAGAAAATCAACTGAATCCAAAGTAGATATGTCTCTTGTAGCTTCTTGTCTGTGATCTCTGCAGTGGTGGTTGCCGTGAAGTTCTTGTTCCGTCGAAAATTTGGCATTGCCGACTTTTCAGAATGGTATTGAGAAGCAGAATGCTGAGGCAGTTTCATCAGTGGGTGAGCTGCCGGTTTGGGTGTAGGTTTCCGAAAAGAAAACACAGCTCGTTTAAACACAGTATCTTCTTCCTGAGGAGGTTCCTGCCATTGAGGAATCGAACGGTTTGCAAACCGTGGAAGAGCTTGTTCCGGCGCAGGTTCGTTCCATAGCGGAATACCACGCTTCATCTAAAGTTTCTAAAATCTAAAGTAGGTCCCCACCAATGAAATCTTTTTTCTTTCTTTTTTTTCTAGGTCCCCACCAATGAAATCTGAAGTACCTGAAGTCTCTTTCACCAATGCTTGTTTGAGCCACAGCTCGCAGGAGT
>OMLO01003032.1_pt1 | contig 13795 bp, 4 predicted proteins | sample 1674811 | NCBI WGS metagenome assembly OMLO01 (sample SAMN06265003, study PRJEB25207) | coral metagenome | isolation source: Coral host | place: Mexico:La Bocana,Puerto Morelos, Mexico | collected 2008-11-13
TATAGTGATAAAAAGGAACGCAACACTAACATAATAAGAATTCTGTGATTGCATATTCTCATTACTGTTTCTCATTACTGTTAAGCGATTAGGTTTATCTAAGGCTTATCTAGGTATCAGTGCTGTGACGTTCTTCCGCTAATTGTCTAGTACCAGTTTTATCCCGTTGTGTTGCGAAACAGTCAGCCCTTCCCACACGCCTTTCACTAGCTCGCTAGATTTCAGCTCCCTCCCTACCCACCCTTTCCTTTTTTTTTACTTTTTGTTTTATCGTGTCATATTTTGTATTTTGTAGTTCGTTGCCTACGGCAAGGGTTTGTGATCGTATTGTTTGATTGAAGGCGGCTTTCGAAATAAAACATTACCTGTCAATAAATAATCTGGCGGTCTGTCACGCCAACACTGCTTGATGCTTTCACTATCTCAAACGTGTCCATTATGCCGACAGGAAGCTATTCGCGAAGCCATTGAACGCACGCGGGAATTAATTTGCACATTACTTTAGTGATAATAATTACCCTCCCTTTTCCCATCAGTTTTTTTATTTGCAGACTGCCCTTCAGTAAAAGCAGTGATTCCTTTTGCACTATTTACAGGATTTTACGTCCAGTCATTTAGCGAGTTATGACTGATTTTCAGATCAATATCTAGTGCTGATGCATTAATTTAGTAACCGCAAAAAAATGTTGCGTGGAACAAACTTCGCACTTCAGCCTTGAAGCGGCATTTTCCACTGTAGTCTAATTTTGACACGCAAGCAGTTCTTTTTCATCCTTTTAGTAAATTCACCCTTTTAGAGATTCCCCGTTTTAGTAAATTCCCTGTTTTAGAGATTCCCCGTTTTAGTAAATTCCCCGTTTTAGAGATTCCTCATTTTAGTAATTCCCCCTTTTAGAGATTCCCCATTTTAGTAAATTCCCCATTCCCCGTTCCCCGTTCCCCATTCCCGTTCCCCGTTCCCATTCCCCGTTCCCCGTTCCTATTCCCCGATTCCCTGTTTTAGAGATAGCCCTTTTAAGTGTCTAACAATTTTTTTTCACAGGCAATATCAATAGGTAATTACCGATATTGGGTTACATATTCTATATACGTGCGTACTTGTACACAAAAAAATACACTTCCAACCTTATTACGACCCTCAAGAAAAACAATTTCCAACGTCAATGATACTTTTACATCTAGTCTCTAGTGAAATGTACGTGACAAATTCGTTACTCACGTTCAAAATAGGCTCAAATGAATTGCTTCCGGAGATCAACCGCAGAAATTCGAAGGCAAGCGAGATGAACGCGTATAAACGTGCTCAGTTTTACGTTGATTTTTAAAGGAAGATGATGAAAAATGTAGTAATTCTTTTAAGATACCTGACAATGTTGTTTGGGTCCTAACAATTGAGGCTGGTTTTCTGCGGGAGCCAAATCCACAAATCCCTGTGAGTCAAAGCCATCGGTTTGATCACACTGTTTTGAAATCGTAATACCATTGGCATTTTCGTCCGCAAATGACGAGTCTGTGCTAGTCGTCGAAGACCGATTTTCCTGCTTCTTGTTGTGAACTATCAAAACATCTTCTTTAGCTTTGTTCTTTTGTTTCTTGAACATTTCCCCGCGAAACTTAGTCCAGTTCTCGTTCTGGACCTCTCCACCTCTCTGTCCGAATTGATTGAGCCTTATGGTCAGCAGTGTCAAGATAAAATACTCTCCTGCAAATGTCGTCACCGGAAGTAAGGAACAATGCATTCTGATTTTGTTTACTTTTATTGCCATCCAGAACCAGAACTTTCCATAACTGAGTCCACACTGTGAAATGCTTAATATGGTGTAAATTATATACCCTCCTTCAAAGAACCTGACGTAACAGCTGAGATTTAGCGTTTGCTTTTGCTTCTTGCCTCTTCCAGGGGGAAGTCCCTAGGGCAGAGACGAGGAAAGCGTTTTTAAACACTAAAATATTTTATTGCTTTCATCACGAGTCTATCGCTGTGTGTTGAACACTTTTCGGGAAATTTCTAATCATTAGTGATCATTAGAAAAGCCGCGTTGGTTAGCCTCGGAATGAACGGAACCGCAGTTAGTGTCATGCCGTAACGTACTGGAGTCCCAAGTCAATCAAAACATGTGACGTTCGGGTAGAAGAAATCGAAAAGATTGGAATAAAGAGGAGAAAAGAGTGAAAGAATGACCCTCCCCCCTACCTTCTAACATAACATTAGTAAGAGTCGCAAGAGAGTCAAAGTGTGATCAGCGATTAGTCAAAAAAGCAACAAAAAAATATTTCATTATCCACCGATTCATGCCGTAAGGCCGATGAAACTTCACTTCCGGTTACTTACGTCAGCCTGAGTGCGGAAAATGAAAAAATTCGCTCACATTTTAGACGTTTTTTCTTTGATTTTCACAAAATACAAAGTAAAAAAGTACAAGCAAACACACACACAAAAAAGAGAAAACCCAACAATAAGAGCAAAAGAAAAAGAAACGCTAACCCTGTGTAGCTTTTGTGTGCTTTGTGCGCTGGTAGAATAAACGGTAGCACTTCCGGTTCAATTAAATGCTAAAGGAAACGCGGTTTCTCATAACTGATCCAACCTTTTTCGACGAGTTTGATTTAACGAGTTTGAAACATAGCTATGAATTCCTTTTGTGAAATCATGCTTTTCCTTGAAAATTACAAATCTCCCAGTCGAACCTCCCGTAAGCGACCCCAAAAGTCAAGCCTGTGTGATCACCTATGGGAGATGGTCGCTTACGAGACCCTAAACCATATTGGGTCAAAATTTTTCCTCATTAACGTATGGCAACTGCAGAGACTTTTGAAAAACATTCGGTACTTCCCATTGAGAAATTTCCTTTTCTTGTAGTAGCCAGGAATGCGATAATGTTACAACACTTTTTTTACCCAATTTCCGCTCTATTATCTATACAAACGTTCGCTCTAAAATTGGTCGTGGTCGCTTACAAGAGGTTCCGCAATTTGAAAAACTGGTCCCTGAAGAGAAGTGACGTGGTCGCTTTACTACGAGAGGTGGTCGCAACCGGTTATAAACCGGAGGTTCGTCTTTATTTTCAAATACTCTCAAAATCTGACCTTTTAGAAATAAAACAAAGCATATGTAAAGCGTAACGAGGGTTAAAATTAAAATATTCAGTCAAAGAAAACAATAATTTAAAAAAATACTATGCTTGGGAGACTAACAATTTTTTTTTCAGAAATAGTCACATGACCAGTAGCCTGCGAACGCAGACCTATTTCCGGCTGTCGCTTGTCTCCGCCGAAAATACGGTCTTCGCAGACCGTATTTTTCGGCGGAGACAAGCGACAGCCGGAAATAGGTCTGCGTTCGCAGGCTACATGACCAGGGGCGTGACATCATGACGCCATCCGGTGTCACTGTGCTCTAACTAAAAGTGACAAATAAATTTTCCTTAGCAACGGCTTGAAAAGATCATTTCCTGGGCTGAGGTTCCTATTTAAACGAATAGTCATTTCGATCTGCCCACAGGTGGCCCAAGCTCACAATAGGACTATTTTTTAGCCAACGTTCAGCAAAACGTGACGTACTTACCACTATTACATAACGACTGATTTTCGTTACGCGAAACGTGACCTTTGCCTGGCAACCAGGAACGGTGGTGTTGTTCTACCGTGATGGTTTGAATTTATAAACGTTTGTATAGGAAAAACGGTTATCGACATTATAGCTGAAATTTTGATATTTTTGCAATAAAATATCTTATAATAGAAAGACAACAAGGCATTGAAACCATTGCATCAAGTGTACCAAACTCCGTCAGGTGAACAACCTACCCTCCCCTCCCTTCCCCTTTCATTCCGATTGATGTCGTCCCAGTCTCCTTCGGAAAGACGTGCAACGCTGCACATATCTTACAAAACTTATGTAACCAATATGGCGGCTGTGTCTGTGGCCTATGCAAGAAACATAACTACCAAAGCCCTGCAACTACGGCCAGCAGTGGCTATCACCAAGGTATGTGCATAAAACTTAAATGAACAGTGTTGCACTTAGATAAAAAACTTACTGTTCTTCGTCCAGGATCACAAAGATACACGATTGTATCCTGAATGTTGAATAAAGAAAAATTTATCATAAAAAATACCGGCTAGGAAAGGTGGTCTGTTGGTCTTTGACATAAGTTATATATTTTCCGATGAATGAGGTAGAGTATCCAGTTGACTTCAGAGGTGATTACACTGGTAATTTGGTCTCTCCTCAAGTGGTTTCTTCATACAGCTTACATGTACATGTACTTGGGCAATCTGAAGCTCCCTTCATTCAGAGCTGCAAACTTGAAGATCATCCAGTGATATTGTAGAACGCTTAACAGTTCGATTAAAATGATCATTAAACTTGTATTTTCTTTTACTGTCGACTAAATGACCTGTTCCACCTAATATCTGTTTCTATCCATGGTTTTAAAAACCTAATAGGATAGGACACGCAAAGTGACAACCTCACTTACACACATCTAAGGTGGTAACTACATTAAAACATTATTTTGCTTGTCAGTGTTCACCATCTGACTCATTCAGAAGGAAATAAACCCTAACACCCTCCTGATGTTAGCAGGATTGTCAACAGTAAGCAGCTGTAAGGAAAGATCAGCATCTCTGTCATGATCTTGGTCACCTGCTCTCCCAGGCTATTGGTCTCTGTAGAAAGATGGTAGAATTAACTGCTTGCTTCAAACTTTGTTACAACCCTGTGTTAGGTGTATTCCACAATGCTCAAGAGTCAGGTTGCTCTTGTACAACAAGACACTGATCCCAGTTGGTACAAAGATTAGTACACTGGTATAATAGTTGTGAAGTCGCATTGGTTCAAATCCTATTCAAGCCTGAACTTTTTTGTTTTGTTTGGGGGAAGGGTTATTTTTGCAATTTTACATTTTCTAAGCTGCATAATAGATAATTTGATGATCTCTTGTGTGTATAAGAGAGAATTTCAACAACCTAAGGTGTAATTATTTTAATTTTTTCATAATTCTAGTTCTTGTCTGTGTAGCAAAAATAAAAATAAATAAAATAAAATTGTAATGGGATTTTCTGTGAATACAAAAACTTTATATGAACCTCCACTAATGGATGACCTCTCATAGATGGAGACCATTCTTAAGCTGGCACTCTTTTCAGGTCTGAAGGATGTCTGCTTAAAGACGGTTTTACCATACTATTTAAATAAATGTGTGTTCAAGTTGGTGAGTGCCATAAACCACGATTACTTTTTTTACAGATTCCTGTGCGAGATGCAACTTCTGCAAGTGAAAGTCCTCGCAACAAAACATTTTCTGTCTACCGCTGGGTGAGTTAATTTTAGTCTAGTTTATACCACGTTGGCCACAATTAATTAAGCTGGAAATGAAGACAAGGTAATCAGTAAAAACATTTATTAAGTGTACAATGCTTAAATGAAGTTATAATTTGTTTGTTGGTTTTTGCATTTTAGGATCCAGATAAGCCTGGCGATAAGCCCAGAATGCAAGAATATCAAGTTGATCTGAACAAGTATGTAATATCTTGAAGTTCTTAAAGTTCTGTAGGAACCATAATCTTCTTTTAATACTTGAACGATAGCTCACCTACTTGTACTTTCACACTCCCCAATCTCGATATACACCTGTAGCTTGTTTATGTTAACTTTGTCAAATATTCCTGACAAGTAATTTTGTTAAACTCATTCTAGAATTATTGTTAACTGTGGCGAGTATATGGGGAATTTATATAAAATTATATATCTTGTGTATTGGTATTGAACATGTTTTCTGACTTTTGAAAAAAAGCGTATTCAAAGTTTTCTGTGTGACGACGTAAATATTGCATCATTTGCATGTGTTAGACAGTTGATAAAAAGTAGGCTGTGATGTTTTTCCTTTCAGATGTGGTCCAATGGTTCTTGATGCATTGATCAAGATCAAAAACGAAATAGACCCAACCCTGACTTTTAGACGTTCTTGTAGGGAAGGTACTGACAATACACTGAATATTAGAAAATAGAAAACGTGTACCATTTTGCTATCAAGTTATAGAAACACAAGTGAAAATTTGGGAAACCGAGAAATGCTGTGGGAACCTGAACCGTTGGCAAGTGTTTCCACATTTTTTTCAAGTTCTCCCAAACTTTGAGGAGTATTTAGATTATGAGCTTGAGATTTATATCATACACAGAATTTGAGAGCAAATAATCTAATATTGTTGTAGTGTAAGTCTACAAGCCTTTCAAAACTTTATCTAAATCCTTTCCACAGACACTTAAAGTAAAACGTTAACAAGGATAAACTGCTTCACTATTACCAGATCATTACTGCTATACCGAATAAATTACTATTGATATACCAAATAAATTACTATTGAAAGTGAGTTAGGTAGACTCACTATCAGTCGCAGAATGGATAGTGAGTAGTGCAGCCAATCAGAGGCATTTATGAAAGAACACTAGACAGTAGATTTATACTAAAACTTGATAGAACATTGAGAACATGTTTTCTATTTCATTTGGAAAACATCGCAAAAAAAGGAAAAACAACTTGTTTACTTTGATTATTAAAATGTAAAAATTTATCTTCACTTGGTTTAGCTGGTGCTAGCTCTGCGTTTTTGTCAAGTTATAGAAACACGATAATTAACCAATCAGTGTGCATATTTTGTTAGGGGTGTTTTCTAATGAAAAGTAAAGTATCTGATGGAGTAATTTTTTCATGTAGTTTCTTTATTCTATTTTTCATGTTTTTAGCTTTTCATACTTGATGTATTGTTAACACTTTTTTTTCTGTTTTATTTTCCAGGAATTTGTGGCTCATGTGCTATGAACATTGGAGGAACAAACACTCTGGCCTGTGTAAGGTTAGTAATAAGTCAGTTTTACTGTTTCTAATTCAATAAGTAAACTGCAAAATTAATAGAGAATGCTATCTTATAATAAAATTAATGTGCTATTATCCGAAGTGGGAGTACATGCAGTTAGTAAACAGAAAATTTTAGTACGATGTCTAGGCTTATGTACTTTATAGGGGTTTTGGACAGGAGGTGACCAGAATTTTACAGTATGACCAGGCTGATACTCCTAGATTACTATCTAGATCACAATTTACAACAGTTGTGGTTTTTATCTTCAAGAGAATGATTTATTAATTGGAGAGTTTGTCTTTCAGTCGAATCAATCCAGATGTTGGAAAGAAAGCAAAGATATACCCACTTCCCCACATGTATGTGGTGAAGGATCTTGTACCAGTAAGTTGGAAATTTGTTGATAAATTACTTTCTTGAAAGTTACGCCTGTTGTCCCATGGTTACTTCTAAGGCTAGCCTGCAAGAACACCCAGTTTTTTTCCGGCTCTTTCACACATGAAAAAGATGTTGCTCTTGCAGGCTATTCTAAATCTTATAATTGTCAAGTTTCTGTAAAGGGAACAGCTCAAAGATATATCTGTTTGTAGTAATAATTATACTGTAGAGGTGTGCAATGGGTTTACACTGAAAGATGCAAGTCAGTGTCCACAGAAAGGGGAAGAGTTAACAGCATTCTTTAAAAATTAAATGAGACATTCTTTTTTTAGGATATGAATAATTTCTACGAGCAGTATAAGTCAATTGAACCTTACCTTAAGAAGAAGACAGAGGTTGAATATGGAAAAGAACAATACTTACAGTCCATGGAGGACAGGAAGAAGCTGGTAAGCAAAATAAATCACCTTAACATGTATGTATATACGGGTATTCTTTGAGCTTGTCAGTCCATGCTCCTCTTAATATTCAGTATTTTTTAGAGTTGTAGTATGTAACATCTATTTTGTAATAACTAAATAAATATTGTTTTGAGTAACAGTCTGAATTATTTTCAATTGTCATTGTTGTTGTTGTAGGATGGGTTGTATGAGTGTATCCTGTGCGCATGTTGTAGCACCTCCTGCCCAAGTTACTGGTGGAATGGTGACAAGTATCTTGGGCCAGCTGTGCTCATGCAGGCCTACCGCTGGATGATTGACTCACGGGTTAGTTAATAAATCTAGTGCTTCAAGAGTGAGGTTAGGGGAGGAGTGGTGGCCTCATGGTTAGTGCGCTCGGCCCTGGAGCGAGCGGTCTGAGTTCAAGCCCTGGCCAGGGACACTGTGTTGTGTTCTTGGGAAGACACTTAACTCTCACAATGCCTCTCTCCACCCAGGAGTATAAATGGGTACCGGCAAATTGTTGGGGAAACCTAACAAATTGCGGGAGAATGACCTGTGATGGACTAGCATCCTGTCCAGGGGGTGTAGTAATACTCCTAGCTGCTTCATGCTACAGAAACCGGGGATAAGCTCCGGCAGCTATGAGCCAGTCAGCTCCGAGGCTTTTTTTTTCCAGTACAGCATTATATATACAAACATGAGAGCACTGGGCTACCCAAGACATTGATCAGTACTTTGCTTTGTTGTAATGTCAATTGAAAATGAGGGGTGTTTTTTTGCACATGTTTGAGAATGATGTTTGGGGGACTTTGTGGAAGAGGGCAGTAGGGTGGGATTGAGAAGAGAGCAAGCCAGAATCTGTGAGCAATTTTTCAAAAGAGTGACCCCCAATGAGACCTAACAAAAGCAAGCCAATACAATCAGACTGGAGGTTACATGTTTTACTTAGCTGGGGTTTGGTATGAAGATTCTGTATGATATTATTTCCAGACCTGTTAATGGCTTTTCTTGATTACTAACACTACTGTATTTCAGGATGACTACACTGAAGAAAGGTTGGCTAATCTGGATTCTGATCCATTCAAAGTGTACAGGTGCCACACCATTATGAACTGTACAAAGACTTGTCCCAAGGTAACTTCTACACCTCTAAAATGCAGTTTATAATTCGAAAGTTGCATCCACACTGTATGTTTTCATGTCCCTTCATAGATAATCCTTGTTCTTTGGGCCTCTGTACAGAATGTAAACAGAGCTCTCAGCAGGGATTTCAGTAAAGTTCTCAGCGAGGGTGGGGGAGGTCATCTAGTTTTCAGTTCTTCCAGGTGATCACACCAGGTGGGAAAAATCGTCCTCACAACCAGACAATATGCTCAGTGTTAAGCCCTTAATAAAACCTGTTTCTGTGAATTCTCATTTTGTGTTGCTTCAGATGACTTCCACTGAACACTCAAGCAACAATGGCAAATCCTGTAGCATGATTTTTGCACTTACAGTATTGCTGAGACTTTGAGTGGAATAAGTCTCGATATTAATTCATAGTACTGTAATGAATAATATTCATGTTTTGTCTTCCCAGGGACTGAATCCAGGGAAAGCCATTGGTGAAATAAAGAAGATGTTAGCTACATACCAGGGCAAACAGGCTGCTACAGCTTGAGTAAAAGTCCGGTCCACTAAATTAGTGTAATATTGAAACTTTAAATCAGGTCTTCAATGTCGTAACAGATAAAACCAAACATTCCTGGTAGTTTAATGTTTGAATTTTTGTTTTTCGGTAGTTTTGAATTCTTGTACATTTATGTATGAAATCTTATGAAGGGATGAAAATTAATTTAACCTAACAAGACACACAGTGTATGAAAGTATGAAACCTTTACACTTAACTAACTTTGTTTCAAAACTGTTAGATGTCAATCTGCAAAGTTTCATTCTTTTCTTTATCATATTTTATTTTCAAATGTTGTTGATATGCAAGGTAGAAAAGCAACATACAGTGTACTGTAAGACCTTGAACTAAAGATTTCCAAGTATCTGTGTTTTGTATTTGTACCAGGATGTGGGGTATTGCAAACTAAACTTTTCAGTAGAAACGATAACAGATAACAGGTTTCAGAATGTCTTAGTTGTGGCTATGAAATGTAGATTAGGAGACATCAACACTTCATCTTGTATTTGTGTTTTAATAAATTCTTTAAAACATTTGACTTTCCAAGTCTCTGTGGCAATCAGATATATCACTGTAGATGGCAAACGTTTCTAATCTGTAATGGTAACATCCACCTCCCCTTGAGGCCAGATGTGTGAAGAAGCCTTCCTAATGCTGTTCTGCACACAATATGTTCTTTAGTAGGAGCTTCACAAAACACAATTTCTCTCAAAGGTCTCAATTTCTTGGCTGCAGCCTTGGGAGATGAGATTACAGCAAACTTGCTTTTAAATCGCCACAATTCCTGTCAGCCAGCAGTTACTGAACATGAACTTTCTTCCTCCCTGCCTGAACAGAACTGAGCATCTGGAAGTGACTATCCCAAGCTGCAAGTATTATCAAAAAAAATTGGTCAAACTTAAGAAAGTGTTCCTCAAAGATTGCAATTCTCTAGCTGGTCTAGCATAAACAACAGAAACGATGTACTTGCTGTATCAGATACCCTAGTGCCACTTACATGTACCAACAAGTTAAAGTCAGTAGTGAATCATACTAATTATGTACATGTTATTCACCTTATTGAGCACTGAACAGTTTCCTTGCGAGACCTCCTTTCCACTGATATCACATGATAGGACCAAGGATTAACCTGTTAGAAAATACATTTAAGAAAACATCAACTTATGCTGCAATGGAGATTAACATCACACTCAGGCCGACAGGTAACACACAACTTTACCTTATCCTCACTCTGTAATAATAGTTACAATAATTATTTAGAATGTTGCAGAGTTGTGCAACTGTTGTAGTCTGTTATAAACAGTGGACTTATCGCAATCACAATACTAAAACAAGGGATGATAGTTTTTCACCCCAGTTTACAGATTTGGCTTTACTTAAGGCTATCTACAAGCAACACTTTGAGACTGCTTGTTACAGGTTAGCACTCATGCATTTCCTTTTCAACAAATAAAAGAACTTGTGTAATGTACTTACAGTGTTCTTGACTCACTCACTATTACCTCCCACCACTTCAAATTCTTACTTCACTCCGAAGCCATTCTGGACACTTCATACCATTCGGCATCCCCTCGGCAACCCACTGATACTCACAACTGTGCACTTCACCATTCGATGACACTCAATCAGCAATTGACTCTTGACTCCCAATGGAGGAGACACTACTCATAACCCAGACAATTTGTACTCAGTACTCCCTTTTGTAGCCTAATCCAGGCTCTCAGAATAGGACAAAACTAAAAAAATGAATCAACAAGAGAAAGCTGCTTGGAGAAAAACTCTTGCCAGCAATTCATGAGACTCCTTTCTTTTCTGAGTTCTGTCCTATGATCCGAGAGCCTACAATAGGCTATTATGGTCTCTGTCTCTTGGTAACATGCTCTAGTTACTTCAGGCATAGTTCAGATTAAACCAACTCAGTTCACCATCTCAGTCACTGTTAGTCTTGTGCCAATCAATGCTGTACTGCTCTGTTTGCAGCAGATCCTTGATTAAAACTTTTACATACTCCTCCTACCTAACACTTCACAACACACATGCACGCCATACATTGTATTTACAAACTTTTATTGTTCACTTCTTCTCAAAAACTCAACCTTAGGTTAACTTCAGGAAAGTAATATTCATACTAATACAAAAGGAAACAGGAATGTCTATAATAGATTGTAAAGTTATACATTGTAAATATTGCAAGATTTGCGGTTGTCAGAACGTGTAAATGTTACTTCGTCACAAAGAGGAGCTTGAGACAGTGTGATGTCAGTGTAAAGTTCAAACCAGGAAAATTGAAGTAAGCTAACAATAATTCCCAGTACAATTAATGTGATTCTACATGTACATTGTTCTCTAACAGCACCACTCTCGCTGACAATTACCAATTAAAAGTTCACTTATCATTCACTAACTGTACATCACGAATTGCCACAGGTCAACCTTCACTGCTTAAAGAGTGCGATCATACTGTCAGAATTATTAGATACTTCATTTCTCAAACTCTCTCTTCTCATACACTGCTTGACTGAATCAGATCCACTTCAATGCTCTCAGCTAGTCCTTTCTTCCACTGACAACTTGAATGAAACTATACATTAACTGAATACTCATCACTGTTATTAGACCATAGTACAATTTGTGCAATGTAGTTTATAATTGTAATCAACATTCCAATCTTATTGAACATGAATTTAAACTTTTTCCTGCCTATTTACAAATGCTTGCCACCCCCCCCCCCCCCCCCCCCCCCCCCTAGATCTAGAACTATTTGAGACAAGGGCAAGAGTTTATATTAAAAAGGAAAGAAAGAATACAAGACTTGTGTTATATTCCCTTTCAATCACATCACTACCAATGGCTGCTCTTTCGCTTTTGTTAGAAAGTTAAACACAAAGCACAAAGTATTGCTTTAAAAATAATACTATAATTGTAAATTTTATTAATAAGAAGTTTATTTGCAAAAGTACTGCACCACCCTGAGAAACAAAATAAGGTCTCCCTCACTTCACAGTCACCCTTCAAAGATGTGTGAGATTTGAATTAAAACTCTTTTCCAAATTGGAGACACTAAAAATAATAGTCAACACTAATCATGGAACTCCAAAGTGATCTGGCTTAAGCAAATGGACTTTTTGGTTTGATTCTCAGAACTATATGTAGTCTAGTAGAAAAAAAGATATGGCACCCAAAGAAAGATGTTTTTTCACATGTATTTACTAATAAAACGTCTACTCACTAACATAATTAACAGGGTCTTTCAGACAAGGCTACATACACTGTAGCAATACTCAAAAACAAAAGACCTGTAGTTAGCAATGTCATTGTGTAGCAAGGACTGATTCAGTAGTCATTTTGCCTTTACATGTGAATTTCAAGTACAATCAAAATGGCTTCTAAAATTTACAATGAACACTCTTATCCACAAAGAGAGATCATCCTACCCCTGATGTTCATCGCCGTCCCTGTCTGTTAGCCATCATGTTAGCAGCAGCGCCTGATGGGTTTCCCATGTTCATCATGCTCTGCATCATGGTGTTATAAGCCGCTGATGCATTGTATGGAAGATTTTGACGACTTGCGTTACTCCATGAACCCATACCATACATGTCAAACCCCATACCACTCCACCCCCCAGGGATAGAGTTTGGAGATGGCACGGGTTGCATATCTGCCGGGGAGGGCATGTGTGTATTTTTCGCCGACTTTGGTTCAGCGAAGTTCACATTAAGCAGGTTTGGCCCCAAGCGGTGATTCTGGGACTGGACTTTCTTAGCGACTTCTCCTGAAGCGAATGTAACAAATGAAATGCCACGCATAGGTTTTGGAATGTAAACGTCAATTACTTCACCAAACTTGCTGAAGTAATCCAGGAGATCTCCCTCAGTAGTTGAATCAGGAAGACGCCCAACAAATAGCTTCTTTGGCATAAACTCTTGCTGAAAGCCAAAACCAATAACATCAGCAATAACTTAAATGAAAACACTTTCAGTATAGCACTTCAGTATTTGAAGGTTTTATGAAAAAAGAGCATGTACTACACACTTTTTGGGCTCGTTTCATTTTTTTGCAGGATCAAGATCTATGTTTGACAAACATCGTTCCATAATACCAGTATTTACTGTTTTTATTGATTTGTGCTTTGTTTCTGAGAAATAACGTATGCAAAAAAAACTTGATGCAACTCTTGTTTTATGCAAGACAATGATACTTTGTAAGTCCAAGACCAGTTCTCGTTTCCCAAACTTTGACGCCAGCATTGCCTGGTAAATGGGCCACAACTCATACAGGGCAATTTTTCTTGAGCAAGAACTCTGACTTGGACTTTGCTGCCTGGATTGATAACCCAACTATAATTATCTTCAACGAAACATGCCAATGTGTGGTTCCAGAAAATATCCATACCCCCCCCACGGATGGTCAATGGAAATTCCTAGGGGGTGGGGGGGCTAAA
>OMLO01003033.1_pt1 | contig 13795 bp, 12 predicted proteins | sample 1674811 | NCBI WGS metagenome assembly OMLO01 (sample SAMN06265003, study PRJEB25207) | coral metagenome | isolation source: Coral host | place: Mexico:La Bocana,Puerto Morelos, Mexico | collected 2008-11-13
CTAGCCACGGTCTTCTGCGACCCTACCCACCTTCTTTATCCATCCACAATGCCGAACAGAGGTAGGGTCACACAACACACGATACAGCCACACATAGCATCAAAGCATGCAAAACGCACCACCGAGACGTGCAGTCAAGAAACAGCCAGCAACCTCTCAACACCACGCAAAACACCACTCTTCCGCGACCCTACCCATCTACTGTTTCCACTCCCCACGGACCGGGGTCAGCTGCGACCCTACCCCAATTGCTTTTTATTGCGCCTGCCACACAATTGTCTTGCCCTACATGTTACAGGGTCAGCTGCGACCCTACCCCCACACGGAGGTAGGGTCACAACCGACTCCGAGGAGGTAGGGTCACAACCGACCCCGTTGCCTTCAAAAAAAGCGATGCTCATCTGTCGCTTTCGAAAATATTCATAGCTTTCTTCACGCTGCCAGGTTTTTGTCCCATATGGGTTTTGCAACTGTGGAGTCGCTGGTTTTCCTGTGAAACCTTCCCCTTTGCAACATGCCAGCAGTTCATAGTGACGAACGGTCTAAGGACGCTGCCGAAGAAGAAGCCATCGATGAGAAATGGCATGATAGGAACGTCATGGATGAAAGCTGTGGTGAGCTCGGCCACACACCACGGCCGACGAAAGTACTCCTCAAAATATGAGATCTCCCATGGTGAAGTCAAGGTTGAAGGAAAGAAAGAATACACACCCATTATCATTTTAAACTAAAAAAATGGCAAAGCGCGGAAAGATTTTGAAACATCATGAAACATCTATAAAGCCAATGATGACAGCGTCACAGCGACTTGTGAGCTCCTGAGTAATAACTGGCACGAAGCATTTCGTCTGGAAACGAACAATGTCCACCAAACTCGTGACTTCTTCCAAGCGATCGGAGTCCAAAAAGATCCGCCACCTCACAAAACACCAAGAGAAATTAGCCAAGAAACCAGGATAACTGAGGACAACCTAAAAGTTGAAGAAAATCACCAATGCATCATTTCAAACAAAGGAGTGTCCATCAGTCTGTCAAGTTTGAACGAATTGAAATGCCATTCTGCCAGGCCTATAGTGTTCCTGAAGCACGACCGTCAAAAGCCGACAAAGAGCCCCTGCTGCGGCTTTGTGATGACTCAAGAAGATGGTGAAACCTGCGTCCTTTCTCAAGAGGCGCATCAGGATCCACACCAATGCTACCGCGGTGATCACAGGCAATGAAATTACCAAACAAACCAGAAGCACCGCCAGCAATGATGAACTCTTGTCGTCTTCCATGATTAGCAACGGTGACACCAAATTCAAAAGCAATATAGTGCCAGTTGAAAGTGCTAGATCATGAAGGCTCGCTGCTGGGTGTCTCCTTGGGATTTGAGCAATGCATGGTGTGTTGTTTGTTCTTCACCTATACAAGTGGAGATCATTGCAAATAGTGAAGTGGCACTTGAAATCCTTTCCCATCCATATTGTCCCATTGCGTGTGGAATGATTAAACGTGAAAGGATTTGGCTGTCAAAGTGAGCTATCGAAATCACTCAAGTGTTGATTGTAAGGGCGGCTAGTTGAATTGAAGCATTGCTATTCTACAATTCATAGTTGCTTTTTCTATCATGAAAGGTCTTGAGTCTTGATCTATTTCAATGATTTTCATTGATTTTCAATGTACATCCGATGTAACCTCACTGGATTCCCAAGGTTCGTGATGGCTCTTTCAGCCAAGTCTCCATGGCCATAAAAGGCACAACGAGGTCTGCCTAACCCAAAGGACGACCCCCATCAGCGCCAGCTGTAGTGCTGGGGCACTCACCATGGCAATTGGTATGAGAGCCACTGACAAGTTCAACACGCAAAGGATAAGACCGTAGTAGTAACCTCAACAGAAAGGTCTTGATTGAACATCACCGCTTTCAGGACATCATTTCGTTGCACTTGGACATGTTTTCACAACACGTCTTTCAGAACTGCAACTGTTCTCGGCCAAGACACGGTCAGGTCGGAAACGCCCGAAGAGAAATTCACCTGAGAAGAGGGAGGGATCTGTTTCTTCAAGTTTCTTGAACTTTATGACCCCTTCTCACTTTATGAAATCTATTTCTTGTAACGGTGTCTATTTTTGTGTTGTCTACTGATTGCAATTAATGCTCTTTGGTATTCTCTAGTGCTTCCCAAACGGTCTTCTGCCATTCGCCAACCGAACACATGCTGCCACATGCCCCTCAAACAGTGACTGGGATGTTCATCTTGCAGTCATGAATTCATGAATCCTGAAAATAAATCAAGTTCACTCAATTTTCCACTCAAATGACTCAAATCACTCTTAGGCCGTCACAAGCATTGACGATTTGCAAACCATCATGCGATCTGAGCCACCTCGGCATATCAAAAATCCACACGCCACAAGGCTCTAGGATCTGATGGAGATTCGTCTCAAACATAGCATGTAAACGATGTAAATGCATGTAGCACATTTAGATTTAGACAATTGAAGCAACCCTCCGATTCCAGAAACAAATTGCCAGGCAACTTTGGATATTTCCAAGTGCAAAACGCAATCCAGGAAAGTGTTAGCACTGGATACAGTAGGATGCCCGCAGTGCAGAACAACACCAAAGTCCTTGGATACGGAACAGAACTCAGACAAAGGAAACAGTCAAACGTCATTTCCGAAGGTACGAAAACTGAAACCATCCCAAAGCATTGTGACTGTCAGAAAACCAAAAAAAGATGTCTACATTATATTCGCTCAAAAAGCATCAAAAAGCACTCACCTCTAGGCCATCCAAGTGTCGTGTGCTCTTGAGTGCTCCAACAAATGATTTCGGGACGCTCTTTCATGGTCAATAAGCCATTGGGGTTCGATTGGCACTGTAAAGGCAGGAGGATCATCAATGACAAAGCCTTTGTGTCAGCGGACAAAACGAACAAGACAAATCTTGACATTTCGCTTTGTCGACAATGTCTGTGCGAGAAGATCCTTCACGTTTCGAAGCTTCTTTTGGAATTGATTTCTCGGCTTGCACTTCTATAGATTTGGAATTGCATACTGCAAGCTGAAAACTTAAAGTGTTTTTTCCGGTTCCGTTTCGTCCACCTAGGCTCTACGAGGATTGCTACGGGTGCAAGCGGGTGGAGGACGGAACGAAGAGAGTGAAGTCTGCAGTCTGGATCAAGTTTTTGCCAGTATCTTTTTTTCATTCTTGTTCCACTCTGTACCCACAGTCTGCCCAGTCTACTGTAAAGGGTTCTATGCCATGTTCTACAGGTCTATGCCATTGGTTCTAGTCTACCCTTGCAGGGTAGCCATGAAGATACACTCCCAGTCTACCTCTATGGGGTGTATGCCATGATCTATCTGCTATTCTTCTCGAGTCACTATATCCATCTCTTTACCAAAAACGTCTCGGATGTTTGGCTTCTCGCTTCGCTTCACCATCGCAAGGAAGCAATATGGGATGTACTTGCTGCGGACGGTGTTGCTGATGGCGTTGTGCTGGATGTTCTGCTAATGACAATTGTGCATGTTCAAAGGGCTGGGTTCCAGAGAAGAGATGTGGGAAGATGAGTTGCGGGTGGACGATGTATGTATGAGGGGTCCAAAGAGCTAAGAATGAAAGCTGTGTGCATATGGCCGTAGCAGCTTTTGCATCCCCAATTGTGGGCCAAGAAAGTATACGGGGTTTATCATCACAGCATGCTTCACTGCTTCACCAGAATTCCCCTTCATGCTTCGCATCTCCCACTTCTGATAAAATCTCGAGCTTGGAACCCTAAGTCCTGGATGTACCCTCACAGCATCGCAACTCCGTATGAAACATGCTGATCGGTCTACGAGCCATGAGTCAATATGAAAATGCCTTGTTCAGATTCATCATCGCTCATCTTGATCGTTGCATATCATTACTTAATATTACCTTTAATTTTCAACTTGGCAACTGTGACTAAGCACATCATCAGCGTGCCATGTAGAGCAAGGAAGCCGCGGAAGTCCAGTTTGATGGGCACCCGAAGCACGTGACACACTTGGTAAGCGGCCAACGTCAATAAGAAAAAGAATGGATAAGCCAACAGTTGCGCAGTGTATTCAGAAATGGCACTTTGGGTGTTCCTCAGTCTCTGCACATGTCTCGTTTCACTTGCAACTTGCACAGTTTCACAAAGAGCGGCAGAGAGGTGGGATAGTGAATGGTGAAACAAAAACGAATAGCTGCATCTTGCGTGGACTCTTTTTTCAAGGCGATTAGAAAATGAAAGGACATATTTTTCAACGGACTTTCGCCGAATGCACGGCAACTTTGATACATTCAGGACCCTAAAATTCGAACAATTGGACACCGTAAACTGGCCCCAACCGGTTTCAACTCAAATGTTCTTACATCTGACAACCCTCGTCGACCTTCATCGGCCTTTTACCTGTCTGTGCCCCTATCGACCTGTCCAAGTTTCACAAAGCAGGAGATGCGCAAACGTTCCACGTGGAAGCTGAAGATATCGAGAAATTCCAAGAAGGTCTTCGCCGGATCTCGCAGGTCCAACGAAAAATGCGTGATCGCTGCCACCGCCTCTTGACGGCGAAAAACCGTCCAACAATTTTAAAAACACGGAAACGCGAAAACTGACTTCTCAAGATGAAAAACAATGAGTTGCCGCCTGCAAGCACACAACAATTTGGCCAAACATGATCGCAAAGAGTAGAAAGATCATCCGTGCTCGTCGAACTTTGTTTCTGATCATTTGTACCAAACTGAGGCAAACAACCACCTCAAATCAGCTGCCGGTTGGGTGGTTGCATGAGACTTGGACTTTTCAATGGCAACCGAAAGTCTTAGCCTCCATCTCGAGGTTCAAAAGAATTTCAACTCGTATGACATGTTTGTAAAAGGTAAACAAGAACATACCGTATAGAAGTCTCAATGTACAATCTTCCTTGCCCTGACCTTACTGGACAATCGTCTTGTGCGTCTATGTTGAAACGGTTCGCATGCTCAGATGTCCCACGATGCCGATCACCCCAAAATCCATGAACAGAAAAGAAAAATAAAGAAGGATGTGCAAATGCGCATATATGAGTACTTATATGTTCCAGGTGAGCCACATCCAATGGACTTCATCCAAAAGTACGTAGTCTATAAGGGTGGTATGCCAACCTCTGGTGGTTTAGAAACTGTTATTTGCAGATCTGGACCATAATATGTTCCAGGTTCTGGGACAACAACAACAACAAAAAATGAAAAAAAAACAACAAAAACGCACACAAAAACTAATAGACTCTGGGGAAACTGTAGCTGAGAGTTTCTCTCAGGGAATTCGTCTTTCTGTTGCTCTTTTGGTCTTTGTATAACCGGCATCTGCCTCGGAGGCCTCCGATCTTTCCGAATAATTCTTGGTTTTCGTGTTCTAAAGAAATTTTTGGAAGAGACAATGTGACAATGTTGTCAAAATGTGTTTTTCACTAAATCTCTGAGCCTGCAATTGTAACGAACGCTGTCAAACCTCGGCCTGCAGAACTTAAACAATGTGGCCAAAAGGTATGCGTTCAAGGGTTTTCTTTAAATTTTGAGAGCAAGCTTCCAAGAAGTTTTGGACATTCACAGTTATTTTGCTTATTTGAATGATCATTTGAAAACATAGTGCTATTGCTTGAGTCCTATTCTTAGATCATTCATCCTGCAGAATTTGGGCTCTTAGCGGCACATGTTGGCCAAGACTGGTAAGAAGAACATGGATGCGTGATATCCTCAAATTTGTTCCAGGCGTCTGATCCCTTGTCACACTTCATTCTGTGGCAGCTGCACTTAAACATTTGCGTTCTGCTTTAAGATGTTGGTCCTTGCTCACCTTCATCCGCCAGTTCTGACACAACAAGTCCACAGTTTAGGCCACCTAGCTTTCAAGGGAAGGTCATCTTGCGCCAAGCTTTAGCTAAACTTTCGCCAAACTTTCGCGAAAAAATCACCCAACAGTTTTTGCAAAATGAAACATACACACCAAACAAAAAATATTTACAATGCAAAGTTAGACATGTCTACATGAACTTTCGCCAAAACTTCAGCCAGAACAAAATTTCTTTCGCCAATGCAGAAAAAAACTTTAGCCGAGACTGTTCATTACATACCCAAAGGCTTACGCAAAGGAAACCCCTTCATGGACCTTTTGCTCAACTCTCAAGTGTTTCCGTGTTCCAATTGTTTAAAACCGATATTCTCCTTGTTCCAGTGTTTTCTGCTTTAGCCCCTGGGCCTGCAGAATTTACAGTAACCAATACATGGTCAGAATCTAAAGAAGTTTTGGGGCATAGAGTCATAAAGTGGTGTTCCAACTATTTTCCGGTGTATGTTTCAGTGTTTCTCTAAAATTCCTGAGGCAGCTTTTGTTTGGGTGAATGTTTTTTGGCAAAATGTTGTACGTTTCAAGTTTCAAATGTCTTTTTTCTTAGATCACTGAACCTGCAGAATTTCATGAAAACATCTTCTTTCTTCAGATGTTTTTTCTCAAATGCCAGAGCCGCTCTGGTCATTCTTTTGGTTTTTGCAAAATGCATTTTCCCCTGTAAATACAATAGAAAGATGAGAGAGGTAGATCTTTGGGGGGAAATGTGTGTATGTATAATATGTATATGTGCGATTTCAATTTCTTTGGTTTTTCTTGCTTTTTTTCCCTTTGAATGTTCACAATTTTTTGATCATTAAAGCCATAGTTGTGAAGGCACAAAGACCAGAACCAGGACGTAGAAGGTAGGTGTCACGGCCTCGACGCCGTACGAAAAAACGAAGGCGATTGCCATCTGGTCCAATCATCTTCATCAAAATCAATCATTGTCACAGCCCCCAGCTGAAAATGATCACTGCATTGTACCAGAAGCTAGAAGAAACTGGTACAGGAAATCATTCGACAGATTTGGTTGACAAGTTTCAAAAACAGCCAACCAAAAAGAAATAAAACAGGAATCATTCGACAAGACGTTGACAAGACTTTGACAAAATTGCATCAAATAAAACCAGAGATTTTCGTAGAATTTTCACAGTCAAAGCCATGGTGCTGTGCATTGGGTGCAGGTGCCATCGTCCATGGCATACAAACCAAACTCGCAGCTGCCACATCCACGGCCCACGCGGCCAGCAGCACAGCTGCCCGGTTCGGCCAGTGGACAGTGGGCCTCGTTTTGTCTCATTTCTGCGGTTATGAAACGGTTGAGTTGTAATAGTTGTATAGTTAGATATGAACAATACATGAATTTCAACAGAATCTTCTTTTTCCAAAAACATTCAATTAATATCAAATTATCAAATTATCAAAATTATATCTAGAATATAAAATTCTACAAAACCATCAAATTCCATCAATATAAGTTGATGGAAAATGGATGCAGGTTGCAGACATGGTGACCGACAACTGATACAACTGATACAGTTTTTAGCTCTGCTTCTGCAGCTTGGCACCTCAGCCTTACAGCGGAAAACGGAGAAGGCCGATGAAGTCGAAGATCGCTCTGCAAACAGACCTGGGACATTCAGTCAGGCAGGAGATTTTCCAAAACTTTTCAAATAGATTTTTGTGAAGGAAAACCTCCGAAGTGATGCGCTGTGATGACTACAAGGGCTGTAACTCTTATAATTTATAACTCTTTTGCTCCCAGTTGTGAGTGTTGACAACAGCGACTTGATGAAGTTGGTTCAGTCTGACATGTGTGACACCACCAATCCGCACTTGCAAGCATAGCGCTACACTCTAGACTATCGTCTTTCTGCATTTTCATCTTCCAATACACTTAAATGGTCAAAAATGCGATATCAGCGATCCCACACGATAGACTACGCTACAGTCAACTCAGAAATCTGCTATCTTCTCATTCTCAAATTGAAGCATGCTGTCTACTCTGCTTGGTCAAAACCTCGTTTGAATCTTCTCCCAAACACCTTGCCTGCCACTTGCAGTGGTTCGCTGGTGCCACCCGCACACAGGACTCCATCAGGGCAGTTGAAACAATCGGTACCATTCCAGAAAGCTCCAACAGAGCAAAGACAGTCCTTGGAGATGTGCCAAAATGATGGCCTCATCTGCCATTCTTTCGAAACTGATGTAAGACTCACGTGAAACATATCTGAGTAATTCCAGGAAATGTCAGTTTGAATTGGCACTTTTTTTTGTTGCCTACTTTTAGTCTAAAGTAGTCTTGCGTTGTGGTTGTCACGAGTTCCAATCTTTGAAGCTCTTGAACGCCAACCAGGGGGAAACCAACTGAAGGTCTTTAACATCTTTTGACGACTGATTTATGCAACTCAAACGACCCATCCACTCCTACAAATCAATGCAGCGTTTTTTAAGACGGTCTTTGACGTTCCTTGGCATTTCCTCTGTCCCGGACATGGGTCCTCTGAATAGCTTGCACCTCTGATGGAAGTTGTCTTTCGCTCACCGCAGCTGATGCATTCCGTGCCGCCAAAGGAAGTTTGGTAAAAACCCACCTGACAGAAATGACGGGAGTTCAAAGTGGTTCATGCGACACCAATGATCCCAACGGTTTAGTACCTCGGGTGCTCGGACTTTTCGAATCATGGGGGTCTAATCAAATTCTGGTTGATCACTCACAAAATGAGCACTGATATTCCGTAATTTTCCGTAGTTCCTTGCTGCCTGTTTGCATAGCTCTCATAGCAGCAGGCTACAAAATAGTACGACTATGATACTTGAAAACTAAAAAACCTCTCCAGCTGCTTTCCAGGTTTCTACGAAATTTAATGAAGAAAAAGAGAGCGTTCATTGAACCAATTGAGGTATGAATTGTGGACTCTGTGGACGTCAGTTCATTGTGTGAGAATTGCCGATCCAAAAGGAAGGCAGAAGAAAATGAATTGAAGCTGCAATCCACTTTGGACAGTCAAAATGACGACCAAAGCAAAAGCCAGATCATGGAGCAGGTGAACAGAATTGTACCAGAGAGTATTCAGAGAGTCCAGGTAGCAATAAAAGGAACAGGAAAAAAAAATCCTTGGCTGAAAAAAGCATACAAGCCTGTCGCATGAGACGTGTTTTCTGAGAAAATTCCAGCAACAATTCTTCGAAGACGTAGCGACAACACCCCCGGAGCGCCCAGCACGGGAGAGTGAAAGTTTGAATTCCTCAGCCCTCCTCTCTCACAAAAGGCTAAAACAGGAACTGATCCTCTGATATCCTCTGATATCCTCTGATCCAAATGCGGCCTCGCATAATAAGCAAACCTTGGAGCCCTCGGTGTCGCTGTAGCTACCAGGAGGGCATCGTGCACACTCAGCGCTGCCAGTGGAGGGCTCGACGCTACCTGTCGTCAAAAATACGGTCTCACATGTCTTACGCTCTACCAAATCTATCAGTCCATCCTTAGGGGCTTAGGAGCTTCAATTTTGTCAATTTCCACTCACATAGCACAGGATCGAAAAGGAGACCAATGTAAGAATGACTGTAGAAGCTGCAACTCTCTCTCGGCCGAAGAGACATTCTCCTTGTGACGACTTCTCAGTTGGTCCGAACTCCCTGGGTTGATAAACCTACGACTATCTACAGGCGGGTTATGGTTCCAAGTCACCAGAAAAAGGACAAAAAAAGGGCGATTGAAGAAAAATTGATTCCTTTCGATCTTGGATGGAAACCGTTGAAATAGAAGTGGCTTCTGCATCTCTGTAGAGTCGGATCATCTGTTCTGAGGAACAATTCATACAATTCTTCATCATAAAATCAAATTGTGACTTGGCATGGCCGTGGCCTCGACCACAAGGCTGGCAAATCGCAGTCTTTCCGAACTCGTCGGTGATTTGTTTGGAGTAACTCCCAGGGAGGCAGTTGCGACAGGTACCTTGCAACTCGCAATGCAGGATTTCTTGTGAAAGCTTCACATGTTTTTTCATTCAAGGACTTCTATGCTCCGTCTCTGCTCTCCTGTCTATATTGAGTCTATATATGTCTATATTATATCACTGGTTGAATGGTCATCAAGAGATTGCTACCGGACATCCTAGAGGTGGTGGTTCAGGACTTTTTTGAGCTTGTATTTACAATATCTTCAGTCTTGAGTGGGGTCGTGTCCTCGTGTCCTCAGTTCTGTATGTATTCCTATTATACATTATAAACTCTCCAGAAGAATTCTGATTGACTTCATTCCATCAATCCTTTTCAACCAGTATCCCTGCACGAAAAGGAAGGGTGCACTCTTGCATGGAAACGGTGAAAATGTGTTTGTTGAAAATTCAAATACTGAAACTGATGCTAATCTGAGTATGAAGCGCCCTGTTCATTGCCTTTCACGAGCCAACTTTCAGTTCGTTCTGCCACAAAAGATTTGTTGACAAGGTCGAACAAACCTTGGCCACGAAGACAAAGCGATGAAGCTGGCACCCACTTTCTCCATAAAGCTTCGTTGTTTTTCACCCAATTGCAAGCTGCACTTCTATAGGTCCCCTTCGCAAGTTCATTTTGCTCCAGAAAGAGCGCATGGGCTTGGTTGAAGTCCAATTGCACCTTGCGGGGCTGTGACTCATAGGTTGGGGAGACTGTGGGCTGTACTGTGGTCGTACCTAACATTTCGTTGCCTGGCTAAAATCCTTCAACCAAAATGGTCTAGTCAGAAGCGGTGAGCAGTGATGAGTTTATTGTCGATATAAATTAGTTTGGAAATGCGAGACCAGTCACTCTGCTTTGAGGAATGACTACGGGGTTGTGACGTATGACAGGTTGTCTTGACAGGTTGTCTCTGGTCTTTTCAGGTACAACTTGTCCTATCTTGCCGAAATCATCAAATTGCTGTACACAAAACGGACCACCGAGAAACATGTTGCAAAAGATAGTGCACACTTGGGGCCCACTGGATGAGCTGGTAGTTGGCCTCAAACAAGTTCAAACACATGATGACACAAGTGCACGTATGGTTATCTGCGAACAGGACGATCGAATCTCCGTAGTAAGTTGCAGAAACAGGATTGAGCAAAGCATTGAGAGCATTGGAGAACATGGGGACAGTACGCTACTGGCATCGGGGGCACGCCAATGAATTTATTCAAAGCGTTGAGATTCAACAAAGTCCCAACTTGAGATTCAACGTCTACCTTGCAACTGGAAGTACCACAGCTGGTAGCAAACTTGCCCGCCACTTACAATTTCAAGACACAGAATAAATTACACATTCTGTTGTTTCTTGTGTCAAGCCTGGGCAGTTGGGTAAGTGTCACTGATTTATTTCCTTGGTTGCCGTTTTTCAGATTGCTAAGGTTCGAACCAACTTCCAAAAGGTTTTTGGCTCGAAGTCACCAGTCACAATGCCATTCTGATGCTGCACCATGTCAAAAGGTGGAAACTGAATGCTCTCCCTTTCCAAACGAACAGCAAATTGAGGAAGATTTGTGTGCCAAAGTATCCGTTGTGAAACCTGGGGATCAATGCCAGGTTGAGTGGGGTCGGGAAGCCTCAAAGCCCATGGCAATCCGTGGACAGCCGCTTTCTGCATGGTCTCATACATAAAAGCTATACTACCGAGTCGGACAGGGATGCACTTCAAAGGCTCATCCCGACATGAAGGCGCAAACCACCAACCGTCCTGAGTCGTCCAATGAATGGCGTGGTCCCCTGTGAGGGATTTGTCGACCTTTTAGGGTGTTGCTGGTGCCAGAGACAAAGACTGGAGCCCCGCGTAACATACAAGGATTAGTCTTGCGTTTTTGCGTAACCTGAGTCTTCACCCCGTCGTGGTCACTTTAGGTCTTGCCTGCATTTGTTTTTGGTTTTGATGTCTTTTGCCTTTAACATTTGGAACCAGAACTAGCAGTAGCAGCTGCTGCAATAGCCCCCAGAACCGTGTAGTTCTCTTGCACATGTAGACTTACTTGCAGGAAAAGCCTTTGAAATCTAGATGGAGAAATTCCCAAAGAGAGGGAAATCGAATACGAACTTGAATCTTTGGTGTGGTTGTTGAGCCCCCAAAAAAAACAACAACCACGAGCTCCAGTTTAGGTTTCTACAATGGAAGTTTTGGGGGGACCAGAACAACGCCAACGCCCATAGCGTTCATAGAAAAGACAGAGAAGAAGGACGGGTCCCCAGTACTTGTTTGTTCCTTGTTGATGTTGCTGTTGTTGCAGTTGTCCTTGTTGTTGTTGTTGTTGTTGTTGTTGTTGTTGTTGTTGTTGTTGTTGTTGTTGTTGTTGTTGTTCTTGTTGTTGTTGTTCTTGCTGTTGTTGTTGCTGCTGCTGCTGCTGCTGGTGGTGGTGGTGGTGGTGCTGTTGTTGTTGCAGTCGCTGCTGTTGTTGCTACTGTTGCTGTTGTTCTGGATTTCGTGTCCAACAATTTGAAAGGCAAATTCGTGTTCCAAATTATATTCACCATACCCCATACCTTTGAAACTTCCGGCTTGTGCGGGCACTTCTGCCCCTGTACAATCCTACTTATTGACACTGCGCCACGTACTCCCACCCGTACCCCGCCGTTCACGAAAACACCACCGTACTTGCCTTCCCACTGCGCTCAAACAAAGATTCCGGACGGCAGTTTGGAAGACCATTTGGGAGAATGCCCTCAACATCGCCTGTGAGATTCAAGTAGACTTCCCGATAGTTCGCAATCCTGTCAAATCTCAGCACAATGTCGCTGCTCTTCAATTCCGAAACTCAAGGACATATGCTGAATGGCGAAATTTAATCATCAAGTGTCAGGATGTTGCGTGCCTGGAGAAACCATTCATAGGTATGCTTGAACACGGTTTTCCGTGAGTCTCGTCATGAAGCGTGATAAAGTTGTGTCAATGATGTGCATCAAACACGAAATATGGTTCCATAAAATTCCGTATATTTCCACCTTTCGACTGGTCAAGCCAAGCTGAAGCTGACCTGCAGCTGCTCCAGATTTGTACATCCCAATTTTAGACCCCACGGCTCCTCCTGGAAGGCCTCCCTGGGCAGGTGCCGTTTTGTGGGATCTCTGCAATGGTTGCAAAATAGTTGTGCAGTTCGACGCTGCGATTCACTGTGTACGTCTTGTAATAGTCTAACGCCATGAAGGCCCTGTCTGCATCCCGCACTAGGCTCTTGAACACAAAAATCCCATCTCGGCCCTGGAAACCCAAGGATCCAAGATTCTCCTGAGCCCACAAAGTCCGCATGCGTTGCTTGGACAAACTTACAAGAGATGAAGCCCCAAACATCGGGAAGATCGTAGCATGAACAACACATAAAAAAACACATGAACTTCATGAAAACCTTCAAGAAAAACATGATGTTACATACAGTCGACTCTGATGAGTCAGGGATTGTTTTCGGTAATCGACCAGTCCTTTCGAATACACGTATACGAAAAAAACTACATGGCAATACATGTGAGTGGTTGTGAACGCATAATACATGTGAATGCATATTCAATATGAATGCACAAGATTACAAGAAATGCGGATAGATAAATGTGAATGCAAATGAAACATATGAATGCATATGAATAATACCTGTAGATAAAACGTATATGAATACGTATGAATGCAAATAAATACATTCGGATACAAATGAATTATCAAAGGAAGTTTGGATGAGAAACTTCCGAGTTACGAACTTTTAAAAGTGCTAAAAAATTCAGTAAAGTAACAGTTCCGCAACAGTTCCGTAAAGTAACAGTTCCGTAAAGTAACAGTTCCGTAAAGTAACAGGTCCGTAAAGTAACAGTTCCGTAAAGTAACAGTTCAGTAAAGTAACAGTTCAGTAAAGTAACAGTTCCGTAAAGTAACAGTTCAGTAAAGTAACAGTTCAGTAAAGTAACAGTTCAGTAAAGTAACAGTTCAGTAAAGTAACAGT
>OMLO01003034.1_pt1 | contig 13794 bp, 11 predicted proteins | sample 1674811 | NCBI WGS metagenome assembly OMLO01 (sample SAMN06265003, study PRJEB25207) | coral metagenome | isolation source: Coral host | place: Mexico:La Bocana,Puerto Morelos, Mexico | collected 2008-11-13
CGTGTCGGCGAAACGACCTCGATGTATGCGAATCGACTTGTATGCGAATCGACTTGTATGCGAAACGACCGGCTTCCATTTCCATTAATGCAAGATATTATAATGCCACTGAAGACACTAAAAAAACGTCCAAACATTTATGTAAAATCAAAGTTTATGGACGTGCATGTAGATAGCTTGTTTCTTTATTCTGACCGTGTGAACAAGTCACTGATTCGTTATTTTTTATTGAAATCACTCGTGCAAATATGTCGGGGTACATCTTAAACCAACAATAAAAATGTCATGTTGCATTGGTGTGATATACATACGTCCCTCACGCACTCACGTACTCAATCATCCACTCGCGCATCCACTCACTCATCCACTCACTCGCTCACTCATCTAGGTACACTCACTCACGCATCCAGGTACAGAGGTATTTTTTCCCAACGAGTCAACGAAAACGCAAGCCAAATGTGGCGGCAGTACATGTTTATAGAGCCATCTGTAGTTTGAAAGCATTGTTTGAAGATTATGCATAAAAGTCTCGTATTTTCTCATTTCAAATTTCACATAAATGATTTCCGATTTCCGAAAGGTTGAATGTGTTAACGATGTTTCCTCTTGATTTATTATCAGCATATGGAGATAACAGACACAATCAGTCCTACTTTTCAACACCGGCACATCCTTATTCTTACAAGTACAAGTGTAACTCCTGAAAAAGAGCCAGTCTTGGCCTCTGAGTCTGATGAGGAATATGCATGCTGGAGGGATGCCCTGCATCAAGCCATTTTGGATGTTACAGCATGGAAGACAACCTGCCGACAAGAGATGAATATAGTTTATCCATCTCCACATAAACGTTCATTTGCCGAGAACAAAACTTTATATGATTCAGTTGAGGTTTCACTGTCATCTACTGCTGGTGAGTTGTAGCGTTGTTCTTCTAGTTTCTTGGGTCTCCCATAGGTGCATATGGAACACCAGGAATCTGGAAATAGAAACGGAACCAGAACCGCAACCAGTAACCACCAAAACTTACCAAGAGCAAAATACCTTTTATAGTTCTGTCAATTCCAAGACTGCTCGTCCACAGGCATTTTGAAGTGCATCATTTGACATTTTGTTTTCATAAGTTTTTGTAACGCCCCATTGTGGGAAAAGTGCAAATCCCCCAACTACGGGGTAGCATGGGATTACATCTACGTTGTTTACGTGGGGTAAATTCTTTTGATGAAAAAGGTTACTTCCCACCTTCACGGGTATTCTTTGGGACAAATGTCGTACAACCTACATGTATATATCAAAAGAAAGCTTTTTAAGTTTAGTTTATGAGCGAGTTTTTTCTTTTAGAAACTGCCAAAGGCAAAAAAACAACCTGCGGCAAGACAAGTGCAGCCAGCAAATGTACCGATAAGCACGACAACGAATCGATGTACAATTAGGTCAGGCAGACTGCTTAAACAGTCATAGGGCTTTCAGAAAGGTGTTTGTTTTCTTTTCAACACGAAAATGGGTCTTTTCCTTTTCTTCGGGTTTGTTTGTTTGTTTGCTTTCCTGGGTCCAAGGACGATTTTCAGTTTTGAAGTTTCCACTTCAGAGCAAGCACTAAAGGCTCCTGGTGTTCTGTCCCATGCTTTACTGGAGATCAGGAGAAAACAGCCTTCGCAACACTAAAGGCTCCTGGTATTCTGTCCCATGCTTTACTGGAGATCAGGAGAAAACAGCCTTCGCAACACCAGATTTACCAATTCCGCAAGGTTTGGCCTTACAAATGCACCTGCATGTTTCATGAGGACTATGCATCTTGTCTTGAAAGGTTTGTGCTGGTCAGACTGTCTAGTGTATCTAGATGACATCATCATCTTTGGCCGAACCTTGTAGAAGAATCGAGAGAGACTATCACTGGTCCTGTCGCGTCTTTCTGAAACAGGTTTGAAGATTAACCCCACAAAATGCAAGCTCTTGTCGGAAAAGGTGGTTGTGCTGATCACGTGGTGACCCGGGATGGCATTTCTACAGATCCAGAGAAAGTGAAAGTCATAAGGGAGTGGCCAGTCTCCGAGAATGAGAGCCAGCTGAAAGCATTCCTGGGAACAGCTGGTTATTACCGCGACTTTGTGCCAAACTGTGCTGATATTGCTGCTTTTACACAGTGCTTCTCAAAAGGGTGACCATTTTAGATGGACAGCTGAGTGTGAAGAAGCCTTTCTGGGCATTAAGCAGAAGCTGATGAACGCCCCCATCCTTGCTTTTCCTCGGTTGGATGTACCGTTTATTTTAGACACTGATGCCTGCGACAGTGGCTTGGGAGCAATGTTATCTCAGGTTCAGGATGGGAAAGATTGTGTTATAGCATATACAGCACGTGCACGACCCGGAAGGAACTTTTAGCCCTTGTCTGGGCATTGGAACACTGAGACATATCTCTACGGCAGACGATTTCTTGCTAGGTCTGACCATAGTGCTCTACGGTGGCTAAAGAATTTCAAGAACCCTAGGGGTCAGGTTGCCCGGTTGCTAGAAAGGCTGAGTGATTTCGACTTTGAGGTGGAACACTGCCCTGGACACCTTGGCATATGTCAAAAACTCTGGAGAAGGTGCGGAGGAGATTTTACTGGCATGGGTTGCGTGAGGATGTCGAAAATCACATTAGAAGAAGTGGTCCATGTGCTGAAGTAAATGACCCCTGAAAGTTGCCTAAAGCACCTCTTATCAACATCAAGTCGGGTCATCCCTTGCAAAGAGTTGCTATAGACATACGCCAAGGTCAAACGCGTGTCACGAGTGGCTGGTGGTGGTTTCCGATCACTTTACTAATTTTCCCAGTGAGAAACACTTCAGCAGCCACGCTTGAAAAGAGAGTGATAGACGAGTACATATTCCAGTTTAGCTGCTTTGAGAGCGTACATTCTGATCAGGGAGCCAATGTGGATGGAGCGGTCTTCAAGGGAATGTGTGATTTAATTGATGGAGTGAAAAAGCGAACAACACCATACCATCCCCAGGGGAATGGGAAAATGGAGAGGCTAGACAAATCACTGGTGAAGATTTTGAACAAATTGTTTTTGACCATCGCCGGGACTGGGCAGACTTTGTACCAAAAGTGGTTCTTGCATATAATACCATGAACAAGACTGTACATGACTCAACTGGATTTACTCCTTACCGTCTGATGTTTCCCAGAGAGGCTGTCTTGCCCCTTGACGCAGTCCTGAAGCTTGACACGTCATCATCCCAGAGAGGGGCACAATCTTATCCCGATTATGTTATTCAGCAGAAGAAGCAACTGGAGGTGACAGAGCACATACTGAGAGAGGCGCAGAAAACTCAGAAAGCTTATTATGACACCATATGCCACGGTCAGTGGTTTCGTGAAGGAACCCAGCCTGGTATCGAAATAGAATCAGGTCAAGGAGGATGAAATTCCTCACACCTTGGTGTGGTCCTTGAAGGTTTTTTGAAAGCCCTGTCTGATGTCACCTATCGCATTGAGGAGGAGAGAATGAAAGCCGGGGAGCAACACAGGAGAAAGGTAGTACATTTCAATTGGCTGAAACCGTGTTTTACACCACCACCAGAGGTCCTTGAGAAACCTCCTCAAGCAGCCCAATCAGAAAGCTTTAGAATGTGCCGCAGCGAAATGTACTCATGCCCAGTGAGCAGATGACTGGAGAATCCTGTCGTTATGGCCACCGAGGGTTATGAACCGCCTCAGGTCCAGGAGGCGAGTGAAACTCTAAGTCCAGATGCACAGCCCGCTGATGTGCCTAACCAGCCGGAGGTCCCTTCAGTAAACAATGACCCATTTAATGAATTAAGTCAAGTTCCAGTTAGACCGACACGTAAACGAAGGGAGCCATCGTGGCTCCAGGACTACGTTAGGACAGTTGTTGATTACCCTGCATTACCTTTTACTCTTGTTGGAACAGTTGCTATTTAACGTTTGATAAACTCAGACTCTAACCTCTTACGTTATGTAGGAGCGGGTAGTGTAGCTTGGGGCCTGAGCCCGAGTTAGGATCGGACATGCGTGGTTATCGTGTGTTAGCAAACATGTGCTTGTAAGTTGCGTTCTTGAAGAAATATAGTTCGTTAGTGTAGTGCTACAGAAGCAGATAGTGCTTCATCTCTAGATTTATCAGCAGTCAGTAAGAAAAAATAATGGAAAACGGAAGAAAGTAATGTTACGACAGAGCCACTTCCAAGAACGAGCCCGGATTATTTTTCATATTCGGATTCTTCATTGTCCAAAACGAGTGCCTCCTTGAACCCGCGCTGCGGCTTTTTCTCCTTGCTTTGTTTTTGTTTTTGTTTTGGCGAAGCACGTCGCTTTCCCTTCGTTTTGCCCATAGTTAAACCTTGTGCGCCTGTAACGTGACTTCGACACTCGCTTTCCCGCGAAGCTCAAGTTTTCATACTGTGGCGCTAGGGGTTCTGTTATTTCATTGACTCTTTCCTATGTGAAGGCATGGTATATTTCTAAATCTTTAGAAGGCGGAATCTCGCAGTCGTTTTGCGAGAGAATCCTTTCTCTTTAAATGATTTAATAGGGTATGCAGATATGATGGTTTTACGTGAAATTTGGTCAGAACATCCACTGATAGATATGGAACAAAAAGCGTGTCGGAGAATTTCTTTATTTTAAATATTTTCCTCATGGCGGCCTTTACCAATAGGTTCGCGAATTTTTCGATAGTCGAACTTGACAGATCTGTAACCAATAGAAATAAAAGAAAATGCTGACACGTTTTTGGATATTGAGGCTTTGTGATTAACACTGCACAGTTATTTTGCAAGAACGATCGCATTTGATACCCGATTAATTCACTGGAACGTCAGTCGGTGATTTTGGAGTTGACGGCCTCAGCCCCCTTTGGAAAGCAAAACACAAAACATAATTTTATCGAATTCTACATTCTATAACCTTATTGTTGATGTATAGTTTCACTGTTTGTGGGGGGTTTCCTTGAAAACAGCGCGCGTACGAATTTTTTCTGGAGGACACCATCGAAAGTAAGTAACCTTAAAAGAGCGCTTGAACTTGTCCTTCAAGAAAACTCATTCCAGTTTACTGAAAAAAACACTACCTCCATGGAACAGCCATGGGTACTAAAATGCAGTCGCTTTTGCCTACATCTTTATGAGAAAATTTGAATCAAATTTTAAAGCCTCTCGCCTGGAAAAGGTATGTTGACGATATATCTCTATCTGGAATATAAAGAAAGACGAAGTAACGGAGAAGTATCCGAGACGGATACCGAAGCAACACAAATGTTTACAACGCGAAAGACTTGCCGAACATTCTAGACTGTACACTAACATCCATTTCAAAGCTACTTTAAATAAGTTATTTCAGTACACGCATTTCTCAAGTTGCCACCCACCAGGGGCCAAAAGAGTGAAGCACTTAGACTTCTCCGAGCCAACTCCTCGGAAACAGCATTCAAAACTGTATTTTCCCAGTTTAAACCAAATCTCATCGAGAAAAGGGTACCCTGAAATTCTCGTTTCGACAACTCTGGCAGAAATTACATTTGGGGATAGAAAGCCTGTCCTGCAACAAAAATGTAAACAAAACACGCGAATCTTGTCTTTTGTCGCACAATATCGTCTATCAAAGCCTAACTTAAACCAAATACTAATACAGAATTGGCATTTAATTTTCCGAGCTACAGGCCTCTCACCCCATTGTTATCACAGAGAGAAAGATATATCTCAGCCCCCACCCTTCTATTTGTAGACCGAACATCGCGAGAGGCAGGCCAACACTTTTGGTGTTTTATTGTGAAGACTCTAAGAGTAAAGGTATCGGCTTGTCGAAAGAATTGTTCACGGGTTTGTGATTCCACCAGGTAAAACTTCCAGGCCTTGTCAGAAAACACATGAACATGCGAAAATGTGAGCCCAACTTGATGTGAGCTAGAGCTGTCTTTGCTCTGAGTCTTTCTTTGACTTCCATTCAGCTGAGTCGCCGTAGGCTTCGCTATTTTGTGCTCTTAGCGTTAGATTTTCGTGAATTTAAACGCTGACGGAAATCTTGGGGGAGTCCCTGACGTTTTTGTGGGCTGCCCCACATCTCGTGGGCATGCGAGTTGACTTATGTCGGAGAAAGTTTTAAATGCAGTTTGAAATTTATCTTGTCGCGAAAAGCAAAGATAACAAACCGGACAAATTGAAGGTAAACATGTTTCTTCACTGTGCTGGACCCGAAGCGATTGAAGATTACGGTCATTTTGTTTGCAATGCTGGAGAAGACAAAGAATGTTATGGGGATGTTTGCAGCAAACTTAAGGCACTCTGTTAGGGAGCAAGGAATGTCATTTATGAGAGGTCAGTGTTTAATAAGCGTAACCAGAAGGAAGGAAGAGCGAGTTGATAACTTTGTCAGCGAACTGAAACGGTTGTCGCTAACATGTTAATTCGGCGAACTGCGAGATTCGCTAATAATTGTGGGAGGTGTATTATCTGATGAGGTGAGTGGGGAACTGCTTAAGAAACCTGAACTAACCCCACAGAAGGCTCATGAAAAGACCCCATTATCCAATAGTTGCCGTAGAAGAAGTTGCGAACCGACTTTCAGGTGCAAAGAGTTTCACATCACTTGATGCTTGCAGTGGATACTGGCAACTCCCCATAGATGATGAGAGTTCCGAGCTCTTGACTTTTAACACCCTTTGGGAGCGATGTCGATTTACAAGACTCCGTTTTGGTATCTCACCAGCCCCTGAAATCTACCAAAGGGAGCTGGACAGACTGTTTGAAGGGGTTCCTGTTGAAATCATAGTGGATCAGTTCCTGATACGTGGCAAAGATCAGCTTGAAGTTGATGACAAATTGAGAAGAGTACTTGACAACAGCAGAGAGGTAGGATTGGAGAAGATCAGAGCCATTAATGAGATACCACCCCCAGAAGACAAAGAAGGTATAGTTCGCATACTAGGAGCTGTGAATTACCTGGACAAATTCATCAAGCACAAGGCATACAAGAACCCATATTGCAACTTACCCAAAAAGATGCAGCATTTGTTTAGTAAAAAGCACAACAAGAAGCCCTCGACAATCTGAAATCAGTCATCACGAGTGCATCTGCACTAGCTTATTTTTACAACAGCAAGGATACAGTGCTAAATGTTGATGCAAGTAGTAAAGGCCTTGTTGCAGTGATCCTACAGGACGGCAAGCCGGTTGCATTCCGATCCAAAACACTAACTACCTGTGAGAAAAAGTATACAAACATCGAGAGAGAGCTGCTTGCAATCGCCTGGGGGCGCACAGAAATTTCTCACCTACGTATACGGGCGCAGAGTAATTGTAGAGACAGATCACAAACCCTTAGAGTCCATCTTCCGAAAGTCTCTGAATGATGCTCCCCCCAGGCTACAAATGATGCTATTAAAACTTACCAAAGTATGTTCTTGATGTGCGGTATGTCCCTGGAAAACAGCAAGTCATCTCAGACTGTCTTACCAGAGCACCTCTCAGTGATACGGAGCCAGTCAGTGAACCAGAAGATGTAATTGGAATCAATCTTGTTGAGGAGCTCGGATTTGAAAGCAGCGCACTGAAGAGATTTCCAGCATTGACGAAACCTCAAGAGTAGTGATGGAGTACGTCTTGAAAGGGTGGCCGTCTGAGAAAGAACAGGTTGGTGAGCTTGCTAGAGAGTTTTAAGGATGAGCAGAGTGTGGAGGATGGGTAGCTGTTTAAATCAGACCGAATAGTCGTCCCAAGACCACTGAGGGCTGAGGTGCAAGGTGAAATCCATGGAGCTTATATGGGAGAAAGTAAGAGCCTCAGCTTTGCCCGAGATTATGTTGCCTGGCCGTCAGTGACAGTCCAGATCAAAGACAAAGTCAGCTCCTGTTCAATTTGTAATGCCTTCCGCAACCGACAACAAAGAGTGTCATTGCATCCACCACATAACATCCCTGGATTACCTTGGCAGGTAGTCGGGACTGACGTGTTTAAATATGGAGGCCAAGCATACTTGTTGGTCACTGACGTCTATTCAAAATACTTTGAAATTGAATAACTGCGTCAGAACACTGTCACCTGTGTCATTAACAACCTGAAGAAAATATTTGCAAGGTTTGGAATCCCGGATAAGGTTGTGAGTGATAATGGTTCCCAGTACAGCAATACCAGGAATCTTTTCGACAGCACTCATGAGCTCAAGCAATTTGCTGAAGATTGGGGTTTTTGCCACACAACGAGCTCTCCAGAGTACCCCCAATCACATGATGCTGCAGAGAGAGCAGTGCAGGCAGCAAAGCGCATTTTGAAGAAAGCTGCAGCTGACCAAAAAGACCCTTTTGAAGGGCTGTTGAAGTACCGCAACACTCCATTTGAAGATATCGGCGTGTCACCTGCATAGCTGCTGATGAGTCGGCGCACGCACACAATGATACCAACCCATCGACGTCTCTTATTACCGCAGGCAGTGGATCCTGATAGAGTTGTGAAAGCACTGCAGCTACGTCAATCTGTTTCTAAGAAGAATTACGTCAAACAGAGTAGAGATTAGCCTCCCTTTGAAGTTTGGGAAAAGGTGCGGACTCGGCCAAATAGAGATAGAGAATGGCGTAAAGCAGAAGTGTTGCCACGATCATACTAAGTACAGGATGAACGAGGGTGTGTCTATAGAAGAAATCGAAGGTAGATAATCTTAGTCCCAAATGATCATCCAGTGAGACCATGGCTGCATCATCCTCCTTCAAGTCCCCAGTGTGCTGGCTCTCCAATACGTAAATCGTCACCTTCTATAAAGAAATTAGCGCCAGAACCAATGGAATCAGCAGAAAGACCAACAGGAAATGCAGAACGATAACCTATTACAACCAGATCCGGGCGGCAAGTTAAAATCCTGTTAGAGGGGAGATGTTGTAATATTAACCTGTGGGTACCCATCTGTAGAGTCCCTGACGTTTTTGTGGGCCGCCCCACATCTCGCGGACATGCGAGTTGACTTGTGTCGGACATCCTGTTTACAGTGTTTAACGTTGTGTTGAGTTTATTTGAGGGTTATCTAGAGCTATCTTTCAACAGAAGTCCTTGGCTTTGGGATGTTTAACCGTGAGAACAGCTAGATTTTGATTCCATTTGTTGATTAGTTTCAGTAGTTACAGATAGCTCAGGCAAGATCCATAACAGTGAGCCTGAACCAAGGCACGGCATATTATGTAAATACTGTCTATTTTTATTCCTGAGGGAAAATACTCGAGTCAGTCGCACGGAGTTTGTTAACGATAAACGAGCACGCGATTGCAAATATTTGCTTTATATATTTGTGCTTCCAATTTAGAATAATGTACGCAAAAATATACTTTTACAAATTAGCTTTTACCCTCATATTTAAGAAAATATTTAGCACGCTATATATTTTTTTGTAAAGTCTCCGGAAACTGGCACCGTCACGCAACGTATCAACAGATCGTAGTTCATACAGCGGACCTCTTCACCAGCGTGGACTTTTGACACCATGCATATCTTCCTGTAAAACCTCGGTTGTTGATGAAAAAAATTGAATTTAGCAATAGGCAGAGATTGAAGTCTGCTTGTGAAATCATTTTAGAATTCCTGTCCGCAAATATGAAAAAAAAATCGGCAAGGGTCGAAAATTCGATTTCGTTCATATTTTTATGGTAGATAGGCTAGGGCATGACGCAAGTTGTTGGATAGTTTTATGGCAAAATATCCTTTTTTCAAAGAAAAATGCAAATTACCAAATTCCATTAAAATAGTCATTTGCCGCCCTATTTTATTAAACAAGTTCGAGGGCCTCGCATGTAAAACCCCAATATTCTTCCGTCTTTAAAACACTCAAATAGTCTTGTACTGGCTTGGTTTTGGGGAATGTTGCGTTGTCTTTTGGGGTGCGAAATAATTAAATTTGGAAGACATGTATTTCATTCCCTTAAAAGTATTTCGTGCATTTAATTACTTTTCACCATGTGCGAAACCTTCAAATGGATTAAGCTTCTGGTGGTTGAATCGTGGACGTGAACACTTGTAGGACACTTGTAGGACTTTGATGTCCGTTTTTCTGTAGTCGAGTATTCCGCAGCACATTTCATTGTCATTTTCCGCTCCACAAGGGCGGTTTCGAGATTTGGGCTCCAAACACCATCACCCTTCAAGGTAACAAGAAGCCATTTTGAATCTGTACGAGTAGTTTGACATTCTCGCCTTTGTACTACCCCCCTACAATACATACACTGAGACAATGGTGTGACTTTGAGTACAACGAGACAAACCTGTCTGGGAGGGGGAGATACGGAAAACGTGTTTCTTCCAGGTTTAATTCATAAATTAATTGTCTAACAATTATTTTAATTGAATATCCCCGCAAACCCTAAACCCCATAGCATGACTTACGTCATACCGTGAGATAAAAAGCAAGCTCAATTTGGGGAAGCCACTCAGACTGACTGACCGACCGACCGACAACTCATAATAACGCAGCATAAAATGCCCTTCACAACAAAGTGTAAAGTGAAAAAGGTGGAGAGACGAAAGTAAAAAAAGAAGGGAAACGTACAGATGTCACTAACCTTAGTAGTTTCCATTTAAAACCTGCTGAATGATCTCTGGGTTTTCGTAATTCGTAATGGAAATAGCTGGAATTTTCAAATTTGGTTGGAGACACTGGGTACCAATTAAGAACCTGGCATTGACTTTTTACAGCTGCAGCCGCACTTACTTTTGATAGGTAGAAAAATAGTTACTAGTAATATGGATTGGTATTAGAAGGTGGTTAGCTGACACTGTTTAACCTCTTAGAGAGAAGTATTAAAAATTCATGGTGGGTGGCAAGTCGAAGGCGCTCATGAAATGATACTGTCCTTTTGACTCAACAGAAACAGTTGAAAACGATGGAAAACGTCAACCGTTATGCGAACTGAAATCAATTCCGGCAGATTTCCCAAGCGTTGAATGCACATATGACATCTGGCAAAAAAGAGTCCCCCTAAACAGCAGCTTCAGAAAGGGAAAGAAGAAAGGAGCTGATGAGAATGTGTTGAATTATGAAACTACAATTTGACTGTTTGATCAGGATTCGGAAGTAGTTGTCGCTGAGAAATAGTGTATTAGTGAAAGCCCTTCTCCGTCAAGAGGTACGCCGGTCTGAAGGAAAAAAAATCACACTCTAATAATACGTGAAGGAGCATGATTGTATATAGAATTAAGTGTAGCCCATGTTCTGAAGTGAGTGTGCACATGTAGTTGCAGTTTTCACTGTAGACTGGAAGCAGCCTTTGAGTGGATCATTTGCATAAAGGCAACTACGTTTGTCTGAGATAATCATTTGTTAAATTTAAATTTGTCTGTTTTCCTAAAGCTTGTTCTTGTGCTTGTTCCAGAAATTAGTTAGTACAAAGAGATTTATGCTTAAATCGCGCAACTCCTTTCTCCTGTTTCGTTCAGGGAAGATTGCACGAGTTTACAGTTTGCATCAGTTTTAAAAGGTTAATTTGCCAAAACTTGAGTTTATAGTTTTTTTATTGTCTTGGACAGATGTTATTTTATTAAAATCTGTAGACTTTCTAATTGTCTAGTTAAAGTTTTATTTGTGATCTTTGCAGCATCGAAAAAGGAATTCTATCCTAAAAAAAATACTTACGGAAGTAGATCGATAATTACGGCTACCAGCGAAGTAAAATTTCAACGTAAAACACAACCTCGTTCCCAGGGCTTTTTCCTTGAAGGTGGCTGGGGCGGGAAAAGGCCCTGGCATCGGCTGGTCACGTGTCTATCTTAAATATTCAAAAAACCACCAATGTATGAATTCCTGCGGTTAATTCCGCCTTTTGATTGGTTCATTGAATCTTCTTGAAACCTACATGTAATAAAATGTTTTCAGGAGAAGTATTTTTGGCAGAATGTCTTGCATTCCTACAGAGGTACGAGTTGCCCTAGCAACTTCAGACGTACAGAGTGCTTTGAAAATACAGGCAACTGATAAGATCCACATGGAGGATCGAAACCATGTTCTTGCCTGAACTAAGCCGAACAATGGCAAATACAGCACGCAAAAAAAGTCAACAGACTTGCGCGTAAACGTATAGCTATCTCAGAGTAAAGCTACGGCGTCTCCGAAGAAAATCGTATGAGCACAAATATGATATTCGTGATAAGAATCTACTACTGTGCTTGCAAACAGTTCTAATCACGGCCGGGTCCGGCGTCACAACGTAGAATGGAAGTAAACAACATCTTCACGGATAATTTCATATTTTTTTCCCTTGAAAACTAATACTTGGAGACTTAAGAACATAGCTTGCAATAGAAACGAGCCAAAACAATGCATAAACACATGGCAAATTACAGAGGTGTGAAACTCCACGAAGCGACATGCAGATAACCATACTTTGCCATAACACGATCTTTATAACAACACGAACTGCCCTTCATAAACACAAGTGAAGCGACGAAACAGGTCGAGTGACCGAACAGAGAACGGCAGATGTACAAATGTCACGAACCGTAGGCTAGTCAACACCATTTACACTGCCAAAGGCAGTGGGTAAAACGGCAACAATATATTTGCCTTTCAGTAAATATTTAAAGCAGTTCACTTAAAGTGGCTTTAAACAAAACGACGGAAAGTTAATATCCAAGTTGACTTAACAGAGGCAGTTTCACCGCCATCTTGATTTTGCCTCTTTTGAATATGCAAACCTCGCTAACTTATTACACCCAGGATTTCAGGGTGTAAGATGGACACGTCACCAGCCGATGCCAGGGCCTTTTTTCCGCCCCTCCCACCTTCAAGGAAAAAGCCCTGGAAACGAGTAAAGGGTGAAAGTTTCTAAAGAAACTGTGGCCAGCGTAACGAGTTAACGGTGGCCAATTTACATTTTCAACTTAGTTGATATAACCAAATTACCCTGGAAACGAGGTCGCGTGAGCATCTTATCTAGCATGAAGCCTGATGGAATGTCCTGAATGAATCAATCACCGTTCCGTCCCGTATTATTGCACAATAGTCAAAAACCGCGTGTAAGATTGATTCTTCATTATTAAGTCCGGCAAAGAAATTATTGTGTTTCGGGGTAGTTATTGTTAATTTAGGCTAAGCAGGTTGTTAATTAGGTTGTTAATTTCTATGACTGAAATATAGCTGTTGATTAGCCAAACAATAAACTTGCATTTGGTCCTTAAATATAGTATTTATTCAGAGCTGTATTATGATAAGCCCAATTATGCCACTATTGATGATGGAATGCATATATATTGTTATCTCTATAACAAGAGTTGTAAAATTTAAATGATAATTTAACTGTAACCCCCTGTATAAGAACCTGCTTGACTGAGCAGGTTGTTATATTTTTCGGTATTAAAATTGCAAATTTCTGCCAGCAGGTTCTTGAGCCACTAGGTTGTTACATGTTATTTTTTACTGCTTCTCTCCTGGGGCCTAGCCGCTGTCTCTTTGCACCATGTGTGAAGGTTTTGAAGTCTAGTCATAGAAGTCATAAAATGTCTGAAGTTTGCGTGACTATACCTATCTTTCAGCATGGTGGCGTAATCCTAACAAGCACCGTCTTATAGTTGCAATTAGGGAGTTTAAGCAACGACGACGACGACGCCGAGGACGACGCTTAGTAAAAAATGAATTTATATTTCACAAGCAAAATTCGCGATTGTTTAGATCTGCTCGGGACGCCAATGGCACTATAAACGTGTTTAAGCCAAATATGCAAAGAGGCGTTCAATTCCAAATAGAGACACGAAAAATTAGCCGTCGTCGTCCACGTTCCATAGACGACGCAGAACTTGGTCATTTCACGTTGTTGTTATGCTGAG
>OMLO01003035.1_pt1 | contig 13791 bp, 4 predicted proteins | sample 1674811 | NCBI WGS metagenome assembly OMLO01 (sample SAMN06265003, study PRJEB25207) | coral metagenome | isolation source: Coral host | place: Mexico:La Bocana,Puerto Morelos, Mexico | collected 2008-11-13
TGTAAATCGTTGTTCATTTAAAATTAAAAGTAAAAGAAAGTTTTAAAATTTTAATTGCTATAAAAGTACGCACACTTGGCGATAAAGTACGTAACGTTTTTGCCCCCCACCCAAAAGAAAAAAACAAAACACAGCTGGCCGTTCAGTAGAATACGGCCCGCTAAAATGACAATTCAAAGGGAGCGTAGTAACTGAGAGATACAGCAGTAAGGTGGTCTTTCCCTGGATCCATTATTGTATTTCGAAAACAACACAATCAACGGCAGGTTGATAATGCCCATGACCTTACCTCCGGTTTCGCTCATAGATGCATTGCCACTCCAGGCGTCACTTGAGCAGTAAGGAACATACCTGATGGCAAGTAACAATGATAAGATTAGTAGTTCGTTTAATGCGATGGTCCTGGTGGGGGCAAATTTCGTCAAACTGAGCAGAAGTCACCTTTCAGAGTCTACCTGAACGTTTTTCTCTGTCTACGGCCCTATGCGCCAACTTGGGGACAGGTGAAGATGAAAGAACGGTGTTACAAGTCTGCTCCGTTGAGACTGATTAGGCAGTTAAGTCACGATGGTATTGGCTGTGAGACTCGTGTAAAGTTCGTCATCAGTCATTGGTTGGTTCGAGTAAGTTTTGATCCGTCTGTGTTGTTAGACAAATAAGTCGTTTGAAGTCAAGTCATTAACAGGTCGTTGTATCATGGCTGCCGGTAGTTGCCGATACTTCAATTAAGAGGAGTTTATTCTCAACTAGTCCTCTTTGTAACATGGGAAGATTCTGAGAATTGTATCGGTCAGTTATGTCGTTTGACGGATGGATTGACTTCGATATGATCAGCAACTATTGCTAAACTTTTTTTGGAACGATCGTAGCTCTTAGGAGGAGGAGCTCTTAAAGGGCTCGTAAGAGATGCTGGCTTTTCTCTGGATGGAAAAAGTGCAGTTTTTTTGTCCGCGTAACATAAAGAAAGTGAGTATTAACACATAAGGCTAAAATTTGTAACGACAGTTGATTGTGCCAAGCTCTTTCAATTTTTATTGCTCGATTAGAAGCTGAACAATTTAAGCTAATAAAGTAAATCGAGCAAAAAGGATTCTTATCTAGAATCAATGGCCTGAATGTCTGTAAAGAAGGTAGAGTATATGGTACTTACACATGATTTGCATTCCACCAGCTTGGGTTCTCACTGGGGTCAGTCGATAGTATCCCAGTACCTGGTACACAAATAAAAAGCCATGAATGATTAACTCATAGATGTAGACCCTGAGTACAGTTTTAAAACTGTACCCAGCAAAGCACAAAGGGAAGTGCTACTTCTACGTTAGTCTGCGAGTAACGGCTCTTTCTGTAAGTGTGGATCTGCAATCTCATCTAAATCTGAATCACAAAGGCCACAAAAATTCACCTCCAAACACGAGGCCAGGAGTCTTCGAGTACCAAAACCAGGGGAAGGCTAATTCCCAACCGCCAGACAAGAAACATATGCAGGACTTTGTCACCACATTGTTGGAGGGCGAGCGCTCTCACCACCCTGCCATCTCTCCAATACTACTACACCCTACCTGCTTCCTCGACATAAATAAGTCAAGGTTAACCGAAAGCCGGAAGAATTCACAGTAGTTGCAAACTGAAGCGGGAGGGACGGTTAGGGAGCCGACGTACTTCTTTGGGAAGATTAAAAGGGTCACTATCCACTTATGACGCCCGCTATCGAAAAGACCGCTGCATATTTTGGGCAGGTGGCAAAATCAAACGGATTTACAAGGACAGTGTTTCAAGACGATAAACAGCGAGCATGGTTAGATCTTTCTGTTTTACCTATTCTCGTTGCATTCCAAGTACTCGACGACATCAGCTGTCTCATGTCCCTGTACCTTTTTTCACAAGATGGGCCACTGACACAGAACTCACCACCTTTACGAAGCAGAAAATAGAAAGAAGATGAATTAAAAAGCTACTTAACGTGAAGCGACATGGGATATTAAATCACATCGGCTTTTTGCTTTCAACAATATTTTTACAAATGAAAAAGTAAACATTTTAGTATTTAGTTTGAAGAAAACAAGAACAAAGGGGTCGCAACTTCATTGGGTGAAATAAATGTCCCATGTCGTATTAAAACGGTAGTCGGAAATTTAAAAAGGAAAAAAAAACTTGACATTCTTTTCGAAAAAATTGCGCTGCAATTGTGCTTTCAGTTGTTGGCTTGTTTACTCTCTGGAATGAAAGTCGTTTTAAATTTATCTGTAAAGGTTATGGAACAATCCCGCAATTAACCTGGCGAGCTTTTCCAGTCGAGAATACTTTGTTTTTATCCACCTTACAAGGGAAATTAATATTCACGGCTTTGCATAGTAGGCACGACAGAAACATTGACTGACAACTGAAGACAAACAACCCTTACGTACCACACCGTTTTCCTTCCTTTAACCCTCTAGATTTGAAAAAGTATATATTTTTTTAAAGAAAAGCAATTTATGCATAGATAGACAACGAGAGAAAGAGTATGTCACGCCTATTTAATTTGCTTAGCCCCACAATTAATTCAGAACAGAAGGGCAGATGTAAATCTTTCCACGAAAATGAAATAATAGGTCGTAAGCAAACTGTTGTCGTAGGTTTGTTTTTACAAATTAGACCGAAAACTTTAATTGAGGGATTATAAAATGTCAATTATAAAACGTAATAAGGGGATACCCTGAGGGATTCCTAAAGAAGTTCGAAAAATTAAGAAAGGATACAGTACACACATCGACAAAAATTAAATCTCGTTTGACGGGCAATTTGTAGGACACAATATTCTGTTATTTTTTTTCGTTGCCAGAAGCTGACATTTTATGATTTAGCGACTAATTTATTTTACTCTTAGTTTCGAAATCGAAATAGAAGCTGAAAGCGGTCAAAGAGGCACTAGCGTTACCTTGAAAAAAAAATCTGCTTTGTGGCACAAAAGGTAATATGTAAATCTACACTCGTCAGATTGAAGCTCTTTATTTCGGTATCAATGGATGACTTAACGACATTTCTCGTCATTTTGCGAATAACACCGCCGATCCCATTAGGCGAGGACCATTTCCGGTCAACGCAGTGATTGGTACGTTTATGAACTGAGCGTAGGTGAAAAAAAGATGGCTGCGGTAGATATGGATAAAGAATTACAAGAAGAAACGAAATTCCGGTTAAATTGGTCTTTCGAAATGTCAAGTGCCTTGTCGGCAAGAAAGCTTTATTCAAACTTCATTTAAGCTTTAAATCGATACGAGAGGCAAAGCGTTATCTGTAGAGGTAACCCGAGGGTACGTGACCATTGCAAATGAAAGCTATTGAGCAATACTTCAATAGATGAAGTACTCTGGAAGAAGTGTACAAGATGGTTTTAACTTTTAGGGTCTGTAGATAGAACTGTAGTGTATGGCTATTCAAAATCAAAGCTATTTAACAATACTTACATTGATAAAGTACTCTAATTGTAAGGCGGGTTCCAATTTTTGAGGTGTGTGGATGAACTAGTAACCACACAAATAAAACCGGCAGATGCAGAGGACTACTTTCGTGGTACTGTTTACTGTGCTGTACAAGTTCGAGTCTTAAAATGGAACTCTGTTGGGTCAAACCAATTAAATGAAACCTGTCGACCTGTTTTTGCTTCCTTTTTTTTTTTTTGGGGGGGGGGGGTGAAGGAAGAGCATCGAAAGAGCAAAAATAACATTTTTAACTTGGGTAATCTTGATAGAAGGGGTTAAGAAAGCGGAGTCACCTTGGCTTTCTCTCATGATAGCACTGCTCCCGGAAAAACAGTTTTATGTGTTACGTTGTTGTCTTTGTTGTCAATCTTTTAAGTCTCTCCATGAGTATTACTTACCATCCAGATACACAATCCATCTTTTGCTGCCGTGAGCTTTCCTCAAATAGTATCTGAAATGAAAGACAAGGAAAGTACATCGTGTGTCTCGTAACAACTGACACACACCTTATATACATGTCGTGTAGATAGAGTAAGTTTACAAAACAAGAAGGTGAAGTTTATTTTTGATTCTTTCAGGATTTATTTACAATAAATCTCCGTTGACAAGTAAACCGGCGGGCATTGTAAAAGTGCTATTATGGAGGAGGTTTAAAAGCATTTTTTGCCAGCAAATTTTTGAAGCAAATTTATTTGAACAGTTAGATAAACAATCAAAATGGCTAGAAACTCGAGCAGAGGGTGACAATACAACCTTACGAAAGCAACTACTGTCAGTACTGCTGAACAGGGCTCGCCATCAGCCAAAAGAGGTAATGACCGTTGAACATTAGCTCCGCTGGAAAAGAAAACCGAATTATGCGTTGAATTTCAAGAGAATTGTGGCCGGACTGCGACGGTGAATTGTCTTCGGTAGCTTTCGGTGTTTCTATTTCCATCCTTCAACCTTCATCGATGTGTGATAGCTTTCTGCAACCGCTATACAAAATGATGATCCACAAATGCACGCTTGACTTTGTCCCAAAATTACATTATTACTGGTACTTACAAAAAGGACTTAAGTGCAACCAATCAAGGTAAGTATTAAAGAACTGAGAGCGCATTTGTAATACTTGTAATGAAGCCTAACATGAATTTATTTCGTATTTTCCCATTTCAAACAGGTTTCGTTTACAGCTTGTGATTTTGTCCATGGATTAAATAAAAGATGGTCATTGTAAATGTGATAAACGACAAACCCCATTTACGTATGGACTGCAGATAACAAGAAACAGTGATATAAGCTTTGATATTTTTCATGGAAAACTTGTGCACTGATTACAAGGATCCCAATCGCAATGTGTACCTGTTTAACCTATTTTAAAGGCTAAACTATGCCAATTTTCTGGGTGTTTCCGAGGAATTTAAAGTCGTCAATCATTGTTATTGATGAAATGATGATAACACTGACTGGAGCAACACATGGCAAATAACTGGCATGACCGAAACAACAAAAGCGCCAACAGGTATAAGAGGAATAATATGTAGGTTTACATTAGGTAGTAGGTTTACATTAGGTAGTAGATCACATTAGAGGCAATATCCACGGCATATTTTGGATATCGTCTGTCGATTAGTAGACCGGTGGTCTTCTGAAGAACTAACCAGGTTTGTTACCCCACAAATCGTGTCGAAAGATCCATCTGACCCAAGGACGTATTAGCAATTTACAATATTAGGATCCTAATAAAACGGATTACAATTCGTCTCAACACCTGCACTTATTGAACCTTGCAATTCGTCCCGTAGTTTTATATACAAATAAAATGGATATCTTTCTGGCTCGAGAGGTCAAACCTTGTTACCGAAAATTGTCCAATTGGCGCGAAGGAGCAATTTTACTTAATTAATGGCTCTCCTAGTAATTATTCACTCCAACAGCTTAAGAAATAAATCAGAGTTCTCCGTTGGCTAAATCTAGCTAGAGGTTGCACTCAAAAGCCTTCTACACTTCGTCCATGTTAGCAGAGACGTGTCATAAGCTGTTTTATTCCAAACTACAAAGAAAAGCCGGTTGGCAAGGGACATTTTTTTCACGTAGCGCGTAATAAATTAAAGTGAAACAGTCATAAGTTGCGTATGCTTGATCTGTTTTAATTCAAGGCCCTTTTTAATACCCGAATGAAGATTTTCCTACCCTTTCATATACCTAAACTTGTGAAATCCCTACCCTTTTATATACCTGAAGCCTGAAAAAGGCACCCCTTTCGGGCGAAGCCTCCCCATATAGGCCATTATAGGGAGTACCCCCTCCCCCCCGGGAACAAAACCAGACAAAATCACATTCATGAAAACGCTGGCTCCAAATGTCTGCTGAAATCAGTTCGGTTCCTTCAGATGTACATCTTATCAAACCAAGCAGCCTTACCGAATCATCCGGAACATTGTTTCGCTCTATATTTGTTTATCTTGCCCTTTTTTAAATCTGATGGAGTAGTACCCTATGAACATTATGAACTTTTTTCTTAGAAGCGTTTTGTCCAGTATCGATCACACGCCAAATTATGAAATTACCATAGTTTTGATAAGTTTTCTTTCGCCTCTTATGGTGTCAAATTCGCCTTTAGTTGGTAGCGATTGGTGCACGACCAGCATAATCGCGGTTGGATGCCTTCTCAGATTTAGAGAGAACTTCAGGGAACCATGTGATATAGTCCTAGATAGCAAAGACTGAGATATACTTATTTTCAGGCAACACACTAAAGTCAAAGCCATAATGTATGCAACATTAGATAACGTAACGTATAATTTTTTTGTCGACTCTTTATGGTCAAGAATGACAAAAATACACATGTAATTAAAGCTCATTTTGTGGCATTGCTCTCGACGAATAAATCCAAGTATCTGTTATCGTGAATAAAAAGATTGAATTGAGCAAACTTTCCAGCGCCACTTCCTATTTCTTCTTAACTGTGACTTCCAGGGATAAAATTAAGTCGGGGAAGACCCAAAATAGCGGTGAAATCTTCAAAGAACCACAGGCAAGTGTATGACTAATTCGAATGAATTATCCTTCTGAAGTTATCCGAGTGCCAAGCTCGGACCACGTAAGGCATTTGAAAAGTGCTGTACGATTCTCATAGTGCCAATTATGTATATAAGTATTTCAACAGCACAAGTGGCACCGCAAACGATAACAACAAACGGTATTTGATGGCTGTAGTAGTTACTTACCCCGCCGGTGTGCCATCGTTACATGTCGTGTTTCTGTCACGGAGAAAGCGCCTTTTCAGTTTAAAAGCATCATTTGAAAAGCATCCTTTGTGAGCGAGATGCCTGATCTGGGCCGTAAGTTCTTCGACTGATTCCTTTAGATCTATAGAACATTTAACAGGCACAACTGACAAGAATGACAGCAAAAACGCCGCTGTAAAAACACGGAACTGTAGGATAAAAATAGAGAGCAAAATATTAATGTTATTACTTTTCTAAACATTGCTCACACCTGGTATTGCTTACAAGTAGTTTAAGTGCCAAGAGTTTTAAAACAACGGTAGCTTTCGACGCGGCTTGACGACTCCAGGACCTCTGGATGATACAATAAAAAAAATGTTGTAGCTATATTTAAATAGTCATTTAAGTTCACAAGGTTTTATTGTGAAAAGAAATATCATTCTTACATTTTCTTTTTCAATTATTGGTTGCTTGCCGTGGCGTGGAGGCTTTTGCGTCAAGTCAAAACAAATTAGAGGCTCGTAATAATTCAATAAGTATTTACAATAGTCACAAATAGGTCTCTACTAAATACGATAAAACATTCGAACTAACACAAACTGCTCGCCACATCGTAAAATAAGTACCAGAATTCACAAAGAAACCACAAACTCGTTGATATTTGGCATTTACACTTACCATTTTCGACGCAGAAAAATCCCAAATCGTTGTCCTTTTCATTAATTCTTAGTTATTCTTTCAGCAGTGGCTCCTGAATAAGAACAAGAGTAACCTAAGTGTGCCCTTTTATGACGACAATATGACTCTGTTAAAAATACAGAGTGGTGATCAAAGAATGAACTTAACGACGGGACACTACAAATGACAACCCAGAAATAAATGGAAGTGTGTTCCAGGGGTGGACTATATAGCGGTGTGCTTCCATACTGAAGTGTGATTGGCCGCGGTGACTAAAAAGGCAAGAGCTAATTGCTCAATTATTAGAGTCGATGACCGTACGAACCGCAGAGTTAATTCGGACCTCTTCAATTACAGGCTCGCGCACGTCATTGGAGCTAGCGCTAATTCTTTATGCAGTGATATCAATCTAATACAAATATTTACAAAGAAATGCTCCGAGGTTTTTTGGGTTACAGTAGTTTAATTGCTTGAATTAAATAGCAAATTGGAGCGCGTGCGTTAAGGAGGAACGCGTTTTTAAGCACACAAGAACTTTTCTCACCGCGTGATTCGCAAAGAGAGGCTTTTTCCCTTTGAGAGCTACAAAACACCGTGCTTTCTTGCTGAAACCAATTAAGGCAATGATAGCGTTTCACGGGTTCATTCCCACTTGGGACCCCTTTGGCGGCCCTTCAAAAGAATGTTTTAATTGTAACCCATAGGATCAAAGATAAATAGGCAAAAAACCGCAGTGGCGGGGCTTAAATCGTTTATGGAAGCTACCAGTGAGTCTTTGAGAAGTTTTCGAAACAGTTAATGGACAGACTGTTGTGCCACTTACACGAGGTTATTTAAACCCCCCTTGAGTGAATTCCGGCGGAATCCTCTTATTCTGCCGTCACGAAATGTGCCGCGCTTATTTCTGTATAACGTGTTTATTTGTGCAGTAATGCGAGAAAACAAACGTGTTATCAGCAGTTTATCACATCAACACAATGGCAGACAACGTGCTTTTAACTGTTTGGAAGGCAAGCGCTTTTAAATTAAAGAAATTTCCAGTCAACTATCACAAGAGAGCACTCGACGGAAAGGGCGATAAGCAGACGGAGCTTGCAACACTTGTAGTCTCTCGCAAACAATTTAGCTAAATAGGTTCTAAATAGCTAAAAGTTCTAAAGCAGATAAAGCATTGTGCACGGCTAAAACATGTTAAATGGATATCCTGATTTCTGTCCTATTTTGGGATAAAGCTGACAGACTTAACTTGCCCTCCAAGGCAATATTTTGGGGAATATAAGCCTACGAAGGAGGATGACAATACAGTAAATATTGGTGTGACTGAGAAATGAATATGTGCCATTGCCTAAGGGTGAGTAAAGTGGGCGTCACTATTTTTGTAAAAAGATATTAATGTCTGCAGCTAAAAAAGAACGTTTTGTCAAAATGTTGTGGAATTTACTGTCGGTATGTTCTTACAATACCCTTACACTTGCAAGAGCAGCATGCAAATATCTCTCACAGCATCAGAGAATAGCTCGGATTCTTAAATGGGGCGAAGCTGAGAATGTTGTGCTCCATGCTTGTGGGGCAACAATGACAGAAGTTTCTCGATTTTCCAACAATCGCACGCAGTACAAAAGGAAACGGCCATAAATTGATTCCGGCTAATAATATCCGGACTTTAAAAAAGTAATATTTTTCTATGAAAGATAAACTTTAATCCAGGTAAAAATAAGTCTAAACTGAAATAACATATTATGTTCACATACGGCAGTAATATCCACTGAGCATTTGGATAATTAGGTATACACTTGGTAAACAAGTGCCCCAAATAGTCGCCCAAGGTCAAGTTATTATAAAACTACAAAGATTTCTTTATCTCAGCTGACATAATCTCGGATAAGAATGTTTAATCGTGGCGTATTTCAAGGTACATGCATGAATAATACGTAATGGTGGCGTTATATCGATAATATGTTACGAAGTAATCCAAGCGCTGATTGCTCGCGTCGACATGATATCAGTGAGCTTAGTTACAGCAAGCTTACAGCAAGCCGAAACACCACGAAAAATTTTTACTGATGTATTTCTAGTGTAAACTTCTACAAACTGTTACCATAAAAGTAATTTTTATCTCGCTTTAGACGCTACAATTGCAATGTTTTATGATCAAGCCAGTCACTCATGTTCTTTAAACATACAGTTTTCTCTCGTTCCTTAACTCAGTGTTGTCGATCGCTGAACATTTTTGGCCAGTAGCCGCCCATGTCAGATTCTGATCATTGCTCATTGTTGAGCATGAATTTGTTGTATTAGTTCTTAAAATTCCAGAGCATTTAATTTTGGCAGCCTATTTTATTTACACTGAAAAAAGTGGCCACACCTAGGCGGGAGATGACACTTTTCAAGCTTTGATTTTTCCACGATGTACGTGCAAGAAATCTCTTACTTAAAAATGAAATCAGACAGATTCAAGGCGAAGCTTTTTCTCGTTAACTCAAATTACCCAAAAAATTACAAAACGAAATATCTCTGGTATTCTTTACCACGAAAAGCGTTGTCGTGGGCCACACAAAACTATTAAATGACGTCTAATTTTTAGTTTATAATCATAATATAATATGACCGTGATAACAAAGTTTAATAAACAAGCGGGGTTACCCATGTGTAGTCAAATATTTTTCTCCCTCCTCCAAACTTCCCCTACGTACTTCAAATTTGAAAAAATGAATTCTGCCCTCGCGGTTTGGAATGTAACAAAAATAACTCACGTAGATAACTAACAAAAATGACTTCACTTGTTGTGTCAGGAAATCACTTAAATACCCGCCAGTCAGTAGAAAACAGTGTTAAAAGACCTTCACTCACACAAAAGCTACCAGCTCTTGATGCCTCGAAATTAAGGAATATCGTTGACGTCCGATCCTGCCCGTAATTCACAATAAACTGACGCTAGCAACCTGCAATAACCGGTTCAACCAGCATTCGCCCTGTGAACACAACCTCTTACGTTGAAAGTGTTACATAAGCCAGAGAGAGCGGTGGAAAAAAAAGTAGGCGGACCTACAAGCCTATTTCTGAAGTCATATAACTTTTATTTACATTCCTCCTGTAGTGTGTGATTGCCAGAAACTAACCACAAGATTGTAATCCCAGTTACCACTTGCACAAAAGCGTGCCACTCATTTCCGTCTGATGGTAACCTTTTTCCCCCACTCAACATACTCTGCACGGCAAACGAGAACATGAAAACACCTTGCGGTCGTGGAAATATAAAAACAGTGCCAGGTTTTGGACATCTGTTATGTTACGGAGGGATTAGCAGTTTCCGCTGGTCTCAACAACAACAAAATAGCGAAGTGACATTTATAGAAGTCACTGTCTTCTACAAATAACCTTCTAGTACCGGAACAGTAGATCACGAACATACAGACACACAGAATTGGCCATAAAAAGTCGCTGATTGCAGTAGAAAAAATATGAATTGCGCTGATTCATAAGCTCATGAACTACACTACTTGCCTGTGTGTAAGAGGGTGGGAAAATAAACGTGCGAGGCACGGAAAACAATGGTGAGGTTTTTCAACGGCAAAATGCACGCAAGTAAGTGCTGGTTTAAATAAAAAAGAATAATAAATGACTGAAAGCTTATCTTTTGTTTTTAATTTAAGCTGAAGTGGCTAACTCAATTCTTTCTATTTTGGGTGATTTCATTCGTGTTTCGACCATCAATTTCATTGGATTACTTTGATCATATAAGCATGGATTTATACACAGCATGACTTCATTTCGTGAAGATCCTTGGACTTTAAACGGTCATCAGACGGGGTTTTTAGTGAGGGCGTTAAAATTATCGAAAGTCACTTATCTTTGAATTTGCTACCTATATGCTTCTGGAAAGCAAGTTAACGCGTGAAAGTTTAAGTTAAATGAAGTTAAACTAAGGTTACAACATGGCGGACGGCAATATCAAAAGGCTTGGCTTGGTAAAACTATCCGCGGGCTAGTCTCACTGTACTGAAAATGTAAATTGAGGAACTGAAACAAAGATTGAAAGATTAAATGCATTGGAATGCGGCGGCTGCTATGGCTTGGTAGCCCATTACCTGATTTTTATCGGAATGTTATTTTTTAAACCTATAAGCTATGCCTTGGGTTACTTTCCCAGCGAATACTACGAATATCTTATAGCTTACTAAATTTTTAGTTTCTTCTCAGTTTCAATGCCCAGGCTTTGTAAAGCGCTACGTTGACTTGAGGTATGTAGCATTATTCTTATCTCTATTGATTGCAAGTGGAATTCTACTAGTTCGGATCACAAAATGGCGACTTTTCACGTGTCGGGAACATTTTCAAATATTTCTTGTTCTTTCAAATCCCTGGAGGACTAAACAAAAGAAATTCACTGCTTTGTGACCTAAAAAGCTTTAAACTGTTCAATTGTGGAATTTTCTCACGATTCCTATGAGTTTATTTCCTAATCCAGTATAAATAGACAAAAAAGGCAGAACGAGAAATGTTGTGCGAACTGGCGTCAACTTGCAACACGTGCTGTTGCTATTCTCGATATACGGGTTTTGGCTCAAACTTAATTACAGGGTGTTTTCAAGAGAAACTAAATAGTTAAGTACATTCGACAAGGAACGGAGACGAGGAGAATTACAACGAGAAGAAATTTTTCCCTTCTCAGATTTCGTTTGCCACTTTGGCACGGGTATTTAGCTTAAATATACAAATAATTGTGGACGCTTAAAAAAAAAGAAAAGAAATGTCTAGAGAAATGAATAAGATATATAAATTTGTACATATATGTCGGTTAAAATTGTTCCTAAGGTAAGAACGTAAAACGATGACTATACGAGCCTATTCAATCATGATTGGGTATTTGTGACCGTTAATGTAATTAAGTAGACTAGCTTCCTTGTAGCTCCATGGCGAGGGAAGAATGCAAAAGAGACGTGCCCTTGCAACCAGACTTTGCACCGTGGCAACTAACGGACAAAATGGAGAACAGCTTTCCCTCAGCTGGAATCATTGAGCGGGTATTGCCTTAACTCTGATATAAACGATAAACTTTGCAGAATATCGACACTAAAGCAGGAAAATGTTACGATCTTTCGGCTGTGGAAATAACCCTAGACCACAACTTGCACAGGAAATTAATTACGTAACTTCGAAGCCATGTCCGTAGGCCCGCCATACTAGGAAATAAACAAATATTATATCTAATTTTCAAAACCGGTCCATTTTGTGAGGCAAGCTCCTGTATTGTTTCTTATTACCGCAAAAGGGTGTAATTAAATTAAATTTTCTGGATTGTGCAACGAGAAAAGGTCAATCACTTCAAATATTTTCCAAATTGGACTAGGATGTTTTGGAATTACCCGACGATTATATTGAACACGAAACCATCCAAATCACTTGTTAATTTGGATACTATCCAAATAAGAAACTATCCAAAATCCAACCCCATTGGAAGTCTGGTCGGACTAAAGTCGTGCGGTTAAACCACCTAACAGTGAACACTACAAGGTGAACACTACAAGGTGAACACTACAAGGGGATGAGAGTTTGTACCTTGTATATAAAAGAAGGTTAAGGTTGAACAGAGCAGCGCGAATCTTCGAAGATAGCTCATTTATTGCCATTCGCGCTTCTTCGGATTCATTAGTGATGTCTTGACATCGAGTGCTTTCTATCCGCTGAACAATATGCAGCGTTTCCTGTGCCATGTTACAAGGAAAAATTCGTCACGTTTCTTCATGGCCCATGAAAATGGGCAGTCCATCTGTACACAAACTATCGAACATACGTCTAACAATTCTTCCACGGAGGGACACAGATAACATCTATTCCATCGCAAAATGGCATTAGGGATAGTTTTGGAGCTCGACCACTGTGGAATGCGATAAACGTTTTTCAATTGCGTGGGCGGATCAGGGGTCTTAGTAAGTTTTTTTCCGTGAAGCCTCTCTTATTCAATATTTGTAAGTCGGATTAAAATCTGTGGTAATGTGGCGGGCACCAAAAAAGCAAAGCAGTGCTATCTTGTAGCCTATTGTTTCAAATTTTCTGCGCAATCTTCATCAATACGATAGTTTTTCAAGGTAATAAAAAAAAAAAACGACGCGCTCTATCCAAAACCAAGAACACGTTTCAGCTCTCGAATGTTTAAATATCTTGAGGGGATTATTCCGAATAATGAGGAAAGATATATACGCTCGTCCATTAGAAGCTGCAGGTAGCAGCCTTACTAAAAATCCTTCTGCTTTTTAAATTTACTGCAAGTTAAATTAGATTAAGAACCGGAATGTTAGAGAAAAGTAGAGAGGAATTAGATTTAGTGCGAACTTTGACTTGTGTTGAAGCGACCTTTGAGGGAATTAAGGGTGAAAGTTTCTAAAGAAACTGTGGTGCTGCGTCGGTGGGGGTAACAAGGTAATTTGGTTACATCAACT
>OMLO01003036.1_pt1 | contig 13790 bp, 6 predicted proteins | sample 1674811 | NCBI WGS metagenome assembly OMLO01 (sample SAMN06265003, study PRJEB25207) | coral metagenome | isolation source: Coral host | place: Mexico:La Bocana,Puerto Morelos, Mexico | collected 2008-11-13
TATTTACCTCGCCGCTTCGCGGCTTGGTAAATATCCACCACTATTCACCTCCACTTCGGTGAATAATTGTTAAATATCCGTTAATTCCTTTACAGGTTGAAAAGGAAAATATAAAAAAACATATGCAAATAATCATTCAGCCGTTGGCAAAAACAGGAAAGGTTATCAGTTCAAAAGAAAACTTTCAATCCACTCAAGTATATGACCAAGTTCACCGCTTTATCATTTCGTGAAACGGACGTCGTTTTGATTCAGTCTGTTGTTTACATCTATTTAGCTTAAGTTACACCAGGAGTTACGGACATTTATCAAAGTCATAGAATAGCGACAAGAATATCGGACAAGTTGTAACACAGGACAGTTTCCTTGCAATTAATGTTCATGATTAACCGGCGATTAATTTTTCTCCTACGGCAGAAGTGGAAGACATGTTTGTTACTTTTACAGTTTGATAACACTGTTTGTCGGCTTCTTTGTGTGAAATCATCCAAATTCTTCGGTGGGCTTTTCACGTTTTTTATTGCTATTTTTTTCATCTTTTACTCGTTTAGCCTTGAAACATTTTACTCAATATTTTCCCCACGATTTTCGAGGCAGCATATAGTTCAGAGATCATTTCTTTTACTCAAGAAATGTATCTAAACCCAGACTAAACACTTCCCCTACCCCACCCCCACACCGAACAGTCAATAGGCATAATTTATGTCCTCTTTCGCGGAAATGAAACAAATTCGTTTCGGCGAAATGTATCAGTTGGTTCAATTAAATAATGAGTCACAAGTCTGACAATTTGAGAAGGCATACAATAGTTTGCTGTAATCACTTGACTAGTTCAGTCATGACGATTTGCGAGGCAGTGCAGCATATAATTTCTTTTGTTCGACCCGCATTTGCATCCAGATGTCCCGCATATGTACATATATATGAAGCTGAAGACATGCATGAATGCGACGCGAAGCGTTGGTGTCAACAATTAATATTCTACTTAATAAGAAAAGAAGAAAAGTAGTCGACACGCAATTACAAAAACGCAAAAGTAAATGATATGCGAAACATTAGAAGTTTCTTTGTTTCCTCGACCGACAAGTGGCATCAGAAATTCCATTCGATCCCGGAGAATATGCAAGTTATACAAATGAGATATAAAGTAATGAGAATTGAAGCACTGTAAAGATCCAGTTAATCACCCTTCTAAATGTATATTTCAGTTACCTTTTGGTATAGTTTGAAAGAGTCTCATATTTCGCTCAAGACAGTAGTAACTAATTACGATGATAATCCGAAGAAGTGTCAAAGAAAATGAATGGAAAACCGACTGGAAGGGTTAAATGAAGTGTTTCTGCAAATTAATTAACAGAGGCTTGGCAAGTGGCCGTCTAAAGCTCCCTGCTTCTCAGAATTAAACTCCTTTAGCTGGTGAGCAGAAGCAAAGAAAGACAACTGGCTTCAGTTTTCGATTTAAAATCTCAACTTACAATGATGAATTCATTGCTAAACTTAAATGAGGCTTTAAATCGACGAAGGAACCGAAATTTGGGAGCTAAGAAATTGCATTCTTTCGTTGCCAACTTAGCGCCAAATGACTAGAACCGCATGACCGCTTGCAAAGGGGTGCATTACAATAAAATAATGGGCTCCTGAAATAGACTATAAAATATCAACAAATTTTTCCTTACCCCAGTTGATCGGTGAGGACTCGGAAATCGCGTTTGGAAGGAATAGAAATCAGATCTTCCGGTGACGAGCTCCGTCAAAATGGGTCACGCAACCATCTGGGTTTTACACCGTGAGGGCCTAGGTTTGGCACTGGAGAAACGTGTCAGTTAAAGAGGAAAGAGTCTAGAACGCGAAACCGACACCCCCAGACTCGATAACACCGTTATCAAAAGTAAAAAAAGTGAAGAAAAAAAGAGGAAGAGAATAGGAAACGAACGTTTCGTTGTACTGGACGGCGATAATACTTGGTGCACGATGGGGAGATAGGGATGAGAAACTCTCAGGGCGAAAAAAAAAATCAACCCAGAGGGTGTTTCCAATTGTTTCAAATATGGAGGTCTTCTTGGATGAGCACTGACCACCATGTACCAAGAAATGAGCACAACGAACTCACTCGTATTTCATTCGTGGTGCCAGTTCAGGATCTGGTTCATTTTGCTTACTCAGAGAGCTAGCCATAAAATAGTTGACGTTTTTGACATCAGGGTGTGTCAGTGTACACGTCCAACAGAGACGGATGGTAGAAAGAGACTTGAGAACGAGAAAGCAAAACTCGCCCCAGTGTCCTCAAGCCGGCAACATTTATGCAAAGATGGCGGTGGAGTTTAAACGTGATATGAAGTGAAAGTGTCTTTCAAAGTAACCAAGCTTAAGAGAAACCCTTCATTGTATGTATGGGGAAACATAGGAGGAAAGAAAAAGAAGCTACCTCTCGTCATAAACTCAGTAAGAGTTCAAGGTTTGAAGCTGCTTGGGATGGAAGTCACGCAACAAGCGATTTCGACAGTTTCCAAAATGATGGCGAGACACAAGGTACGCTTGAACTTTAGCTGCAATCCTGTACAAAAGTGTTGACACATATGAGAAAAACAGACCTTTTCTATCGACGTCCTTTCGTAGCTGAAAAACATATCTTTTTGTCGATAGCCAAATCCCCCTGGACACTGTCACGTGGTTACAACATTGAAAAGAGCAAAGGGGGTCGAAATGTGAAAATTAGAGATTAAAAAAACTCACTCATTCAAGCAGAAAAACAGGTATTGTTGCTGGGAACGCCGAAATAAGGGGGAAATTTTTTACCTCTTATGTCAATGGGGTTAGGGAGCATGAAAATATTCGATTTGGAATGCATCAAATTGAATTTGACAAAGGTAAATTAACCAGTCTGTGGAGAGTTTGTGAAACTGTGTCATCATTGTCCTTTGTTTTGATGAAGAGCTGACACTTAAAACATCAGCTTCACAAACTCTCTACAACAGTTAATTTACATTGTACCTTTATCAATCTCAAGTTAACAAATTCTTGGTTTTCATGTTATGTAGTCATATTCCAAAATTAAGAATTATCTCTTCTTTTGAGGTTTTAGTGTTATCAGAGGAGTTATCGCTTAAAGTTTGGCTAACTGAACGGTTGTTGTACTAGAAGAAGTACAGTACTGATTGAAATCATATTCACATCAGCTGCAGGTTTCACTTAAGGTAGACGTACTGGCACTGCACAAGGTTTTCCTTTGCATCCACCTTGGGAAGAACAAACGATGCACAAAACGAAACTGAGACAAAACCTATGGAATCACACATTCTTTAAGACCACATCTTCATGTTATTAATTGCCTTTGTTTGCTTCAGTGTCAGACGTCTTGGTCTGTAATGCATAATTTTAGGATAATTTGAGCTAAAATATATGATCAGAACTCAGGAAAGGCATCATGGACGAAAGCCCCCTCGCTATCCTAATAATGCATTTTGCACTGAAAACAGTAGTTCCTGTCTTAGAAATCACTAAAAGGTCGGGCAGCTAAGACTCATTTCATTTGAAATTTCATTTTAGTTCATTTCATTTCATGTTAGTGTATGCCAAAGACTGTGAGTCCGTACTTTTTAAACCTTAATATCTACAAAGTCCTGGACTTCGCCACAGTAAATGCAGCATCAGCAATGCCAGAATAAGGCCAATACAAAGAATACCTGTTTCTGTTTGTAGAAAAAAAACAAAGATGGCCATTTTAAAATTGGGGTGAAATTTACCATTTAAGTGGCAATTTGATTGGTTGTTTACTCACTCACTTGGGAGGTGCAGTGGCCTCATGATTATTGAGTTTGACTCCAGGTCAAGCAACCATCTGGGTTCGAGCCCTGGCCAGGGAGATTGTGTTGTGTTCTTGGGCAAGACACTTGATTCCCACAGTGCCTCTCTCCACTCAGATGTATAAATGGGTACCGGCAAATTTAATGCTGGGGGGAGCAACTACAGAATGCAGGGCCACTTTGGACCACCTGTTTTACATGTGTCAAAATCTTTTGAAGAACAAAGCAGGACACAATAGGCACTATTGTGATTCAATAAGATGTAAATAAGTGGCCCTGTATTCTGTAGTTTAGCCTGCAGGGAGTAACCCTGCGATGGACTAGCATTCCATTGAGGGGGGAATAGGAATATTCCTAGTCACTTAATTCAACAGAAACCGGGATAAGCTCCAGCCTGTTGGGCCACTTACATGTAGGCTTGTATTCTGACCTAATTATAGTGTTTTATACCTTACTCACTCACTTAACACTCAATCACACACACTCACTCACTCACTCAAAAATCACTTATTCTTATTGCACAATTAATTTCAGACAGTTGTAAAACAAAAGATTATGGCAGAGGATTTCCTTTTCCTTTGGCTATGTGGGTAAGTTATAAGTGCACATTACTGTATTGTAAGTAACTAACAGGAATGTGGTAGGCATTTGATTTTAAATCACTCCTATGACATATGAATTGAACTTAGTCAGTCCTAAAACTAAAAATATATTTAAATAAATTAAGAGCTGATCTCTGACAAGGTGTGTTCTGTGTGAGCACCGGAAAAACCTGACAATACAGCACATAGTACTCTACAGGGGGCAGTAATATGTATAGTCACCTTTCATTTCAGAATTAACCAGAGTTTTAACTTTAACATCAGTATATTTTGGTGACCTACTAGGCACCTTTGACCCTCAGTATTGATACAGATTGCCATAGACTTAACTTTCAACTGGCAGTCTACAATGTATGCCTTTTTATGCTCCCAGTGAACAGTTGCGGTCTAGCCTTCATTAGAAACGTATGTTAGTGCTTGTCAATTGGCATCAACACTGTCACCTGTTTGTAGCACTTTCAAGGATATTTCATTCATCAGATTTTTACCCTGGCTAAAGCCTTGTTAGTTCTGTTATGTGCATATTTTGATCTCAGTTGATCTCATGTCTTAACTTCATTTTAGGATCTAGAGCACTGTGATCCTAAGAAGTGTTCAGGAAGGAAACTTTCAAGACTTGGGTTTGTAAAAACATTAAAACTCTCTCAGCGATTCAATGGACTAATTTTAAGTCCCTTGGGAAAACAGTGTGTATCACCTCAGGATCACACCATTGTTACAGACCATGGGATAGCTGTAATTGACTGCTCCTGGGCCAAATTGGAGACTACACCATTTGGAAGGATGCGAGGTGGCAATATGCGCTTGTTACCTTACTTGGTTGCCGCCAACCCTATCAACTATGGAAAGCCTTGTAAACTCTCCTGTGTTGAGGCATTTGCAGCTACTTTGTACATTGTTGGTAAGTGTTACATACTAGATAACATTGTGCCATTATAATGACAGTTGCCAGTGAGCTTCAATATTAATAATAATTCAATGCAATACAATATTCAATAATTCATGGATTTATACAGAAGGCAAATGAATCGATGTGACCATGAAGGGAATGTAACAAGGCTAGCTCTGTGTAAAAACGTCCTTGGAATGGAAATTACGAATGGAAGGCAGGGTAACTGCAAGAATAAGATTAAAATCTATATACATGCATTTGCAAAATGCAACCATCTTAAGTTTATGACTCCTTCCTCAGCTGATGTTTGATCACAGCATGCTTGGTGGGCTCCATTAAATCAAGTTTTGCCAATTATGTCAAAAAACATGGACAGCATTGGTTAGTCATCTATTCTTTATCAAAAATACAAATGTATGCAGTTGATCAATCAGTAAAATGAATATTTGATTGTCACTTTTAACCTTGCAACTCACTGTAATAAAGCTTAGTAATTGTTTTATCAAGGGGGGACTATTTTGCAAGTCTGTGATCCCGAGCCTTGAAAGTTTCTTTCCTTTTAGAAATTGAACAAAATACTTGGAAATAAATTTATTTGTTGCACATGCATCCATTCATGGCAGGTGGACGGGCTTCATCCCCAAACTTTTAAAAAACTCAAAATAAGTGGTCATCTAGTTGTCCAGTTGTTCTATTTTAATTCAAATTAGTTACTATCTTTTATCAATGCCATAGGTCAGGAAGAGCTGGGCACTACACTTCTGAAACGGTTTAAGTGGGGGTCATCATTTTATACACTGAACAGGTACACGCCTAAACTTAAGTCAGAGAGCCCCATATCACTACATGTTCATATTGCATTACTTATTTACTGCGGTACATGAGGTGCTGCTTACTTTCAATATGAAAATGAAACCAAAAAAATAATTAAATAATTATTAGTTAATTAATGACAACAGCTACAATTAAAACACTATAATAATTAAAATTAAATTATTAAAAGTAACTCTGTGATGTACATAAATGCAAAACATGCAGAAACATAGAGCAGTCACAAACCTCTAGTTCTTTGTTGTTCTTTATTGTCATTGATTGGCCTATTCAGCACTTCACAAGTGGAATGAATACTCAGCCTAGGCTTATTTGATTCACAAACTTCCGTGCAACCGCAACAGTTGAGCTCAAAAATACTTGAAAACAACTCCACAAGGGATTAGAAAGGGAGAAAGCTTAAAATCTTTTGACTGAACTCTAAAACCTCAAGGATCATGACCAAAGAAAGAAAGAAAAACATTAAAATAATTATTTGTGGTGGGAAATGACACGACAAACTCGGTCTGTAGAGTTGGTGAGGAGCATGGTCACATTACAAGTAGTTTATATACATGTAGGTATCAATTTAACACATTTTATATTTGAAATTTTATTTTGCAACATGTATCTTATTCAGGGGAGGGAAAACATCCAAGCATTAATCTAACCGGGCATTAATGGCCATGTTGTACAGTCTATTGAATTTTATAATATCCTTGATCCCCACCACATCAGGACATGTGTTTGGGACACTGGGTACAAGTTCTTCTCGTATTCCTTGTTACCTCGCAGGGTTTTCTAGAAGACCATAAAAAAGAAGGCATTTGAACCTTCAAAACTGTTATTCCCGTCGTTAAGTGCTTTTTATCTATATCCAATGTATCTACTGACTTTTTTAAAACTGGCTCAAGCTGGCAAACTTTGTGATGTCATCAAATCAAAATGACCTTGTGAGAAGATACATGTATCTTCCTTGACGGTATGCCTTTGCACAGGTTAAGTGAGAAAAGTAAACATAAGGTTGAGGGAGATAAGTAAACTTCAGAGTGTAAAAATTTACTTGCAAAACATCATCAGTACCACAGAACCACATTTCTTTTCATAGGCACTTAAAACATTTTTTGGTTCAATCATGTAGAGTTCTGCTGGACAAGTATGCTGCTTGTGAATCCAGCAAGGAAGTGGTTGAAGTTCAAAATAAATGGCTTGAGGAGTGTGAAAAAGAGCACAACTCACAACCCTCACAAGGTGAAATAATTTTAATGTATACCGTTCTGCAAGGCCTTTTCTGTAAGAAAGGCCAAGGATTAACCTGTACTTGATTATGGTTTACCTACTTTGATTTGAGAATCAGATAAAACTACATCATTGTTTTGAGTTGCATTTTCCTCACTTTATTTGTGGCTTTACCAAGTACAGCTACTCTTTATTTCACTGTATAGAAACTGACTACCAGCCTGACATGCTGGGAACTGACAATCAACTGGCTACTGTGAATTCTCCCTTAAGCCTCTTATGAGAATTTCATTTTATGTAGGGTTACCATAAAGCTTTATGAAATGGCAGCAATGAAATTTGAGAAAAACTAAGAACAATTCACAATATATTGCAAAGTCTTGGCTAAAACATCCCCTACTCTGGTTACAAAACAATCTGTTTTTGGGGACTGTCAGAAATTAGCATGGGGAAGGGGTGAATTTTCAGTTAATTGATGAAAATAAAGTGACCCTTCAAGGTAAGGGATGAAAATGTCCTTCCCCTCCCCTGGAACTCATCCTAAATTTCCACGACCCTCGCCTGGATAGAGTAAAGGTTCGAATTTTTATACAGTGGTAAAAGTACGTTTATACATTTAAAAGCTTGCCTTTTTAATGTCAGGAAATAATTACATGCCTTGATTTTCATACATATTTTGTTTTCTTGTAAAACATAATATTAAAGCTTCCTTTTACGATCATGATGGCTTAATTTCTTGTGACTTCTTGTTATTTTTTTTCATAACCCTTTCTTTTGAACGGCTCAAAAAAAATGTTACCCTGTTCCTTTTTTCCACGAGCCGTCATCCCCCTGTTAATTTTTTTGACCGCCGACCGGTTAGCTCAGTTGCGTCGGACTACCGTGCGGGAGGTGTCGGGTTCGAGCCCCAAACCGGACCAACACTCAGGGTCTTAAAATAACTGAGGAGGATATGCTGCCTTTGCAATGACATCTGCAAATGGTTAGATATTCTAGTCTTCTCGGATAAGGACGATAAACCGTAGGCCCCGTCTCCTGCATCTTCACTGTTATGGTCAGCAGGGGACAGGGCAGGGCAGAGTAAGGGCACGAAGTTCCCGGTGTTGTGGACTGGTCTTTGCCCATTGTAACTCATTGTGCTGTTGAAATGCTCGGAGACATTAGCAGTTGAAGCAACTCTACAATCCGATGGTAAATAAAGTATTCATTCATTCATTCTGACAAATTGCTTACTGTCTTTTTTATATATCATTTTTTTTATTTACAGATTTGATGGACATTGATATGACTAAGGAACATTTCAATCCTAATCGACCGATTCTCAGGTGGGTTAAAAATTTTATTGTCGGTTTTCGCCTTGCCCCGAGGGTTTTCTCCTGGTTCTCCAGTTTTCCTCCCTCCTGAGAAACCAACATTTTTAAATTAAAATTCGATCAGGATAGAAGACCCACCTAAAGACCAGCTTGGGCCGATGTGGCATCCTCTCTAAACATTATACTTATTGGTTTTCAGCGGCGACGAATCAGGTGACAGTAACAGCGAAGTCAGTGATGATGACGTAAGTGATGATGATGATGATGATGATGATGATGAAAATGATAATGGTGATGAAGATGATCGTGAAGCTGGAAATTATGAAAATGTTGGAAAAGGAAAGCAAGAAAAATATCAAGTGGAAAGTGGAAAGGAACAAAGTTAAGGAGAAGGTGCGTGTGGTGTTCTCGGTGAAGACGAACTGTTGGGTCGTAGTCTCGACGACGAAAAACTGCTGAGTTATGTAAAGAATTTATATTTTATCAATTGAGGATGGTTTCCTCGAAATAACCGAGAGAACTGCACTTGTTCAGCTGGAAGACAGATAGCGCTTGTGTCTTGGCTTCCCGCTGGCTTAAAACCGAACCGTAAAATATTCGAAGTCTATTAAGATAGAACCCCTCTACCTCTAGGGGTAGTGACTCTCAAATAAACGGTCGGGGTGCTCGTCGGAAAATTTGTAGTAAGGTGGCTCAAATCCCTAAAACATATCACTTTAACAAGGGCAGATAACGTTTGTTATAATTATTTACCTACAAACAGTGGCGTTTGGAGATGAAAACCCTAAATGAGACCAGCGTCCGTGATTGCGGGTGACCCAACCCTAATCTCAACGTTACTATTAGAAACGCATGCGCGGCTGTTATATGGTTTGGCCCAGGCTCGATTTTTGCTTCGGGTGGACTTCCACTAAGAATGTATGGAATGCAAAGAACATAATGTTATCACGGGCAGCACGCGTATTTGTACCATCTCATTCACCGCTGCAGCGCCGTCCACTCCAAATCGTCGTTTCCTGTTCACTGTTTATGTCGCGTTTCAACCACTTCGTTCGCCACAAAACAAGTCAACTGTATCACGATTACAAGCCTCGCTCAAAACATTGAGCTACCACTGTGAAATCAGCAAAACATTTTACTTCAGGTCCCAAAATATTTCATTACATCAAGAGCCAAATATGTATAACACGCTTATTTTGATAATCATCCTCAATGCGCAACTCATTACAACTTAGTACAACTGCGATATTTTTATTAACCCAGAAGCACTAAGCAGTCGTCCTCGCCCACATCTCCTAACCTCTTTATACTTCTTAGTAGGACGACGAGCGCCCCAGACCTTTTCACAGTTCCTCTCCCCCCTCCCCCGGGGGGGAACCCTACAGAGGTGATAAGTTAGGAAGCTAAGCATCACCCAAAACGCTAAAACGAAGTACATGTACAAAACTTGACAAAGCACCAAAAGTCCAAAATGACGTGCGGGAAGCCGCCACGAGTGAGAGTGTTGCGATCACGAAGAAATCACGTTACAGGGGCATCATATTACTGTCTTTGCGCTCAGTCACGTACGGGGAATCTTGTTACAGGCTAACGCTCGAAACGTCAACTTTAGAATCTCTTTTCTGTGGCCAATTTACATGGTCAACCCAGTTACTCCCCACGGACGCGGCACCACTGACAGTTTCTTTAGAAACTTAGACCTTTATAATTAGCATACATAAATTTCTACTATGTATATTCATTACAAGAATTTACAAAATGCTTGACTTTACAATTTTCGATTTTTGTTCTTGACAACGATGTCCTTTTATTTGGGAGTTCTGTTCAATATCTACAATAGATATCACTTTCGATAAGCAGTCGATTGCCTGTTACGGTTATCGTATCGCCTATATAGGCGTATGTTTCCTTGAGCATTATAAACTCGCCGACAAACAACAACTGAAAAAGGATCATGAATGCGATGAAACGCACGATCCTTTGTTCCGGAAACCGGAATGTACGCTGAAAGTTTTGTGCGGGATTTTAACCCATCAAATTTGCATATACGCAACAGTTCCGTCCCACCCCGACCGAGTGTTGTTTTTGTCGAGCGGGCGCGGTCGCTAATCTTCGAATTTTAAATCTGGTATCCTCACCGTCGGGTATACGCATGATGTAGCAGCGAGAGAGGCAGATTTGGGCGGGCATCAAACAGCTCGTGGTCATGAAGTGTTCTGTGGTATGTTGACGGTCTCAACAGCTATTACGCGAGCTAACAGAAATCTTTTATGCTTTTCCAATGAAAACACTCGTTCCAGTTTCCTTGTTGTGATCAGCCTGCGTCACACTTTGGCTCGTCACGCAATCTTCTCCAAAGAGTCTGCGTGGGAGGCTAGCGTCGCATCGTCACGCAATTATTTTCTCCATTGGAGAGATATTCACGAACCCAATGCATGGTTTAAAATGTTGCCGACATAATTTGGGTTATCATTAACTGAGACATTATTACTTGGTAATTCTAAACTATTCTCGAAACGCGTTCCAGATTCATGCTCTGTGTCCAAGGTAACTGTGACGTCATAGATATTTTACAGAATGGAGAAATTGTCAAGCATCATTGCTTATTTGGCGTGGCCAATCAATCGAAATCTCTGGTAAAAATTCTGGAGGTGTGTTTCATCTTCTTCAAAGAGTGTTTGTCCTCGATCTGCTCTCTTTCCATCAAGGTAGGAGATCTGTTTTTGTCTTTGTTCGTAACTGGGTAGTCATTTGTACTGCAATCGGGGCTTAAACGTCGTTATCTTTTCAGGGATGCGTAATAAACGTAGTGTTTGAAAACAACCAGAAGCTTAACGCCATTGTTATTTAGAAGCAGTGCTTATTTCGGTTTCTCTCAATCAATTGAAAGTTTTTCGAAAGCCTTTATTGAAAGCCATTGTAAGCCACACTCGTCTGTTCCTTGGGGACTTGGACTGGGTGGAAGATCACGCACATTGGGGTGCGTCAATGTGCGTATTAAAGAATTCGCTCTGTATATTAATCGTGCCGCTTTTCGCGCACAGAATCAGTGTTTTCGATGATCTAAATTGAAACATACCAATACAGACCTCTGCAGTTCGGTGCCTGACCTAGGGATTAGTGTCGGAAAGATTTGTAGTCGCGCTGTCTTTATTTTTTTCTGTTTTTGTTTTTCCTGAAATCTTTCACGCAAACAAAACCACCTACCGATCGATCGTGCTTCATTGCATACAATGTACAACTTATGGTATACGGCTGTTGTAATAGCACTTCTCTTGTCTTTCTTTGCGATGTTGGTCACGAGAGGTCATATTTGACTAAATTTTGTAACCCAGCGCTCTTCTTGTGTCAAAATAAGGTCTAAACGTCATTTCCGACGATTACCTGCACGATTCTCTTGGCACAAGACTGAATTGAATATTGAATTCAGCCGTATAGTGTTTGTAGAACGATAGTTATCTTTATAGTAGAAAACGACGTTCCTGGTTTTACAGTGTTTTATCGAGTTACCGAAAAAGTCTGTCGTTCCAGATGTTACATTTATTTTAGTTTTAATAATGAGCTTTATTGTTCGAAACCCTGTTGAATCGAGGAAAACATTTTGAATATTCTGTTGGCATTGAATTCATTTCATGTTGTATAAATTACCCGAAACATTTGCCAGCCTGAAAGATGTTTGTCACGCAACTTTTTCATTAAGATGTTGTCATTGTACGTAGCATCAGTAGATTTTTTAAATTTTCACTTGTAGCAAGAGACTAAACTAAAACACTTCATCACTTGCTTTTACAGGGTTTTAACCTTTGCGTCACCTTGTTATTTACAGAAAAAGGCGTCAATCTAATAGGCTATGAATATTCTCTCGCGTGTTTCAGGTGCAAGCGTTGATACGGTGAGAGTTCGAAGTTTAAGTGGATTGCATTTCAAACGGGTTGAAAACCATCTTAACATCGTTAAGGCAGTTTTGCGTGTTTCAGCCCCTTGAAATTCTGTGTACTGATTGTTGATCGGTCTCCTTAGAAACTTGAAACAAAATATGTGTTTTCAATTGAAATCGTGACAGTTTGCGATTACGAGACGACCTTTGACACAAAACGCCCTAATTAAGCATGTTTATTGCGGTACATACATCTCTATGTAGGTAGAACTTTGAAAAATTCGTCGATATTGCATTCTTTTTTCCGCATTGTGCGAATGTCGTCATATCCTGAATGCTTTTTCTGCTTGCTAAAGCAATCAATGAATTATGTAAAGCGCTAAACTATTCGCAAACAAAACAAGATTTAATCGCCATTTCGGGGATGCCAAGGAAAAGATCGATTAAAAGACCTTTGATTATATTCTGGTCGATAACATGATGTGAAAGATTGGATGAATAAAAACCCAGTAATAAACTGGCATTAGCGTTTTTCAACGTAGCGTTATTGAATCAATCTTCTAGCAAAACGTTTTTAAGTTTTATTTTTCCCAAGTTGCGGTATTTGTGTATTTTCGTGAATCTTGTGAATGCCACCTGGAGATGTTTAGGGGTTGCCATGGAGAAAATTATTGATCAATTATAGTTTTAATTATAAGAGTGAGCGGTTTTTTAACAGTAAATTCAAGGTATGTCTTGCGAAAGCAATATTTGACTTCGAGAAGTAAACTGGTGACAAGAAAATGAAATGTTGTACTTAACAATTAGATTGTGAGATTTCTATCCCGTGATAGTTGACGAGGGTGCAATCCGATCACGCATAGCTCGAGATTTCTACGAGGTAATAGTTGATGAGGGACCATGAGGCCGAAGGTCGAATCAATCATGTCCTCATAGAAATGGAGAGCGAATAATCTAATTGTTTTAGAAGAAATCCAACCGCAGATAACGGTTTCCAATTATTTCTTTACGTAATATTGAGCTTTATGCTTTAAGAAAATTGAAAACAACTTAATTATCATTGGAAGTTTGCAGTCAAGAAACCGTTAATGTCTTTCATTAAAGAAAATTCAATCAGACGAGCGAGGGACACTGCATTCTAATTAACAATTATATTTCACAGACTCCGTTCGAAATGTATGAGACAACAAATGGTAGGAATTTCCCAGTTAGTGCTTCAAACCACTTTTTAACGCCAACAGGAGGGCGTACCCC
>OMLO01003037.1_pt1 | contig 13790 bp, 4 predicted proteins | sample 1674811 | NCBI WGS metagenome assembly OMLO01 (sample SAMN06265003, study PRJEB25207) | coral metagenome | isolation source: Coral host | place: Mexico:La Bocana,Puerto Morelos, Mexico | collected 2008-11-13
GTGGTGCTTTAGATCCTTGATGGGCAGTTGCGACCGGGAGTGAAAGAGCAGCCGAAGTCCTTTGCCACTGTTTGTCAGTGGTAGCGGAGCCTTGGTTGGACTTTCCATTGGAGCTTTGCTGTCAGGGAATAGCATTAGTGGTGAAGGGACTTTGAGAAAGCTGGCGAGGAGAAGAAGGAGAGATGCCTTCGCCTGCTGAGGCGGAAACCCTGGCGGTTCAGTCAGGGAGTGCCGGCGATGGGCCGGGATTCAAAGATCGTGATCCGCCTCCCACCTATGATGGCGAAAATCCTGAGTTGACTTTCAGGATGTATGAGAAGGCGGTGAAGCTGTGGCAGTTTGAGACGGACGTGCCCATTCAGAAGCAAGGAGCTAAGCTGTTGAGGGCTTTGACCGGTCCGGCAAAACTTGCTGCAGAAGATCTTGACTTCGATGACATCGCCCAGGAGAATGGAGTGAAGAATGTGCTCAACAAGCTGCGAGAGTTTTTCTCGCCCCATCTCGAGGTGTCATTGCCTCGTGCCTTTGAGACGGCCGTATACGGCCAACCGAGAGCTGCAAAGGAAAGCTTCATTGAGTATGTCAACCGCGTCGACCGGTCATTCCTGTACCTGGAGAAGGAAGGAGTTTCTTTGCCAGAAGGAGCTCAAGGGTACATCATGTACCGCCAAGCATCCCTAACAGAGGCCCAGGAGCAGAGAGTGCAAACATGGACGGAAGGAAAGTATGATCGGAAGAGCATAGTGGCATCACTCAGGAGGCTTGACAAGGTGATCAAAGAGAAGGGCAAGAACACCTACTATGAGGAGCAGCTGGATGGTGCTGGCCAAGTCTTTGCCAGTGAAGAGGCCGAGGTGGTTGAAGAGTCGGATGAAGAGCACATCTACATCAATGAGGGTGATCTCAATGAAGTCTATGATGAAGCTGACATGATGGCTGCTTTGGCCAGCTACAAGGAAGTGAGGCAGGCCTTGAGAGAGAAGAAGGTCAGAAGAGGATACTATCCCAATGCCTGGAACCGCGAGAAAGGATCCGGCAAAGGCTATGCTGGTGGAAAGAAAGGTGGCAGTCATGCTCGTCGCATCCATATCGAGCAATTGAAGTTGAGGACGAGATGCAACCGCTGCCAGCAAATAGGCCATTGGGAGAAGGAGTGTCAGAATCCCAGAGTTGAGCGTGGTGCAGCTGGCTCCACGTCCTCGTCAGCTAGTGCTTCTAGGTTTGGATCCTCAACCAAATCAGGATTCTTTGTGATTTCTGCGGAGGAGAAGAAACCCTCGGCAGAGAATTTTTGGCTGCGGCAGTTTGTTCAAGAAAGGCGCAATAGCGTGCCTGTGGAGGCGTTGGATGAAGAATCCCACTCGGACTACAAAGTGCGCTTTGAGACCCGGGGTAGTGGGATTGAGAAATCATCGGATTTGTCTTTTTGTGGTTTGACAACTATGTCTTCAGTTGGCATTGTAGACACCGCAGCAGAGAGTGGTTTGGTTGGGGAGGCTGCCTTAGAAAGACTAGAAGGATCTCTTTTCAAACATGGGTTGAAATGCAAATGGACCCCAAAGAAGTCTGCAGCGAAAGGAGTTGGTGGAGTTGCAAAGTCTTTAGGAGTCGTCGTGATTCCCATGGGCATAGGAGGTTTGAATGGAGTGTTGGAATGTACCGTGGTGCAAGATGAAGTTCCCCTGTTGTTGCCGGTGTGCATGTTGAAAGCTTTGAAAGTCATCTTGAACTTTGAGAATTATTCCATGAGAATCCCGGATGAGAACATCAACATTCCTATGAAGCCGTTGCCCAGTGGACATGTCGCAATTCAAGTCGATCATTTTGCAGAAGGTCCATTTGAAGTCCCACATGCAGTAGGCAAATCAGAAGATTTTGTCATTGAGGATGAGAAGTGCAACTACCATGTCGAATCAGCCATGGTGGCTCAGTTTGAGCACAAAGGAGCTCCAAGGCTCTACCTCCGAGTGGTGTCTGCCGCCGCCACCGGAGCTGCCTTTCTCCAAGCCTTTGGAGGGAACTGTGGAGGAAGTGTACGAGGAGATCATCAAGAGTGCCCGAGTTTTGACACCTATGAAGAGCAAGGATGGCGCTGTGATTTCGGCAAGTTCCTGCACTCATCCTCGAGGCAGACTGAAAGGTGGAGGCAACGCGAACTCGTCATACATCGTGTGCCGAGATTGCTTGACCAGGTGGGAGAATCCATTTCGGGCTGCGGAGATCAGGAAGCAAGTGAAGGAAGAGAAGAAGGGAAGCTATGGGGGGTCCTGGAGCCAAATGGTGGTAAGTCCAGAGGTGCAGCTACCCGAGATGATGCAGCTGGAGGTGACTGGCGACGAGGACGAGAAGTACCACCAAATGATGACGCAGATGAGGAGCGAGTTCGAGAGCCAGATGCAGAGTCTGGCAATGGAGCTATCTCAGAGGCAGAATGCAGCATCCAGCCAGGATGCAGCGAGGATGCAGCAGTTCGGCATGGAGTGGAGACAGTGGATGAACGAGGCAAGAGAGAGGGAAGTGAGACAGGAGGCAATGTTCCGAACTGCCTTGAATCAGGAAAGGCAGGAGATCGGGAGTCCGGTAGCTCAACCACCTTCGCTGCCGTCAACTCCAGGAACTCGAGTGGAGCCGACCAGGCGGGTGCTATGCCATTGCCGAGTTCCAGCGGAGATGTTGATGGTGAAGAAGGAAGGACCTCGTCAAGGAAGGAAGTTTTGGAAATGTGTCCAGCGACAATGCCAGTTCTTCGAGTGGGAGCCGATGATCCTGGAGGCAGTGCCAAAAATCCGGAACAGAGCACCAACGACCACAACGGGAAGTTGGAGTGTGATGGAAGGAGTGAACGTTCCGGTGATCGAGGTGGAGGACTAGGAGAACTTTGCAGTGCCCGGAGCGAGAAGCAGAGGAGATGGCTGAGAAAGGCTCAGGCAAATGCAAAGGGTGTTCTCCCTGGACATCCCTTCATGGCGGAGATGCAATACAAGATCTATGAGGAGGATGGAAGTAGCTGCTGGAAAGAAGGATACGTTCCCCTCAAAGAGAACCGTGTGGTAGAAGTCTTCGTTCGAATGGCAGATCGAACGCACTTTGAGGACATGTTTGGTGTGGAGAAGGTCAGCTGCCTCACTAGTAAGCAGAGAAGAGAGGCTGTGAGGAGTTTTTGAGGAGATGAAGAAGGCCAAAGTTGATGTGGTGTTCTCCCCACCTAGGGTTGCAGAACTGGCTGGGAAAAGAGGCTTTGAGCAAGGCTCTTCTTTCGACCTGGAGACCGGATGGAACCTCTTGGAGAAGGAGGATGAGGACGAGATGTGGCGAACCCTAGAAGCTGAGGATCCTTTGCTGATAGTGGTTTGTCCGCCATGCAAAGCCTTCAGCATCCTGCAGAACCTGAACTACCCTAAGATGGAAATGGAGAAGGCTGTGAAGATGTTGGTGACTGGGCTTCGAACGCTACACCTTGCGTTGAAGGTTATTGAGTGGCAGAAGAAGCGTGGGAAGTTCTACCTCTTCGAACATCCCGCTGGAGCCTACTCATGGGATGAGCCTGGCTTGAAGAAGTTGGTGAAGGAGGACTTCAAGTCGGTGTGTGATCAATGTGAGTACGGTTTGAATGTAGACGGCACTGGAAGAAATAGAAAACCCACAGGGATTGTGACCAACTCAAAGAAGATAAGCCTGAGGATGCGAAGGAAGTGCCGAGGTGGACACCAACACACGCCCACGATGTGTGGTCTTCCGCTGAAAGCTCAGATCTATCCCAAGCAGTTCTGTGAGGAGATTCTGAAAGGTTTGCGAGAGGAGATAGAGGAGCAGGGCTCAGTGCAAGTCCATGGGAAACATTTTCCTGTGGAAATCTTCCTTGGAGAAGAAGACGAGGCCGAGGAAGACTTAGAGGACGCCTTGGATCGAGAGCTCGATGTTGCTGGCGGAGGAGTACCCAGCGCATTGGATCCAAGGAGAGGAGAGGAGCCAGGAGATGCCCAGATAGGAGAGAAGGAAAAGAAGGCAGTTGAAAAGCTTCATCGAGCAGTAGGGCATCCCAACAAAAATGAGATGATCCGTTTCATGCGAGCCGCTCGAGTCCGTCCAGAAGTCATCAGATGGGTGCAGAAGGAGTTTAGATGCGACTTGTGCGAGTCCAAAGCACAACCGAAACTTGCCAGGCCAACTGCAATCCCTCGGTCATATCAACCCAACAGAGTGTTGGGCATTGACCTGATCTATGTTCCGGCAATTGGTGGAGGAGGCACCATACCTTGTGTGTCGATGATAGACTGGGGAACGAACTATCACATGGTGGAGATGATTCATTCGAAGTCTCCAAGTGAAGTTTGGCAAGTGGTGTCCCATCTTTGGTTCAGGACTTTTGGCCATCCAGAGGTTATCATCACCGATCCTGGAAGAGAGTTTCTGGCAGAGTTTGTGAAGCAAGCTGCGGCGTCCGGCATCATCACCTACCAGACAGCTGCCCGAGCTCCATGGCAACAAGGCAAGACTGAACGCCATGGTGGTCATTACAAGACGATGCTTGACAAAGCCAGGGCAGAAGTGGTGTTGGAGAATGAGGCAGACCTCAAGATGCTGATGATGGAAGTGGAGCAGGCCAAGAACCGGTTTTCGAACAGGTCCGGGTTTGCACCAGTTCAGAGGCAAATTGGTCAGTGGCCGAGGATTCCCAACTTGATCCTCTCAGATGAAGCCTTGGATCCATCACTGGTTGCCGGAGTGGCAACTGATGCCATCGAGAAGTTGCACGAGATGAGGAGGATTGCTCAGAAGGCCTTTGTGGAGAACAATGCCAAAGAGACCGTGGCCCGAGCATTGAAAAGCCGACCTAGATGTCTACCAGAAGTCAAGATTGGAGATCTGGTGTACATCTATCGGGTCCCTCGAACTCGGAAGGTCAAAGGAGGAGAGAAGGAGAAGTTGGAGATCGCCACAAACAGAGCCACTTGGGTTGGTCCAGGCACGGTGCTGATGTTGGACGGTGCAAGCATCTGGGTATCTATGCTGGGCGAACTATGGAGAGTGGCTCGTGAGCAATGTCGCTTGGCAACTTCGGATGAGAAGTTAGGAGTGGAAGCAGTTCTTCAAGAATGTCAAGAGCTGGTGCAGGAGTTCAAAAGGAACCCCAACAGAATGGGGTACAAGGACCTGACCAAGGAGGAGTTTCCAAAGGAGGCTGAAGAAGCAGAGGATGAAGACTGGAAGAGAGAAGCAGAGCCTGAGGCGAAAAGAGTGCGGTTCAGCCCAGGGCCAGAACAAGACGTAGAGGAGTATACTCCCAGCATAGCACCAGCAGATGAAGCAGCTCCAGAGGTTGAGATGAGGAGAACTTCCATCGATGAGCCGGAGACTGAGGTGATTCCAAGTGCAGCAGGAGACTCATCCAGAGGATCAGTTGCAACAGGAGCATCAGAAGCAGATAGTGGAGAAGATGGAGATCGAATGAGGACGGAAGACCCTATGGAGGATTTGGCCAGGCGATGTGCAGAAGCAAACAACCGTTTGGATGGAGTACCAACCGCCAGGGCAACGTCGTCTACCCCGGCATCTTCGTCTTTTGGTCCAGTCAGATCGTCAGGAGAAGAGAGACCTACTCCCTACTTGCTGCAGGAGCTCTTTGGCAACTTGGAAGAGGATGAGGAAGAAGAAAGAGAAGCCGATAGAAATCGGCTGACTATGCTCATGCAAGAAGCAGAGAGAGGCAGGAAGAAAGACTTTTGGGAGATCGATTGGAAGGCAAAGACGGTGGTGAGGCACCACCTGAAGAAGAGGAAAGCACACTATGATCCTTTGAGCATGCATGGGCTTCCATTCAGGCCTACTGAATTGAAGTCGACCAGGAAGACGGAGATGTTCTTCGCAAGAGAAAGTGAGAGCTTTGTGGTCGAGGAGAAATGGGCCAATGCAATGGAGAAGAAAGAAAGGCAATGGTGGAGAGGAACGACTACGTTCTATCTTCGAGAAGAAGTTCAAGAAGTTCATGACCCCGAGGCGACTTCCGTCTTGGTGGTGGAAAAGAACAAAGGTCAGGACACGGCTGACCCAAAGAAGGAGGACGCAGAAGGACAGAGGCTGTGGAGAGCTTCAGATAAGGCAGAGTGGGACAAAGTTGTCGGCAGTGGAGCAGTGAAAGTGTTATCGCTGGAGGAGTCAAAGCAAGTTCGACAACAGCTTGCCAAGGAAGGGAAGTTGGACCGAATCTTGCCAACGAAGATGGTGAGAAGGTACAAGCCGGCTGAGTTGGTTGGCCAACCTTCAGTTCGCAAGAGCCGGATTTGTTTTAGAGGAGACAAGGACCCAGACATTTTGAGTCTGGAAAGATTCAGTCCCACAGTGAACACGCTGAACTTCAACATTTTGTTGCAGGTGGCAGCGAACAAGCAGATGGCAGCAGCATTGGCAGATTTCAGCAACGCCTTTTGCCAGTCCAAGCCATTGGAAAGAGCCAATGGTACACGAGTTCCAGGAGAACAGGTGGTGGCGATAGTCAACGGCATGTATGGCTTGGTGGACTCTCCTCTTCATTGGAGGAAGAGTCTGGTAGAAGATCTCAACAAGCTCGGCTATCATGAATCCCGGCTTGATCCATGCATCTTCAAATGGCACCACGAGAAGTCGGGTGAACTTTTGGGTGCAATTGCTGTGGAAGTGGATGATCTCTTCATGATTGGAGGTCAAGAGCACTTTCTACAGATGCAGAAGCTGAGAGAGAAGTACAAATTTGGCAAATGGGTGGAGCTGATGAAGGAGAAAGAAGGCTGCTCCTTCAATGGAAGAAGAGTGCGTCAGGAGGCTGACTTTGGCTTTCAGATTGACATGCAGAAGTTCGTGGAAGAAAGGCTGCCGACCATTGAAATCTCTAAAGGCCGAGCTGCTATGAAGAAGGAAGCAGCTACTCCTGAAGAAGTACATCAAGCTAGAGCGGTCTGTGGTGCTTTGAACTGGCTGAGCAAAGAAGGAAGGCCAGACGCTGCAGGGCCATCGTCACTCATGGCATCTCGGCTCACGAAACTCAAAGTCGAAGACCTGTACCAGATCAACGATGTGGTGAAGATGCTGAAGAGCCAATCCAAGTTGGCAGTGAGAATTCAGCCTTTGAAGAAGATGAAGCTGGGAGTGGTGACAGATGCGTCATATGCCAACGATGGTTTCCACAGCCAAGGTGGTCACATCGTCCTAGCACATGAAGCCGAACTCAAAGATGGTGAAGCTGTCCGAGCCAACGTGCTGACTTGGCGCAGCGGCAAACTTCAACGAGTGGTGAATTCCACTTTGGCCGCTGAAACACAGAGTTTGAGCAGGGGTCTTGCCGACCTCATGTGGAGCATGGTCACCTTTGAGGAGTTCACCAATGGGCACTTTGTGCTGAGGAAATGGCCACAGCATCTGAGTGCGGCTGAAGCGTTAGTGTTGGCAAGCTCACAAAGTGAGCAGGTCTTGAAGCAGGCCCTTGCCATAGTTGATGCGAAGAGCTTGTATGATCACTTGTCGAAAGATTCAGTTGGTGGTCAGGATAAAAGAACGGCCATTGAGATTCAGATAATTAGAGAGGACCTGAACAATTTGTCTGGTTCTATTCGGTGGGTGGATCACCAAGCGATGATTGCAGATGGACTCACGAAAATTAAAGGCAGCAACGAAGCTTTGTACAGGTTGCTGGACAGTGGGTTATTTTGCATCCAGAAAGAACTTGATAATCTGGAGAATCGCCGTAGGGCACGAGAAGCTGGTGCCACAAATTCTGAAATGAGACGGTCTGGAATCAAAGAGAATTTTGGGTGTGATGAAATTTCCAATTCCCATGAGTGCAGTGTTTCCGGATGTTAGCATGTTGATTCCAGACTTGCCACCGATGCACGTATCGGGTCGAAGGGCCCCCTGTTACCACGTGGTGCTTTAGATCCTTGATGGGCAGTTGCGACCGGGAGTGAAAGAGCAGCCGAAGTCCTTTGCCACTGTTTGTCATGTTGTATGACACTTAGAAGGATATGTAATTAGCATGTGAGCATATCATCATACTCTCCTTTTTTATAATCATTTCTGGTGTGGACTGTCTTTTAAAACAATTGCATTTTTTATCTTTTAGTGGGGGTAACTGACATGTTGGATCCTTTTTTGGTCCTCTAAAAACGTGGAGTTTCACCAGTTTCAGCCTTGTGAAATTCACCATAGGCCCATTGAGCAACTCGTGACTCTCAGGTGCCTGACACTGCTGCCGCTGCCGATAAAGCAGCTTCGTCCTCCGACTCTTCCAGCTCCACTTCGTCCTCATCGTCGCTTGGTGAAGGGGATGGGTTTGATGGGACCTGCGAAAGCCTGCCTAAATTTGAATGGAACATGTTGTAGCTGAGGAGGATGTGTGGGTTGTTGTAAGAACCCTTTAAGAAATTCTGGAGTGAAGGGTCTAGAGTCTATGTGTCTATAGTTGTTTTGTGATGGTTTATTTTGAGAAATTTAGCGGAAAGCTCCATTTTAGAGGCAAAAAAAATGAGTTTGGAATAGAATCCTTGCCAACTCACCAGAACACTTTTCGGGTTGCAGTTTTGGTTGGTGGTAGGCAACCACCATTCAAGATAACCACGGAAAAAAAAGTCTTTGGTTACGGGTTGGTTGAATTTTATGTAGGGCCCAGGATGAAACACTATGAAACACTAGCCACACTTTTAGTGATAATGTAATTACACATAGGAATCTGGTAGTAAGCAACCGGGATTTCATGGAGCTTAGGGAGTTCATGATGGCTTTTTCATGGCTCAATTGACAGATGTTCTAGGAGCCAGTGTGCTCCTGAAGCTGTTGCTGACCCACAATATCTGGGAAAACTGTAGCAACCTCACCCAAGCCCACCAGACATGGTACTTGAATAGCAGAAACCCTCCACAATGTAGCTGAAAAATCAGCTTGGTGAGATCCATGATTATGAAGTCCCCCAACTCTCCACAGTATCAAGGTGGCATTCATAAGATAGGATAGATAGATGATAGGTGTAACAGTTCCACAATAATCATCACTTTTTTGTCCTCCCAACTTCCCCCCCGTAGCAGGGTGGCATTCATTAGCAACAATCATCAGTTTATTTGTAGGGGCCTTCGCTCTATTATTGGCTGTTATTGTTTAGTTGAAGGGGCCAGGCCAACAGGATGCCAAACAACTCAACTAACTAAACCTTTCCAGACACATCGCCCACATGGGGCATCACCTATGTATGGTGCCATTCATCGTGAGGTCTTCAAGCTCTGATTCTGAAGATCCACAGGAGAAAATGTCCCAGAGGGGCCGGTATGTTAGTCGCAACCAATGCGGTTGGGTTGATGACGTCTTATACATTTGCCTTCTAAAGGAAAACATATAGTCTTGGGACTCATATTTTCCTCTGAAAAATAAGTAATTATTGTAAGGGCTATATAAATGTCAACAGATGAGCATGCTGGCACGTTGTACTACAGTGTCATGTTCTTTCTGTGAGAGCCGATAGCTCTCCCAAAAGATATCACAGAAATGGCTCGACCCTGTCGATAGAAATCTCAAAAGGAAAATGGAATGCCTCTTCCAGTTAGATGAAACTGCCCCGCAGCCAAAACCAGTGTCCGCACTTTTCTACCAAGCCATGTGATCGTCCACGATCAGAGAACCACTGCCCGCCCACCGACGGCTTGGGATCCTTTGAGATGAATGGCCACCAAGATAGTGGTACTGCATGTGATGCATCACGTCAAGGAGGAATACCTATGGAATTCACACTCCCGAAACTTTATTATTGACGTGATTTGCTTTCAGCCAGGATATGGCCTGTTTTCTTTGGGCGTTACGATCTAGGCTGTCTTGCTCATCGTGCAGCTGAAACATACCGGTGGCCAAAACGGTTCTCAATAGATTTGGATCCATCACTTTGGTCAAAGCGTCCGCTAATTGCAGCGACGTGGGTATCCATCTGAAGGTACAATGTTCAAGGCATCTTTCTCTAATGAGAAGAACTTCCAAGGTCGTACGATATTCTTCACAAGATGGAATGGCAGTTCTTGAAACCAAGTCATACAATGATTTACAATCTGTTACGATGGCTGCTGATGGCAACATTTTGAAGGCTTCTGGGGGTTTTCTCCAGTCAAAGTTATCAACAGCTATGGTTCCCCAAAGTAATCTCATCCATCCAAGTTGATCAACACTACGAGACATAGAAAATGCTTCTGCAGATAAAGTTGATCGAACCACTCTATTAATTTTCTTGGAAGACCACGTCAAGGGCGATACTGGTGCCTTTTCATTCTTCAAGAGTTTTGGAGATGTGGCACATATGATCGATCCTTGAAACGATGCAAGTTGCTTCGGACTTGCAAAGGAGGCATCACCAAACGCAACATGTGTCAGCTCAGCTGGATTGATGTTACGAAAGAAAATACTAACGTCACTGGTGGATTGGGCTTCTCGAAGAACCTTATTTCCTTGCAACAATGTCTGGACTGTTGGTTTAGACAATTGTGTCTGTATCTCTCCTAGTCGTGAAGCTAGGTCAGGCCTTGTGTGGCTAACAGCATACTGCAAACTACCTATCAAACCTCGAAGCTTGGTCATTTCACTCTCAGTAACACATGCCTCTGGGGTTTCTCTACGGTATTTAACGATATCGATGGCCGGAATGGCTTTTAGATACTCTCCTTGATTGGCCCTAATGCAAGAGTCAGGGAACTGTTCCAATTGAATTCCAGTGAATGTAAATTTTCTGGACTTGAAAACTTCCGAAAGGTAACTTTTGACGAAGCTTGTTCAACTGTTCATGGAACCAATCATCACCTCCACACAATCCATCATCGACATGGGTTCCTAATACACCATGTAATGTGCGGCGTCCATCTTGGATTGATTCAAGATAGTGGATACAAGGTTCAAGAGGATGTACCTTAAAATGAAGTTCCTTGAGTTGTTTCCCTAATTCCTTGAAGAACAACAGTGGAGCATCCACACGGCCATAGGCATTGCCTACCAATTTGCAAACCTGGTCATCACCTAGTTGAAGCTTCTTTCTCGGCTCAACAGGTGGTTCCATGGCCAGAGGATTGTTTTCATCGGCCTTTCCACGAAGAAATGCGGTCTTTATGTCAAAAGATGAGAGTTCCCATTGGAATGATGAAATCATTTGAAGGATAGTATGGCGGCCCTCTTTAGTGAGTGTTGGTGCATCTCTAGCTACTTCAGTAAGATTGGGATCTTGGAATCCTAGCACGACTAATCGTGCTTTGGCCTTTCTACCATCTAGGTTACCTTGATCATCTTCTACTGGTTTCCAGGTAAGGACCCATCTACTCTTCAATATCTGGTTAGGATTCAAATGACGACGAAGCACTGGTTGGAGTGCACTGGTTTGAATCCAGCAGGTCAACTCAGCATCTTTGGCAATGTCAAACAGTGCCTTTTCCTGGGACGTCAGATCCTTTACGTGGACCTCAGCACGTGCCCTCTTGGAAGCACTTGCGACACAAGACAATTCTTCGGGTTGATCTGCTTGGGGCCATTGAATGATATCACTGCGGGAAAGTGGTACTTCCAACGCAAAACACTGCTCAGATTCACAAGTCAAAGGTTCCGTTATTATAGGCAAACCATCTTCAGCTAAATGAATGCTTTCATACGGGTTCGAGATCAGTTCTACTGTCCAGTCAAACAAATCTTCGGGTCGATTATCATTACAAACTGGATCACAGAAAAGAACACGTTCAGTGACAAGCTCATCATCAGTGGGGTCTAAATCAAGTGGTGGTGGTGGATCAGGTGCTAACGATGGATCAGGAAGGTCATTTGGTGGCAAAGGAACTGGTGGAAGTACATTCTGTCCAGTATTGGAATTACCATCAGTTCCCAACTCACTTTCGGGTTGTTGTCCCACAGTACCTCCTGATTGTGGGGTTTCTGGTGACCAAATGGTCGGTGTATACTCACCATCACTGATTTCTGCTTGTTGAGGATTGCCTTCGGGTCTCCCTAGGTTATTTCTCAATTCGGGAATGTCCTGTGGGGCTCTATCAGAGGGGATCTCACTGTCTCTCATGGAAGACATACTATTCCACTCTCGCAGTGATGCCGGTCGCAAGCTTTCTGGTGAACAGCGTAGCATTCTATCGGCATGAGAGATCCACACTGTCGAAAGGCCCTCTTGACTAATTACCCTAGCTGGTCCATGCCAACGACCTGCTTCTTGCCTATTTGCTTTGCTTTTCTTTTGCCAGTACATAACGATTTGGCCAGCTTGGAAAGGACCTCGCATGGGGCAGGACTTACGTAACAATGCACGTCGAAAGGCTTGATCATTATCAGTCATTAGGAAAGCCTGACGAGCTTTGGAACGAATTTCGAGCTGTTGTCGAAATCTTTCACTGGCTAGACCTTCTCCTAAAGCAAATGAATGGGAGGCAGCATCTTCATCGCTACTCAGTGAGGCTGGTAACTTTGCTGATTTGCCTAGAACGATTTGTTCTGGGGAAAATCCCTCATGACGCATCAAGGCATTTTTCGCTTGAAAGCATGCTTGAAGAATGGTGTCAAACTCTTGGGTGTTAGCAATGGTCTTTTCATTGTCAAACCTTTCTATCATCCTTTTGATAATCTGTCCGTGTCTCTCGACACGACCCTTCTGCCATGCTTCAGTGGACATGCGTGGTAACGTACCCCAAGATTGGAGCTGGTCTAGCCACTGGTCAGAACGAAACTCACCGGCATGATCACAGTAGACTGAGTTGGGATTACCAGCCCATGAGTGCCACATCTGAGTCCAAACTGGGATGGCATGTTCTGTGTGTCGGGTCTCAAGTCTCCTACCAAGATGGAACAGCGAAGCTTCATCAATGCAATGGAAAACATGGACCTGAAAACCTTGACGACCAGTCCAATAGAAACCATCTACGCCTACCAATTCGTTAAAATCACGGGCATCATGGATCTGTGCGGGTCTTTGATGTTTTGTATGGGTAGATTCCACACACGCATCACACACAAATTCACGGGCTGCTGCAACAATGTGAGGTTGTGCTCCAAGTGCTTCAAGGTGTTGTGAAAGTTTCATAGGATCAGGATGGCCTAAGTTCTTATGTAACTTAACTATGTCTTGCTTTTCATGTGCAGAAAGATTACGAAACAGAGGACCATGCAAAGGCACAGGTGGTGGTGCCCAACCCTCTAGCACTTCACTTGGAGTACGATTGCTCACACCAAAATCGCTGGGCACTGCACGAGTTGCAGACGGTGGTTCCTCTTCACTGGGAACATCAACACTCGCTTCGGGCAGTCTGACTGCTGGTGCAGATTCCGGTTCACTTCCAAATGCAGTCAACATAAGTTTACTGGGAACATGATTGCGGATCCTCCGAGCTCTGGTCAAGTTATGCCAGTTTTCAACAGGTGTTTCACAAATCTCTCCAGTTTGTCTATGTAAGCTGACCGTCTTTCTCAAAGGAAATTCACTAGAAGCTGGTGCTTGTAATGGAACTTGTAATCGCTCGGTTCCACGGCAAACAAACAAGGACTCAAGCTTCAAGTCACAAACCAATTTCTGAAACATTTGGAAGACTTCAGAGTTTCTATCCATGTTCTGATTACCAACACGAGGTGCCAATTGCGTCGCCAGTTCGAAAATTCCTGGCCAGGATACACCATCATCAGGCTTTGGTTCAACATCGGGATGGACTGGTTCAGCTTTTTCTTCCTTTAACCCCTCAGAAGATTCCTTTTCTGGCTGTTCTTCTATGGTCGGATTCGGTTTAAAACGTTTGTTGGGGTCAGCTGAAAACCTAAAT
>OMLO01003038.1_pt1 | contig 13787 bp, 5 predicted proteins | sample 1674811 | NCBI WGS metagenome assembly OMLO01 (sample SAMN06265003, study PRJEB25207) | coral metagenome | isolation source: Coral host | place: Mexico:La Bocana,Puerto Morelos, Mexico | collected 2008-11-13
ACCCTTTACTAACTACTAACCCGTGCTATCTATTTCGACCTTAAGGTAAACCACTTCTTTGACCATATTTGCTGCAGACTCAGCAACTTGTGAACCTTAGCATGCAAATTTATAGGTAAAGCTGGCGGAAGTTCCTTGGATTTCTATGGTTCCTTCAAGATGTACGCCCCCCGAAACTAGCGGAGAATTTCATGAAAGAGTGCCATCTCTGCAATTCCCAACACAATTTCAATGCGCTGTAAAGTATAAAATCTCATCTTCCCACAAACAAGAGGAACACTGTTGGTATTTCGTCCATCATTCACGGATTTGAACCCCCCCAATTGTGAAATCTCAACCGGACCATTTCGGACAAGTGCCAAAGCCCGAGAAAAATCCGGCAACCAAAAAACGGGAAATACATGAGAGTTGTCTCCCTCTGTTATACCTTCCGTTGACATATCCACTACAATTCACCTATATTCTGAAAGTGCTTTTGGTTGGAAGAATTCCTTAATCTCTCTAAAAAAAGTACTGTCAACTTCGCCTTTGTTGTTGATTGCTGAAATTAGCTTTTGAACAAAAAATGGTGACTTGCCCAACCAATAGGTACAAAATGTGGACGGTGTTGAAATGTGGTCATCTTGTAGACGGAGCTCCCATCGCCAAACCCCGAGGGATCACATGGGCTCTAACAAATGGAAGCCCATACTGTTGATGGTGCCTGAAATCCGGCCGCCAACACAAACACCACTGGAGCTTGGAAACTTTTGAAAAATCCCATTACTTACGACTTTGTTAAAAACATCCTATACTGTTGACGGAAGGAATCCTGCACGACCTGGGATGTAAGAAACCCCGTAAATAATGGGATATTTACCACATCAACTGGTGCAGGATTTGTTCCATCAACAGTATATCAAACATATTATGCTCCTTTTCGGTATTTTTTCTGGACATATCATGTGCTCCTTTGAACAAAACATCCCCCCAAAACCAGGAGATAACGGTGACATATGAAACTCGCAGAAACGCCGTTTTGTTGCCTTCAGGGTCCACCCACTTCTTAAGACCCAAACACGAAAAAACCGGGACAGTGAAATTTAACGAATAGATACCCATGAGGCTAAACAAATTGAAACCGGAGATACATCTTCCAACATCTTCCAACAAAAAAGCATCATTTTGTTGGTATCTACGTTTAGATTTCGAAGATGTGAAGTTTGTTTTGAGCACAAACATTTTTGAAAGAAGTGAACCCCTGTATTGGGTGGGATGATTTTCTAGTGAAAGCTGCAGCTAGATTGGAATCCACATCCCAACAGGGAAACTAAGAACATGTGCATTTCCAATTCCCATGCAGTCAAAGTTGAGTCACAGTTAAGGGTGTGTGTGCAGTCAACTTATTGAAGATACACTTTTGATCTTAAGGTACATCCACTGGGATTATAATCATGGCAAGTCAACCTACCTTGCAAGTCATGTCCATTGACTCTGCCAGCCCCGAGCAGATCAAAAGGAGCTCGTCAGTCAGCCAGTCATGGCTAGTCAACCTACCCCCCCAATGTAACCACCCTTTCTGGAAATGGCCGGCCTTATTCATGGCCATGATATATCCTACTGTTGATGGTTCAGAAATCCTGCTAACCACCTTTTGGATGTATAAAATCTTGTGATGAACTACCAACCTCAACTGGTGATCGCCGGATTTCTTCCACCAACCGGTTAGCCGGATTATCAACTGGTTATCCCCCGCCTGGGCGGCACTTTCGAAGATGATTCAAATGATTTTCCGGCTTTCCCGTTTGGTGGGATATGTTGGGGGTATCCCCGGCCCACTAACAGTGGATTTTTTTTTGGTCTTTCGCCTTAACGCTGAGTTTCAGCATTGATACACATCGGAGTTTTCGTATGTGTACCATAATGATGGGGGTCCTCAGTAAAAGATGATGAAAGATGATGGATGAAAGACACGGACCAACAAACACAGGCCCACACAAACACGCAAAACAAGGGTCACCTGGGTAACCCAAGACGATAAACCCTGAGGTTATGAGTAAGATTTACGACAAGGAGGATGATTAAAAGGCACCGACATGCTTCTAGTCTTCCCCGAACTACTGATCATCAAATCATTAATGGTATAGTAGGCTTGATCGACACAGGTTAATCTAGGATGGCTATTGAAAGCAGGCACCCACATGGAAAAACCTAATGGACCAAGGACTTTGGATTGTGAAATTCTTTCGGCGTTGTGCCATTGTATATTTTGCTTATCCAACCATTTCAAGAACCTACACCAAACCAAATGTTGTTCGGCCAAAGTAGGGCAAGTAATGGCAGCCATTGGGCAATCACCTGGTAGACTATATTGTTGAGATTTGTCATCTTTATTTTTGATCAAAACGGGACCACGTGTTTGATGAAAAATACAGAAGTCCACATACAACTCGAGAGAAGACACATGAATGAGAGATGGCTGGTGTGGCCACTTCAACTCAAGAGCCCACTTTAAAAACATACTATAAAACCTGTCACCAAAGGGACACACACGCTCATAGATTGTGGGTGAGAACTGCACCACAAATGGATGTTGTACCGAAGGTACCCGACTGGAGAAATCTGAAACATGTGTAGCTACAGGCTTAGGAACAGTCTGTTGTGAAGCAAAATGTTCAGCTTGCTCAACCAAAACTTTGTAAAGCTGATAAAGAAAGGTCCCATGTTTTTCAGACTTAGCCTGTGCCTTAGTCACTTTCTGAAACAAAGGATCCCAATTTCTAACAGCCTTTTTAGCTACCTCATCAACATGATTATTACACACGGCTTCCCACCGTTCAACAGGACATGTCAAAACTTTGGGATCACGGTGTGCTTTGGTCTTGTGTATTTTGATAGAATGTTTAGGTCGAGAAATGACATGCGCCCAAATTTTCTCCCAAAGATCCCAATGGTCAAGGGGCAAAGGGGGTAAGTTCTCATGGTAACAGGTAATAAGAGACTGTAGGTGATTCACCACTGATTGACAGTCGGAAAAGATACATGGTTGATAAACGTGGTTCAGGGTAAGAAAAATGGAAAACACCTCAGCGCGAAAGCTACTATGATCACACCCTGGCACAGGCATCTGAGCAATGGTATCAAAATGTTCTTGAAGGTACTGAACCCTAACAACAGCACTACCACTCAAGGTAAGGCCAGGCTGATCCTGAAAAAATGCGGACCCGTCAACAAACACAATCTCTTCCCCACATGATTCAGGGAGTAGCGTGAGTGGCCACGCAACTTGGTGTTTCTGGATCAGTAGGAATGGTTCTAAGTCGAGTTCCAAAAGGCCCAATTCCACGGAAGCCGTCTTTTGGGAGGACAACCATTTGAAAAGGTTCCGGTTTTCCGGTCTCCTCCTTATGTAATCAAAGGTCTTACACTCCAGAAGACGATGTGACCTTGTATCCTTCTTATGACAAACTTGACACTCAGCGGTGATGTTATCATCAAACTTACACAATACATGGTTAGTGCAAGCTGCTCCGCTAAGGTGTGTACACAAAAGACCCTGTCCACGAATATCAAATTTCCCTATTTGTCGCTGTATCAACTGCTCATCAATGGAGGACAAATCAAAATCTTTCCTATGTTGGCAGTTCTGGGCAACACTGAATGTCCAAAACCTACGCAGAGTTTTCCTTAAATGCGATTTACTGCAATGAAACCAATCTAGAACAATACCAGTGTTGTGTCGCAACAATGGAAACTTCCCTGGGTCCCAACCAGCAGCCTTGCATGTTGACTGGAGATTGGCAATGGGTCCAATGGTCCTGTTATTATGTGAAGCATCCCACTCATTTTGAAACAAGCCTCTGGTCAAAGGAAACACTCGCAGAAATCTCCTCCAAAAAAGCAAACATCTACCCAAATGTCGAAGCTGTGGATCCAAAGGGGTTCGGCCAAACAGCAAGCCCAACCAAGGGTTAGCATTAGACACGTCTTTTCCCAAAGAGATACACACATGCGATCTACTGGTTTTCCAAAAGGAAAGAGGGTTATATTGAAGTTCACTTCCATAGGCCATAGCACCGAAACCACTAGCTGAAGCCATAATACGTTTAAAACCTCTGGGGGCTTTAATTTTGCTAATCTTTTTCAACACTCTTTTGGCTTTATCTAGTCTTTTGTTCCTAGCATGCAAAACTTTCTTAGCCCCATAGTGCAGGTCACACCCGAGGTCAATGGCATTACTCTTGTACGGGACGGGAACGCCGTTGAAAGCAATGCACAGATCCTTTTTCCACTTCGGTGTGGTGGACCACACCCAACTTTTGGAAGGAGCTAATTGCATTCTAAGTACAGTGACACAATCGTACAGTAACTTGGCACCACACTGAAGATTTTCAGGATCATTCGAAATAAGCCCCCAATTATCAGCATAGGCAGTGCATTCAATGTCAGGGATATTTTGTTGAAGAACTTTATGTACCAAATACGAGAGTGCCATCATCATTGCTACGGATAAAGCGCACCCCTCGGCGATCCCAGTGGTTGCAAACAACATGGGCCCACAAGCACCTTTCACATCAAAGCACCGCGATTGCTGTTCCAAAAAGCAAAACAATGCCTGAATATAAGGAGTGGGGACCTTCAAATTTTCCAGTACAACTCTCATGGGCCCCCAGGGTATGTTGTTATAACATTTAATAATGTCAACTACGAGCCCAGCTAAATGTTCAGTTGTCTTATGTGCATGCTCACAACGTATGGCGGTATATGCTGCCAACAAATCGGCAGAAATGCCTCCTGCAGTGGCAGCCACCTGTGGTGGCATGAGAGTACCTAAGTGGTGGAGCACTTCTAATGATCGAATCCTTGACCATAGACGGTACATTTTCGGAAGGACAGATATCGGTCTGATATCAAGTGGTGTACGCGCCTGAAAACCTTTATTCAAAGCCACAACCCTGGTGGTTGTCCAGGCAGATGGCCAACTCATCCCATTTTCAACATAAGTTAAAATAGTCAGAACCCATTCTAAAGCACGTCCAAGGATCAAGTGAGCTTCCCGAGTGGAAAGTGCGTCTGCTCCCCTAGCTGACTGTTTTTTGACCCCACGAAGGCTTAGTTTCCAGAGCTCAGGGGTGAGTGGCTTAAAATCACAACTAGGGCAATCGCCAAGACATGTAACAAAAGGCGAAAAATCTTCCCAAAAACCTTGTGGTGGTTGGGCAGGATCCCTCTGCCACATTTTAGCCCATGAATGATTAAGTTGTTGGTGCATATCGCCAATATCAGCCGAGACAAGATCTTGCGTGACGACAAGGTCATCAGGGGAACGCAATTTTACAGGTTGATCAACATTCAAACAAGTCCCGGAAACCGAAAGAAGATTGACTTCTTGCCCCTGAAACTTAATGGGTGTATGCAATTTCAAATTACAAGGCCCCTTGTAAGGAAGTTGTGAAAGTCCTGCTTTAGGCCAAGCAACTCTTTTGATGGAAACTTTCTCAGTCCAAGCAACACTATTAAGGGGTGGTGGAGCAATGTCACGTACACGCTTGAAGGTCTTGCTCCCACCATTGGCCAAATCTAATGCTTGGTTAGCCCTATTCCGTCTGGCATGATCCAAATGAAAAAGCTGCAACTCTTGTTGATGGAAATCCCCAAAAGCGTTGGTAAGATCGACAATGTAATCGTACTCAGGTACACTTAAGGGAACAACCGATGAAAAATGAGTACACAACCACCACTGAAAACCTCGATGGAATCCATGCGCCTGAAGTATGGCTTGCCATAAGGTCAAACAATGTTGGTATCTACGGTCATTCACAAAAATAGTGTCGGAATTAAGCTTACCAAAGGCCTTCAGTTGGTCTCTCAAAGCCCTAAGGCGTCTTAATTGTTTGGTATGACTTCTCAAGCCAACTGGTAATTGTGCAAAGAGAGGTGTAAAATCACCATGCCGTCCAGGTCGAACGCATGGCGCAGCAGTGTGCCTTTTTTTAAAGGGATTCCAGGCATGTCTACCCCAATGTCCAGGACTGATATAAACACTGGTGCCCTCAGGGGTTTGTGCAGTGTTTTTCCAGGTCTCTTCCAAAACAAGGGCTGTTTGCCTCCATGCTTCATCCCCATTATTTTCTTTTATGGCATTCTGGAACGAACACTCTCTACTCTGGCAAATCAGGTTGGTTTGAGATTCCACCATGTCAGAATCAAAAATGAAATCATCCAGGGCTTTCGGAAGAACCCAAGTCATGATTGAAGCACAAGTTGTTTTGAAATCAAAACCACCTACTAAAAGGGGATGGGCATCAAAATCAAAATGGGCAGCAGTGCGACATGAGACAAACCCTCTCAAAAGTTGGTGATTAGCGATCAAAAAGGAATGTCGGGATTCAAATTTTGAGGTGGGTTCGGGTTCCCTACCAGAAATTTCTTGGTCAACCAATGCACAATCCTTGAACCCTTTATTTTGTAACCATGCCCAAGGTTCGAACAGTTCCAAGGGAGCATTAAAGTCACCCACAATGATGGCAGGCCCCCGGAATTGTGCAGCCCTTTCAGCAGCATGTACAAACAATTTATTCGTAAAGGAAGTAAAATGCTGCGTGTGCTGTGCATGTGCCGAACAGGTCCCTGCAACACCATAAATACAGGCTATGTAAAGAGGAGTATCATAATTAAGATTCACAATGCAATCAATAAACCGAGTGGATTGATAAAGGAAATCTGGACTGGGATGGATATATGGACGAATGCTAAGATGAGAAGCCACAGCCACTCCACCAGTTTTGCCTCGAAAGATCTGACTGCTCTGCTGTGGTGCCACCGCCGTTCCAAAAACAGTAGTGAGGCCTTGAAGCGACAACCGAGATCTAATGGTGGCTTGTGCAGCCTGAGTAGCTGATGTCTCACTAAAAGCCCAGATCCCTGAACCCCATTCTCCGACTATATCCTCCTTCCCCAATAACTGTGTAGGGTTGCAATTTCCGATCCACAAGGTATTATTTTCGGAAGATTCTTTGGGCTCATCACTGTGGTTAGGAGGGCCAGGGTTAGTAGCCTCACCAATTCTACACTGAAAAACGAAGATAAAGATCAACCACAGGACATGAATTTTCGAAGGAAACTTCCTGGAATGAGTAAAAACCGGATCATGTTTGATGTTGGAGTTGGATGATGAACGCAAATGATGGAAATATGATTGAATCTGAGAAATCCCCTGGAGTCCAACAAGAAGACCCATGAAGTCATGCCCAAACAAATTCTGAGACCAAAGGCGATCACTGTAGCTATGGAAATTTGAGTTCCAATGCGTCATCTCAAAGAAACAAGGACGCTCAGCAAAAAACTGTAAAAAACCGGCGCCAAATTGTAAAGTATCATTAAAAATCTTCCATCCACATTCCCCCAAGCATCCACAGCGTATTTTACTACGCTCCGTTTTGTGGTTACGTTGCCACAGAACAGGGAAGTGCAACCTAATGGGAGTCCTCCTGAGAATATGGATGCATACTGTGCCAGAGGAATATGAATTGATGACATTTAAGGGCCCCTTTCTATGCCAAGTCCAAGTGGCTTCATTATTATGAGTCTTAACCCCTGAGAGAAAAGAACGCAACCAAACAAACGAGCAACGAGCAAAACACGATTCTGAAGCATCTTTGCAATGGACCTGACGATGGAGGACACTTGTACATGGGTGCAACCTACAGCGTCTAGATTTTTGGACCACTCTTCGTGAACGAATTTTCAAAGCAGGTTCGATCTTCATCGGAACCCAACTGCAAAAGCGGAAACGGATGCAAAGAAGAGTGGTGAACAACACTGCGCAAATGATTGCGACAAATCCATGTCCGCAGAAAATCAAACTTGAATTATACAATATGGTACTTGCCACCATGCCAAGCAGTACCAACCATGGGGAATGACACCATCATAACTCATTCATGGCTTGAAATTCACTGGTTCTGGGCCGTTTGATGTCTTGACTATCATTCCTTTCCATCTTATCCAAACGTTCTGTCAATGAGTTTTGCAGTTGCTGAAACATTCCACTCATCTGGGACAGAAGACAATTGTTGGACGAGGCAATGGAGGCTTCAACTTCAATGATCTTGGTCTCAGTGTTAAGCTGGGCCCTCTTCACTATGTTGATGTCTTCCTCAGTTCTTTGCATAGATTGCTGCAAGTGCACAATCTGATCATTCGTGGCTTTCAACTTGGAATCAACTATGGTTTGGATTTCTTGATGAAGCTCTGATTTCAAATCGACCAATTTGGACACATGAGGAGCGGGAGTGTCACTTGCTTTTGGCCGAACAGGTTCAACATTAGCGTTGCTGGGGATGGATACTGTCTTCAAAGCTGCATTCTTCACGTTCTTTTCATTCGAAGTGACAATGACAAAGCGGTCATTCAAACACAAATGCCAGCTGGGCGGTGGATTGGCTGCAGCAATACTCCAACCCTGTGCACCAATGGGACGAATTGCCTTGGCAGAAGTCCAACCAAGGTTAACCAATGCCTTTGTGAGGTCTGCAGGGGTTGTTGCAATGTCAAGCTTCCTAAGGCTATACAAAGAATCACCAGGTGTGAAAACCCCTTCTTCAGGCAATGGACTGTCAGGCAACAATGCTTTCCGGATGTCACTCCAATGCTGTCGACGACACCTCACTGCATATCCACTTGAAGTTTCAATGACCCCAAGTGCATTGGATACCTTCTGTGTCTGTGCAAGCAACTCAGAAAGATTAGCGCTGGGCATATGCAATATGGCAAAATCTTCATGTGGCTTATGTGCACTGTTCTTGGGAATTGCAAAAAATCCATTGCACCCACTACGTGCCAACACAGGATCAACTTTACTGGACAAGATCTTGAGAAAACCGTGGACGTATGCAGCCTTGTCATGTGCAGTCGGCTTACGTTCTTTGTCGAAGTATTTGACAGCCCAATGAGCCAAAAGAGCTCCTTGCGCAAGCTCAGGTACACAAACGCCTAAGACAGCCATAGGTGATTTGGCCTGTTCCCAATTCTTGGTCAGAGATCTACGAAGCCAAAATTCCACGGTGTAGGTCTCATGGACTTGCACTTGTGCGTTGGCGTTTCCAGCCTCGAAGCTAACCTTGATGGCACCAAAGTTCAAAATGGTAACAGGGACAAGGATCGGATCGTCATTGGCAGATTTAGCTGGTGCCATATGGACAGGCAAACCCAAAATGGGGGTAGTACCGACAGCCAAAATTGCTAATGGATCTTCTGAGATTTGCGACAAAGGGGTATACTTTAAGGCCTCACTTGTGTGCATTATTGTCACCCCGCACTGATGTCTCCCAAAGTCCTCAGCACAGAACAATTCCACAGGGCCAGACATAGAGCAAAAGTGCGACACATCAAGTTTGATAGTGGAGAAATCGTGCATGGTCCTTTGTCTAGGCACTGACTTACCGGTAGATGCTGTGGACCCAGACGATGCAGCAACAGACTCACTACCCGACTCAAACGTCTCTTTGGAAGTCTTCTTACGCTTCTGAAACTGCTGCAGTTCCTGTGGAGTGATGAGCCTTGTCTTAGCTAGATTTGCAAGATTCTTGATAGCGGCCCACTGTTTGTCATGACCATCATTGAGGTGTGTTCTCAATTTGTCGGCCCCCAATTTCTCCAAAACTGTGGTAACCCTACTTTCCAAATCACCAGCTTGAACACCTCTTGCAGCCAGTTGACTGGTCAGCATGGCCTTGATATCGTCACTTTTGGCACCACCAGGGAGGCAACAAGCACGAAAGGCGAGAACGTCTTCCGCCTTGGTTTCGCCGAAAACAATCCTTGGATCGGTGTGCTTGCCATTGATTAAGGCAATGATGGCCATGGATGCAGAGCAATGTGCCAAAAACATTCCTGCTAATCTTACAAGTGATGTGGAGGATGGGAATTGTTTCTCCGAAGCCCTTGCTGCTGTGAAAGGCGTGCGAACCCATCTGACGGGTACAGTTTCTCCAGGGACACTGATTTTGCCAAGCTGTGCTTGTTGAATCACATCACATCCCATGATGATTTCTAATCTAGTCACCGGGAGTGGCTTAGAATCATCAAAAACAATCTCTAGTGCATCAACACTGGTCAAAGCGGCAAACGTGGTATGCAGGGGAATTCCAACCCCGTCATGGAACACTTCCAGCTGATATGAGCTGACCAAATCAGGGAAAAGCATTTCAAGTGCGGTACCCACCTTACACTCCTGCCCACACCCAATTGTCTTGATGGAACCCCACACTGGATGACGAACAGCAAGGCGGATGGCAGGCCCTGGGATCGTTGTTGCAACATCTGAATGCAGTGGCGGGACGTGGATCTGCTCAGTTGCAGGATGAACGGCAGGCAAAGTCAACAACTTAAGGTCCCCATTGCATTTCCAGGAAAGCTGTGTCATGGGCAAAACACAAAGGAAAGAACCGTCTTGAATGGGCTGATTGTCATGAAAGACTTTGAGGGATCGGAAGTGGATGGACATCTTTCCCGCAACATAAATGATGAGATCAGCAACAGTTGTGGTCACATCGAAACTGTAAGTCATGCACTTTCCATCAGGTCCATAGATCTTACCATTATAAGGAATTGTGAGGAAATCAAGCACCATCTTCCCAAATCCAGGTGGGATTGATGATGGTACAACACTATTTCCATTGATCAACACCTTGATGAAATGGTCATGATTGGCATGTGGAAGGATGCAACGGATTGTCTCAATGGCAGTCAAACCTACAGGAACAAACGCAATCTTCATCCAATGATTTCGACTAGCATGATACAAAACTGGTCGTGCACCAGTCCAAGCCCTTCCCAAGTCCGATTTATGAACTTGCTGTTGCAACAGCTCATCCAAGTGTGCAAAGTCCAGGAAAGGGAACTGTGCAGGCGTGACAAGAACTTGGTCATTTGCATGCGTGAGGAAAGAGGTGAAGCGATCATGAATGCCTATACCCCAAGTATCATCAACAAGCAAAACACGCTTATCACCAACGCAACCATTCGAGGTATCACGTTTGGCCTTTTCAGGCAATCCATTTGTCCCCAAAAAGCCATTGATGTTACCAACCAATGAACCCAGGAAATTTTGCACCTCCCGTACCGCTTGGATTGATTTGGCAGGGTGTTGAACAACCATTTTTGTAGCTCCATCATCACAAGGAACATCTTCAACGATCTGGGTAGGGTCAACAGTAGGACATCCCATGCTAGGATACTGCAAAATTGATTCACCTACGTCTTCCAGTCCATACGGGTCGGTAGTGGCATATTTAGATTCTTCATCATGCAAATCAATGGGTTCGACACCATTCTCCCTGTGTGATCCATCATGTGCGACAAGACCAACAACCGACAGACTGGGACCATGACAATGATCTTGTTGGAGGACCCCCGAAAAAACCTCGATTGGAACCTTTGGCTCCACCACTCCTGAAACAGAGGTTCCAGCAATTTCACTATGTACACCGACTGGTTCTGATGAAGCCTGTACAGCGACCAAGAAACGATACCTGTCATCACTTGCTTGCTTAAACTGCTTCAGAGAAATCATGTTCTGTCTGAGCTTTCCAAGCCTATCGACCCATGTCATCTGGTCAAAAGGCGATTCACCCTTCAAGATCATGGACATCCTCTGCAGCTGAGCCAAAGCATGTAGGGAACTGAGTGCATTCCCACAAATCGTCATCAAACGTTTCATGTCCAGTGGTAAGACGGTGGTAGCAGGCCATCCCAGACATGCCACCATCTCCCATGGGCTGTAGTACCTCAAGCGTCCCTGTTCATCTTTCAGCACAGTGGTGTACAAACCCTTCTGTTGAAGATGCGTCTTGGGGATCTGATGTTGTGACCCATAGGATGCAACCAAACCTGACATGGGTTGATCCATAGTTTTGGTTCGAGCTTCCATGATTGTCTGAGAGTTCTTCCTGTGAAAATTGTCCGGACAGAAAGATGGATCCTCAAGAATCTTCTTGGCCTCGTTGCAAATGGTTAGTTCCTTCAACTCCTCCACACTGATGTTGAAATGACCACAGTCATTGGAGAAGATAGTGGGAGGGGTAGTGAATGAAGGGACCAACACGAAATGATGCAAGCGAGCCATAACATCAAACTCAGGCTTGTGTTTTGGTGGAGCAAAAGTGCCCAACCACCTGTTCCTCACCAAAGGAGCAGCAGGAAAACTATCCAGGCACCCTCCCTGAATCAATGGTAGCTTCAACAATGCCGCTGCTGTCAAAAGAGGTTTGAAATGACCGTGCTTGGGAAAACCAGGAACATTCTCCAAACACATCGCACGAACCTTCAAGTAGGCAGCATAGTAAAGGATCGCTGGCATGAGTTGGCCATCTGGTGATGCAAGTCCACTGTCTGTGCCAATAGCTGACCATGGCGGACACGGTGGACTGGCCACCAAAAAATTCACCTTCCAAACTGAAAGAACGCCCCAAGTCCTAGGATCGTCCACACTGCCCACAATAACACAAGGAGTGGGGTTCGTTCCCCCAACCAGTTCCTTCCAGAGATCGCCGATGAATCGTGATTCCATCCCGAACATCTTAGCAGCCAAATCCGCTGTCACAGGATTCAACTCCACCATTGCTTCCGGCTTGAAGCCAAAAATGTGAAGGCCATGAGACCATCCACCCAAGCCACTGCAGATTTCCGCAAACTTAGCTGGAGCATCCGGATTCTTCTGCTGAATCATGAACCTCGAAGCCTTTTCAAAATCAGCTTCAATACGTACCAAACCATCTGATTCACTAAGATTCACATTCCAGAGGACAATACTGTCATCAACACGCAACAGGTGATCGAGGCATGGTAATTGCGCCAAGCCGTTCCCTTTCTCTTCAACATGAACTAACCATAGTCCTTGTTGCACAAAGCTCTTCAGAGTAATGATGATGGGAACTTGAAGGTATTCTCGTAAGAATTCCATGGCACTAAACAATCCCCGTGCAATCAGTTGATCACAGGCTCACCACTGGAAGGAGCCACGGGCTATTTGAGCCTTCCACAGCAGTGGATAGTACCTCCAAAAAGGTACCAACAAAGTCTACTGATGTTGATTTGGGATAGTTTCCCCAAAGCCTGTATAGCATTGGTGTGTTTTTCTAAAGTTTGTCAGCAATCATGAGATGTTCTGCTGTGTCAATTGTTGGCCACTCATGATTTAGAATGTTTGATGCCACCATATCGTAGGAAACCGTTGGTCCTTCCAAGCAACAACGCCAAAGAAACAAGGCTTTGGAAACAGTGGCTCTTAACTTCTCATGAAAACCAAAACTTAGGTGGTGGTTTCAAAAGATGTATTTTCACCCCCGACTTGGGGAAATGATTCCCAACTTGACAGCTAGAAAGAAATGAAAATATCGCCGGCTGCTCGGCTGCCAGAGCCATAAGATCTCTCAAATGTTCCACTAAAATCTGTCGTTGAAACCTGAGAGTACACTTTCACCGGGCCGTTGTCGCGACGGTTTCATCGTCGACGACATGGTGAAGACCATGGAATCCCCAGAGGACAGGTCGGAGTGGGTAAGTATCGGACCCTCATTGAAGGCCCTATGGTCATGGTCCACATACCTCTTTGTATGCATGTGCATATTTACATACTGTTGATGGAGCATTATTGATTGGTGTAAGCTTTCTTCCATCAACAGTATGTACATTGGTTTGCCTATTTGACTATGTCAAGATTGATCTTTTTATTGTGGTTCTTAAGAGCTTCAAATTTCAGTCGGAGTTTCTCAGCGTTTTTTTAGGCTTCAAAAAGAACGGAAAAG
>OMLO01003039.1_pt1 | contig 13786 bp, 5 predicted proteins | sample 1674811 | NCBI WGS metagenome assembly OMLO01 (sample SAMN06265003, study PRJEB25207) | coral metagenome | isolation source: Coral host | place: Mexico:La Bocana,Puerto Morelos, Mexico | collected 2008-11-13
CACACCTCGCATGGGCACCAACATGGCGGAAACCTAATTTGCATAAGCTTATGACGTCAGCTGAAAACCAAGAATTTCAGGAGACCTTTGTTACTTCTAAAAACATGTCAACTGTATGGTTTTATTAAGTACTTAAACTTTTGAGTTAATGCTATAGTGGAGTCAAAAACAGATCTTCATTTATCCTTTGAAGTTATATTCTCGATTGGACACGGGCGTTTAATCTAGAGGCGTGATTTACTCATTACATTGGGGCCAATAAGACGCTGGAATTTTTAAAAGTTCTGTAGTAAGGTGGTTAATTTTGGAAAAGTTATAACATAGGTCCACAGATCACGCAGGCAGGTGTGTCATTAACTGTTGCAAATTAGTATAAATCTACAAGCGTTGTATCACGAACGGGGTTCTTTTTTAGCAGCACTCCAACTATACAAATGAATATATGAAAAATCATATATTTGAACTGAGGAGAAAGGTATGAAGACATGATTGATCATCGCTATCACGCCAACTGGGAGCTGGTCACATTGTGAGTGACAATGTGACCAGCCCCCAGTTGGCTTGATAGCTCAGTTGGTACAGCAATGCACCGGTATCGCAGGGGTCATGGGTTCGAATCCCCTTCAAGCCTGAATTTTTTTCCGGCTTTAATTTAACAACTGCTAAGTTGTGTGTATAACTGTGATGATCAATCATATCTTCACCACCCACACCCACATACCAGGATTATAGTGGCGAAGCTTCCATGGATAAATTTTAGGATTATCAATGAAGGAGAGAAAAGATAGTGTCCCAATAATTGTGACATGTATTGCAGCTATGTTTACAAGCGACTTCAGTATTGCCTTCGGGGACAGTGTAATGTCTGCGTGCCGCTCTTTCGAAAGATAATCATGAGCCCAGATCTCCCACGGCCAAGCGCCATGCAGATTGAGATCTGGGTATGACATTAGTCAGAGGTAGGACCACGTCGAACTCTTTCATTTGTTCAGTGACTTTTTCTTAACGGTTTGAACATAAAGATAAAGAAAACACAAAATATAGTACAGGGCACTTCGCCGGGGATCGAAATGGTAATAATATTAATGGATGGACATTCAATTCGGATTGATTTCGGTTTTAACTAAAGCCGAATCTCTATTAACGGTCACCTCATATTTTCATGCCAGGCCAGAAATTTGCTCATGGCCACCTCTTCACAATGGCCAGTAAAATCCAGGTTTCCGACAAGAAGAATAACGAAAGGTTATGGACAGACGAGGAACCAGAGCAGCTAATTACTAGCTACGAAGGAAGGAAATGTTTATGGGACTTCACCAGCAAGGAATACAGCGAACGAGACCAAAAGCCGTTGGCATTCAACAGCATTGACGAGAAAATGAGCCAAGTGAAAATTTTTGAGGAGCCAAGTTATGAGAAAAGTTGCATTACAACAATCACAACATTGACCTCAACATCGCCATGCTGCGATCGTCAAGTGTGCAAGAAAAAATGTTGCCGACTAGACCCGTCCCCACTCCCCAAGGTCAGGGCCAATTTGAAAGTGCGCATGCACCCGCGGTGTTTCCAGAAACTTGTTTCCTTTTGTTAGCCAGTTCAGTGAGAAGCATGTTTTCTCGTTTTTCTTATCATTTTTTTTCGGCGGAAATAAGAAGAAAGAGTTCATCAACAGTGCAAGGATTTGTAGTTGCGTCACAAGCCTTGAGAACAATGTGTACTGCGCTGATGTAGGCAGGAAAAGAAAAACACGACATGGCAATCATTTTCAGTTGTGTTCAGCTGGAAAAATTCTGACAACCGACAGTCTGAATATAAATACAGATAACTTAAGTATTGGAAAGTAAATTCAATTTCCTACTGGCGTTATCTCAGGTTTCGCCGTTGTGATTTTATTGATTCAGAGTTTAAAACTTATCTGCCCACTTTGTTTGCTTTTTTGTCACACAAAGATGAAATTGTTCCTAATTTTCATAGAGACATTTGTTTTCTTATGAAATCTGGGCGGAAATTGACCACCATTTAGTGTATAGCGAGTTATCTGGCACGAATGCCAAACGAAAAATCCGTTAGTGAGTTTTCATTATCTCTCTTTTTTAAACAGTGTTTAAGCGTATTTATTCTGTTGGTTTGTTCTATAATTTTCTTAAGGAGCTGACTGCCCCCAAGTTTATTTGATCTTGTAATTACTTCACTACTGCTTTGCAAAAGACTTCTACTTCCATTGGCCAAAAAGCGGAAAGCCATTATAAAGTGCCACATAAAAGTCAACAAAATCTTACTAAGTGCCGCGCATATCGATCTTGTATAATGTTTATAGTAGCTGTGTGTTTGTATGCTGACCTCGAAATTGTCACGGCTTATTAAACCCTGAACAATAACTGTTTTATGGCCCGTTTGAAATCTGTCATTCGTATTGCGTAAACCCAAGGATTTATCGAAGAAGAAGTGTAAGATAGAGTTGCCGCCCAAAACCACGCTATGTTGAGCCTGATTCTGTGACAACGACCTTCCAAAGAAATTGCAACAAAGTTTATGACAAGCGTTGGCAGAAAAAGAGCAACAAAAAGGCCTGTTATGATTGCAAACGTCACAGCTGCCTTTCTGTTTTTCAATCCTTCGGCCACTTGAGCTGAGCGGTGAAATGTGGATTGCTGTTTCCACCGAGAATTCTGCGCTCGTGCAATCGCGTAAATACGAAAATAGCAAAATAAAAGTACTCCAAAAGGGAATAGAAAAGTCACAAAAGAACCAATTATCCACAGTTTCGGCAAGTCGCTGAATGGAATATAAAAACTGATGGTTGAGAATAAAACAGCGAAGATCCACATGGAAATGTTTGCTTTCAGAAATCGCTGTGTGGTTATTTCTGATGGATATCTTAGAGGCCGAAAAATAGCGACATAACGATCAACTGCGACAAAACATAGATTAAAAGTAGTAACAGTTGTTGTAAGCAGCCAAATAAAAGTTTCAGCGTCCTTTAACTCTTGAATTTCTTGAAGGGAAACAAAACCACTTAACGCCACATAGAGCGAGTTGGCAAAGATACCCACAAAGAGATCAGCGCCGGCCAACGAACCAATAAAATAGTTTGAGACCGTCTGGAGATAAGGTGTTTTATACAAGGCCAGAAGAATAATCGAGTTGCCAACTATTGTTGAAATGCCAGAAACGCCATTGAACGATGCTAACACGAAGGAAGAAGCCGCGGTTAACTTGGGCGAACAGTATTCTTCCTCCATTGAAGACGGGTGCGTGTCCTTCGCCTAGATTAGTAAACAAAAACTAATTTTCCTTGCCTTTGCAGTTGAATAAATAACACAATTCCTGGTGATGCACCTGTATCGCAACTGACACAAAACGAGTCGATCGCGATTAATTTAAATCTGTGGCAATCGCTTCGAAAACATACTATTGTTGGTGTAAACCCTTTCAATGCAGTCAGTCTTTTAATTGACAGTGTCATATGGCAACTACAAATTTACACGAATGCAATTCACATCCAGCTGAGAACTTGAATACCAAGATACATACGATATCTTTTAGCCTCCATGTGAATAATTTAGATTATTTGTTTTGGAGTCGAGATAGAACTCTGTTATTTCTTTCTAAAATTAGGCATTGTTTGTCCTTCTTTAAAATTTAATTTTCTTCCTGTTTTGTTTGCATAGCTGACAAGCGTCTTCATGTCTGTAAAGGAGAAAGGACTATTGCCCCAAAAATTGAAGTGATTTCCTCAATTGAACTGTAACTAAAACATTGTACACATCAATATCGCATTTTACACCTGTTTTCACAAATAATTATCTCGTTCGACGCCTTACTTTTAGGTTTTACGGTTTGACACTATTTTTTGGCTTATTTATCACTAATTTATTATTTATTTATTTATTATTTATTAATTCATTTATTTACTCTATTAATAAAAATTAGATCATTGGAGAGTTCTTATTAGCTTAGCTATCACAGAATATATACCTCTTACTAACCGAGTTCTCGGTCCGTACTGTAAGTTACGGACCAAGTGTTTTTCCGCTCGGATTTATGGTCCGCGCGCTTCGCGCTTGGGCCATAAAGCCGAGCGGAAAAAACGAGGACCCGTAACTTAGAGTACGGACCGAGAAAACGAGGTTAGTAAGATATTTATTATATCTCTGGGTTCAAAAAGACATTTTACATTACGGCCCGCTAAATTGACCAATCACAGCGCGCGTACTAACTAAGAGATATAATAAGACCAATCATACCACGCTCGTTAAGTGTGAACGTAGGTTTTGGAGCATTTTCATTTTTATTATATTTCGTTGTCTACCACTGGCGCTTGGTGGATATGAGATGATTATAGCGATTCGTTGTTTTGAATTGCTCGTGAATAAAACACGAGTAAAATATGTCAATCAGTTGTTCTAAGGCACTATTTGTGTTTAACAAAGCATTCCTAATTCAAGTAGCTGTTATATTTAGGCAGCATAGTTATCAACGAATCCTTTATATTTTCGCATATTTCAGAAATGTGCATAGTTTAAGATTTACCCCAAGAAAGAATCGGTTTCGGTTTCCTTCCGCGAAATGTTACCCGGCCTGTATCACAAGCGTTTAAGTCCCAGCGTGGAATTAGCGTAACGAACGCGTTTCTGTGGAACACAGTGTTCTGTGAAGACAGTTATGTACACAACTCATGCAGTTGTGAAATTATAGTCTGAAAATATTATGAACTCACAAAGTGACCAGTTCCGAAATGGCTTGATAGCTCAGTTGGTAGAGTACTGCACCGGTATCTCAGAGGTCATGGGTTCGAATCCCGTGTACAACTGCTTTTAAGTTGTGTGCATAACTGCAAAGGTCAATCATGTCTTCATATGGCTCTCCGCAGTTAAAACATATGTTCTATCGTATATTCATTTGCACAGTGTTCTGTATCACAGCTTTCCCGGCACACAGGCCCACTATTGGATTGCTATAAGTTACCCTCCCTGTGGCGTTGGCACACCCGTACTCCCGCCTTGAAATCCAATGAAGCACCTCGGCCCAGGTATGCATGCCACAGATTCGAGGTTGAAGACCTAGATACCAAGTTGAGAGATTTGTGATTATTCCACAGCTCGTAGCATAGACTCTCATAAGCCCTCGTCGATTCCCTTCGACTTCATTACGCACGCCACGCTTGATCACGGTCCCTCTTCGACTTTCGTCGACTCTATCACGCTACCTTATCGACTCCCTTTGACTCTAACACGCTCTAGTACGCTTTATCACGTTCTATCACCCCCCTCGTCGACTCCCTTTGACTCTATCACGCACTATCACGCTTAATTACGTTTTATCACGCTCCCTCATCGACACCCTTCGACATCTATCACGCTCTATCACGCTCCCTCATCGACATTCTTCGACTCTATCACGCTTTATCGCGTTCTATCACGCTCCCTCGTCGACTTTCTTCGACTGTATCACGCTATTCACGAGTTTGAACCTGATCAACTTTTCTTTCTAGTTTCTATTTTCCCCTTATTCAAACCTGCGCTCGATGAGGAAAGAGAAAAGAAATATCTCTTGATTCTCTCGCAGAATTCTCATCCGTATAACTATCTACAGTTAAAAATTTACATCCCTTAAGTACTCTTTTTCTCCCGGTAATAAGTATATGCGATAATAATTTTCGCGTCGTAAAAAGACCTCTTTCTAAACATACTGCCATTTCAGTTAAAAATAAATTACCTTGACTGACAAATTTTAAATTTATCTACGTTTAAATTTCTTATTTGTTCTTATATATCCATAGAAGTCATCTTTAAATACCATTATATACCTCTTACTAACCTCGTTTTCTCGGTCCGTACTCTTAAGTTACGGACCAAGTTTTTCCCGCTCGGATTTATGGCCCAAGCGCCAAGCGCGCGGGCCATAAATCCGAGCGGAAAAAAACGAGTATCCGTAACTTACAGTACGGACCGAGAAAGATATTTATTATATCTCTGACATTTTGCATGGCGACTAAAACAAACTTTTGAATTTAGCGGGCCGTAAAGTAGACCAATCATAAATTGACCAATCACAGCGCGCGTACTAACTGAGAGATACTATTTTATATGATAAGTTCCTAGCATAGTTATTGCTCCTTTAGAAGCACAATGTTAACAATTAAGTTGAGAAGATTAAATAAAAGTGCTAAAATGTAAAATAAATTAATTGCAATTGAAGATGAATTGAAAGCAACTTGAGAGGGTAAAATTGAAAATGGCGCCACGAGATTCAAATCAATATCAAAAACTCGCGAACCCTGCACTACGATCTAATTCACGTTTAACAAAGCTACTAGAAATGACAAGAAATAACGCAATCTATCGAAAATAATCAACTTCATGGGACTGAAAATTGAGAAGGAAGCAAGCAAGCCACATAACAGTCTCTACTATTTCTAGTAACCACAACTGAACTCTGAACTTGAATAAAAGTTAATTTGCTTTTGAAAATCAATGTATGAATTTCTTTTAGGAATCCCATGTAAATAATGAGGGGGAAATTAGTAGGAGAAAGAGTAGAAGAAGGAAGAGGAACTGCAACGGAGGAGGAAAAAAGTAGGAAAAGGGAATGAAAAAGAGGAGTAGGAAGTGCTGGAAGAGATGATGCAGGAAGGGGTACGACTCTGGATGGAGAGGTCTGGGTTCGAACTCTGGCCGGGGACACTGTGTTGTGTTCTTGGGCAAGATACTAAACTCTCACAGTGCCTCTCTCCGAGCCGGTAAATTTAATGTTAGGGTGTAATCCTGTGATGGACTAGCATCCCATCCAGGGGGGAGTAAAAATACTCCTAGTCATGCTACAGAAACCGAAGATAAGCGCGGCCCGATGTGCCATTTGGCTTTTGTGCACATTCCACCGTTTACCCTTTTACCTTGAGACAACAAGCCGTTTGTATTTTCGACAAATTTAGGGAAAAGGCATCTACAAATTAGCTCCCTCTTTTTCTATGAGAAAGAACCAGGGAGAATTATTTAAGAGCACTGCGAACTAGTCAAAAATCATTTTTTTCTGCACTGATTTTCCCGTACGTAAACATCAGTCGTTAGCTCCTGTATTTATCGGGTTCAGTTTTTATACGTCAAATATATCAAAATACATTTACATGGAGCAGGAATTAAATTACACCTTTCCACGGACCTTTTCGAACGTATAGACTCGACGAAATCTGATTCATTTTATCTAAAGGAAAGCAATACAACAGTTTCGTATGTTTTCTACACACATCCGTCACGCTCAGTGTGTACTCGTGACACGGTAGTTTTGAATACTAATTAGCCAGCATTTGCTCACAAATTTTGAAACATTCGAAGCCTAAACTACAGAAAAACCTAAAATAAACAAAGAAACAGAAGCCTCGTAAACTTCCTCTTGTTCGTAGACGTAAAATCACTCTATAGAACCAGCGGACTATATCATTTAATTCAAACTATTTTTTTGTGTTTATCTCACTCGTTCTAGAACTTCCGTTGACAAAATCAAAGCTTGACTTTTTCTTCCCCTGAACGAATGCGTGGGCAAACCTTAATCTCTTCTTCTTCCTTTAGCGAGGGAAACATTAAATAGATTTGGAATTCCCCAGAAATCTGGCAGAATTAGTAAATATTAAGCGTATAGGAAAACATAGAAGAAGAACAGTTTGTTACAGTTAATTAGAAGACGTCTAGAGGGAACGCCGCATTGCGTTACATATTTACCAACACTTTTGTAATCGTCGGCGAATCATTTCTCGGCCGCTATTCTGTGAAGGGTACATACCAAGTCGTTACAGATATTTATGTTTTATAAAGAAAGGTGTAAGAATTGTTGTTTACAACAGTGATCGGAAGAAAAGGTTTTCATTATCAAGTGTACAAGTTTCAAAAATAGTTGATGCATGGTCTCGTCGCCGCGTTTCTCGGAAAACAGAGTCGTTTTGACGCTAAGACAATGTTGTGGAGCCCAACCTCCGCTCAAATACGCTTCGAACGCCTTGCATAAAACTTACTTTACTCGTACTTTCGCGTACAAGATCCTTACTTCAACGTCGGTACCTTCTTTGGCAAATTCGAAACAAAACCAGCAATTCAAAAAGGAAGGGAAAACTCCATAAGCTTAATCCACGTTTCAATTTGATAGAACAACCTGTAATTTGCAAATCTGTACCGTATCAGAGACGTCTCGGTGAATAATGCAAATTTGCCAAGGCAAGTAATGATGAAGTAATCAAAAATTTTAGAGGGGAAAAACGCAGGGCGCAAAATGATTTCTTTCAATTTTACACACGTTTACTAGAGCTAGCCACATTTTTCCCTGATTAAGTTGCAAAAAAGCTTAAAAATATATATGTTTTTAAAGGAGATAGGTAACTCCGATGTTAAATCGAAAAGCTAACGGAAGAATCTTTCCAAATGTAAATATGAAACAATTAAAATCTAAACATGGTTTCTAGCGACTTTGAGGTTTTGAAATAAGTTCTTGTCAAAAATAACTATATTCGTAGGAAATCATTGATATGTTTATTGCTAAATTAGCAGTGATGACTTATGTAGTTATGGTGTTTCCCCCAAACAATGAAACGGTAGAACATAGCTTTGCTTGAAGGGGCAAAACTTAACTGAAAATTGACGGTTTCGGTATATGCTATTGCAACTGAAATATTTATGAATTTTCAAACTGACATGCTGACATTTTCGACACAATTGATAAACTGACTGATGGGTTCAGTTTTTCACTGTAAAAAGAACAACAACTTTAACACAACTAATAAGCTGATCACAACGAATATGCCCACAGCTAAAAAAAAACACCAAGGCAACATAAGTCGTGAGCTGAAATGATTTTATTAACAGGCCTGGTTACAGGAAAAGAACAACTATGGGTTTCATAATTGATATAATATGCCTTGGGGAAACTCTCTTTGACAGTTTTCTGTTTCAAAGTAACATACAATTGAATGATTCTATATCAGTGACAGTTACAATGTATACATTGCTTTGAAACGTACAAGACGCTCAAAGTCCAATTTAGAAAATTTTACTCTCGGTACGTTTCAATGAAGGCCCACAAAGGGCAAATTAGAGAGCTCATTGAAACTAAATTACAGAGCGCTTTAACCCAGTAAAAAAAACCATACATAATTCAAATGAGTTCAGAGGGGTAACAAAATGAATTGGAAAATATCTTTAAGTCCTTTTGTGAGTGAATAAAAATATGGAACGAAACCACTGGAGCGAAAGTGAAGGAAAAGATCCATTTCAGCACGTGTTGAGCTGTGTCAGCCGAACGCCTCAGGAAGGCTTGAGTTCCACACATCTTCGTTTGCTGCATTCTTACATCAAATGCTCAACAAATACAAACATCGTGTTTCCGGGATTAAACTTCTCCGTGATGTGAGTTCTTCGTCTTAAATTCCTTTCATTTTATTTTCTCGCTGATGCGTCACTCTGAAATGAAATAAACAAACGAATATGTAAATTATCAACAACGACCGTGTCTGAAAACTCCCGTCACAAAAATATTTAAGATAAGGGTGAAAACTAAGAACACCTCGGTGTTCAGTTACATGCACGAGATCTTGATGAAAATGATAAAACGCAGTGAAAAGAGAAGACGAGGTGTAAAACTAATTACAACCATCATTGTTCATAACATTGTATCTTACTTGTGGTGTGTATGAAAATTCCCTGGAGAATATTATAAATGATTTTGTATTCACAAGACTCCTGAAAGGGTTAAGAATATCCTGTAATAGAAGTAACTTTGTCTCACTCAGTTCATAATACCTCTACCGCTCTTACAATATGTTACACGACTAACACAATACAAACACACTTCCATGTTATTTTACCTGAGCTGTCCTCTTGGTCGCTCAATTCTTCGAATGAATATTTCGGTTCGCTGCGCGACTTCTTCTTCGCCTTGAGTTCATCTGCAAACGAAGGAGCAATATCAGTTAGAATTCAATTGAGCAACAAAGAGCGCGACAGGACCAACGCAGCCAAGAGTAGAATAAATATCCACTGTCTTACCTTTCATTGGCGCGTCAACGTTTGAATTGATTGTAGGCCTTGTTAAAAGACATCGAAAAGAGAATGCTATTGCTTGAAATTTCTCTTGGTCAGTCTTTCCTTCTAAGAGCTTAGCGACTTTGGGATCCATTGCGTTTAGAACAACAGCGAGACTTGAGAGGTATCGAAAGCGTAGAACTTTAGACCATAAATACTTGAGACGGGAAAAAACCCTGCAACCCTCTTGTCTAAAATGGAAATTTTCCACCAATCACAACGTCCGAAGTGGCGTGGGTCTTTTGTTTCTTTGACAGAATCTATCACACGCGTTGCGGAGCTTTAAATATCAACCAATCAGAATGCGACCCTTCAGATAGCTAGGAAATCCGTGACCATAACAAACAGAATGTCGAGGGTCTAAAAACAAAAGCACATTAACATGCGCTGAAAGAAAATAAAGAATGACGCGGTTTTTCACACGATTAAATTAAAGTCAACAAAGCAATGTACCCCAAGGCCATTTTGCAAAGTGCGGTTCATGTCTCATATACACAATGGCCAAAAAAGGGAAAGATTCTTGCTTCAATTGTCATTCAATGATGTTGAAATAACAGAGTTCACGATCTAAAGATAACAGACTCGTCCACAAAAGGCCTTAAAGACATCGAGAGACAAATTCTTCGCCAAATTGGCGCTTGCAGATGACAGCTTGCGACTTAAGCTGCGGGGTGCGTCCCATTAGCAATATCTGAAACTGCATCACAAGCACATATTTTAGCCATTAGTCATCTAGAAAGTGCTTCGCTAGCGCGTTTTCTAGTAAACCTCGAAAGTGCTTCGCTGGCACGTTTTCTGGGAAAGTGAAAAACAATCAAGAACGACTTCTTTGTGTCAATAACCCGTCAAAACAAAAAGATGATATACAATAGATCACCAAGGCACCAAGAACGGGAGACCGTGCGCCAAACCCTTGAAGTCTACATTGATTGACAGCTAGTTAAATGAAAGACGCCACACATTGACCAAGAAGAGAAAGACGATTCTACTTATTAGTGTTATTACTTTGCGCAACACAAAGGGACAAAATGAACCTCGACAAAAGCTGGCGAGAACGTTGTTCGTCGACCAAGAACGCATTCTCCTGTTCTTTTAAAACAAGCACAAACAGACAATGCTCCTCCACATCGCTTCGAACATTTGATACGAAGGGAAAGTCCCTCCACTGATTGCGTCGAAACTAAAATGGATTCCTTCTCGCCTTCGACACACAGAGGTTATGGAAATGACAAATCTTGAGGCCTGCCCATCTTCATGACACCAACAAGAGGCACACATTTTGTCAGCGGAGTAGAGATCGAAGGTAAAATAAGGAAGTTTGTTTTTTCTGGATTAAATTTACGCTTATCTTTCCCCTGAAGCGATTAAGTGCGCTTGTTATGATGGCAATCTAGTGCAAAGTTTACTGAACGGAAAACAAACTCTCGCGTTTCTGACATTTATTTTCCATTTAGTTCTCAGAGAGTGGAGTGCGACAATGTAAAGTTTTGATATACGAGGTAATAGAAATGGTCACCATAAAAAAACCAACGCATGTTGATCGACAGATTTTAAGCTGCCAATCATTTGAATGTGGGTTTTCCTCCAATGGGCATGCAACACCTATAAAAGACTGTTTTCCGCAAAAAAAACTCTTAAGTCTAGCTCGAGCTAGAAAACCCATTTGGTTCTACCTACCCCTATTTGCTTTGAGAGGGAACTAATATGCCTGGGAAAGCAAGACCAACTGGAAACTCTAACAACGATTGCGGCTACAATAACAGTAGCTCAGGGACAAAACCAAGCACCCAAAGCCCTTCAAGTAGTTCCCAACGTAAGCGATTTTTGCTACTTTCTCGTTTTTCGTGGTGTAAATATCTAACGAGCTTTTCCTCTTTGGTATTTCAGAGTATGACTCACGCTGTACTATTCTGTGACGAAGAAGGTGAGTAATTCTCCTTACCTTTACAAAGAGATCTGTATAAATCATATTACTCGGGCGCGTGCGCCATATTGAAGGACACATGACACATGATTTGTGTCAACGTCATCCAAATCCGCGCAAGTCGAGTCCATATATTCTGCTGTCAGGTTAGTCAGCATCATTACAGTCGAGTGCGACAGTTACAGTTTCCTTCGACTGAGCCCTTCTCAAATTCATCCTTATACTGCATCAGACATGCCACCAAAACCATTCAAAAGTAGACCACAACCAAATACCACAAAAGATGCAACATACAAAAGACCAATTGTAAATGAGACAGTACAATCAGCAGTTGTAAACCAGACAGAACAGACTCCAAACCAACCGCAAAGTTGTAAGTAGATATATGCGCGCACCTGTGGGTACGTTCATCGTTCCCTTTTGAACATTCTTACAATCGTGTATTTCTTCCAGATTGTCCTAAGCCGTCAGAGGAGGGGCAGAAAGGGCAGCAAAAAAGAAACTGAAGACAAGTAAGAAGTAAGACGTTTTGCTATTTTTCTACTTTACGATGTGGTATAAAACTCAACTAGACGCTGAATTCAAAATGGCGGGCCATGTGCTTCTTCCTTCAAGAGGCAACACATTGAGTTCGTACGATTACATGTTATAACAAGAATTGGTTCAAAATTCGTATCAATCTTAGATCTGCTTTTCAGCAACTATTTAAGATCTGGCTTAGAAAAAATGTTATATATAAATGTATGAGTAAGCTTTACACAACTGTTCGAGCAACATGGCGGCGGATTCACTCGTCTTTCCATCAGTCGTTAGTTGATTTCGAAACATTTTTCTTGCTGAATTTTCGCGTGGAATGGACTGAAAATGATGATATAAAACATTACATAGTATACAAAAGAAAACTAGAATTTCTTTTGAAAACAAATTTCACGCTAAACCGCGTCGCAGCGTGGTATAAGATTAAATTTCGAGACAAAATCATAGTTGCTACACTTCAAGATCGGTTCAATGGTCAGCAAAAATTGGCTTTATCTCAATGTTCAATCAAGCAAAAACGTACTACAAAAACCCTGCTTCCAATAAGCGCCACGTATGCTTTGAAAGCGCGGTTCTAAAATAAATTGTGCTTGCCTTAAACTTCATGACAAATAAGAACCCCTCGGGTTGCGAGTAGCATTGAGTGAACGAGCAAGCGTCTTAGGATCAGCAATCTTCTAGAATGCCAGGAAAATCTAAGGCAACAGCTAATGCAACTATTGATGCTGTTTATCAGTGTACTAGACGTGTTCAACAAGTACTGGATGGATGTCAGAGATCTATCTGCCAAACTGCCACTCGCGCAAATCGTCATAGGCGCAGGAATCCGCGTGGAGTTGTTCCACACGTTCGATGTAAAGTATCGATAAAGCATATCGTTTTAAGTTGGTTTCCTTTTTTAGCAGAACTAACACGCTTTTCTTCTCTATTTCAGCGTGGCTTGGATCCTGTACAATACTTTAAGAAGGTGAGTTGTTATATCCAGCTTGTTTCAAAAGTGAAAGTGATTCTTTGCTCGTATTTTGCCACCCACACCATTATAGAAGCAAGATATAGCTGTTCTTTACAAATATCCGAGTCACTTAATTTCGAATTGTTAGCGAAACAAATCACTTCCTAGGTTAATTTCATCTCAAATGTGTCGATTTTGTATTGAAATATAATATCAGAGATGTAGAATCTGTCATTAGTTATTTTAAAGGCTGAAGGTTTCCTTCTTCGACCAAGAAATGCTTACACAGCACATTTCCAGAGCGTC
>OMLO01003041.1_pt1 | contig 13784 bp, 13 predicted proteins | sample 1674811 | NCBI WGS metagenome assembly OMLO01 (sample SAMN06265003, study PRJEB25207) | coral metagenome | isolation source: Coral host | place: Mexico:La Bocana,Puerto Morelos, Mexico | collected 2008-11-13
TTGAGCCTACATACGACAAAACACAAGTAGATATTAGACTCTTCAATATACTGTACTGTACCTCCAAAAGAAAAACAGGGGGTGGCACCCCGGCACCCCTTCAAAAACAAGCGGCCATGGTGTAGTGGTTGAGCATACCTCTTGTAAGCAGCACTGTGGGTGGCTTACATTTGTAGGGCGAGGCCCTGGGTTCGAATCCCAGGTGGCCGCATTTGTTGCGCCCAAAAATTGCCAAATTTAGGAGGGTCTGGGGGTAGGGGGCCCGGGGGTGGTACCACTACACTACAGCCATCATTTCTGGGTGGGGCCTAGCCTTCACAGGTTAACGTAAAATGTGGCCCTGGGGGATTCGAACCTCCGTCTCCCCCCCCCCGTAGCTGACCCACGTAAAGGGGGGCGTCTTAGCCAACTAGACCACAGGGCCGGTGCTACAAACACAAGGCGCTCTTGATTTGGCCGAGGCTACACCACACGACGTAAAAAAAATCACTTTAATCATGGCAAACTGACAACTGGCATCTTTAGTCAGAATGAACAACACCAGATATATTATATATTCACTTTGCTTTTGGCAAACTGACAACTGGCATTTTTAGTCAGAATGAACAACACCAGATATATTCACTTTACTTTTGGCATCTGACAACTGGCAATATTCATCACAATCAACATTAAACCCTTATTACACTGGCAACTGACATCTGGCAAAAATCGAAAAAACACGTGTTTCCTAAAAACCAAAAACAATCTTTTAAACTACCAAATACAAATGAAAATACCAAATGCTTTGGCACTGGCTTAACTGCAACATGAACTCCACTTTTTTCCTTGCATGGAAACCATTTTGGGAATCTTGCCAAAAAGAATTTGACAACTGGTGTTACCGACACGGACTCCCGACATTCAGACGGCAACAATTTCAAACTTTTGTACAAAGTGAATGGGAATGTCACAAAACTGAAGTGCAGCAACAAGGTCGCTTCACTTTTCACGATTTGCAGAATTTGAAACGCTGGCTACCACGAGATGTGGTTTGTCACCACGGAGACCATGAACAATTTAAACTGACAGTCTTCTGTCCAAGACTATATTTTCAAGGTTGCATCAACACTTGGAACGACACTTTTTCGACTGACTACTATGCAACCATCTGAAGCTGTTGACAAGATTCACAGCTCATTTCCACCAAGTTTGCTTTCAAAATATTCTTGGGGAATCAGGAAAAAGGCCGGGCTCCCTTACGGATTTATTTTTTTGAAGCGCAAAAAACAATGGCAGAAAGGCCGCACGTTGATTTCATACTTTCAGTCTTTTCAAGGTAAACTGCTCAAAGCAGTTTCGAAAGCGCTGGACTCCATGTTGCAACAACAATGGACCCAGACTGCGGGGCAATTATCAACCTCACAAATCTGGAAAAAGATCCACTCCTTTCTCCAAGATACTCCAGCTGAAATTATGCTGGGATGTATCAATGACGATTTGATTGGTTTTTTCAACTCCGTCCCACAAGAACGACTTGCGCAAGCGGTTTCCGATGTGGTACAACAATGGCGTCAGACTCACTTTGGCGACGCCATCAGTGTTGACATTCAACAACAGGGACATGTGGTCGCCACGACATTTGCAGGTAGCTACAAAAAACAAGCTGCCCATATAAAAACCATCCGAATTGATGATATTTTTCCCATTGTACAGAAACCCTTGCTTGACCACACACTATTTTATTGCCCTCAACCGAGTGTGGCATCAAATCCGGGGAGCAGGGATTGGGAGTCATATCGCTCCTATTATTTCAAATCTTGCCGTAACCATGGTAGAACACAGCTGGCAAGAAACGTTTTCCCAAATTTTAAACGCTCCCAATTTGATTATTCGGTACGTTGACAATCGTTTTGTTTTGTTTGATGTTTCCCAAGTCAACAATACCGCACTGCACCTTTTTTCTCTTTTGGACTTTTACGGTCCACCGGTGGAACTGGAGAAAGTTGAAGATGGCCATTTTTTAGGGTTCAGTGCAAACCCGGCCACCCGCACTTTTGAATACATTACTCCTCCACCACAGCAAATTCGTGATTTCGATTTAGCAGGAAGCCTGCGACTTCGGTAATCAGGACTTCAGAGTCGGAGCCATTTAGTTGCACGATACTCATTTCCTCCGACACAAGTGGCACCAGCCTTGGAAAGACTGGTCCAAGTATATGTAGCCAAAGGCTTTTCCAGGTCGGATTGAATGAAATTCGTATGTCACTCGAAACGGTAGTTTTTAGAAATTTGGAGCCATTTGTATTTGAGTCAGGTTTTCCGGTGACTTTGCTCCTGCAGTTGTTTCCTTTTCGACAAAAGTTTTTCCAGATAATGTCTTCATAGACATTCAACAAGGTTCCAATTTCACCTGCATGTTTTACGATGTGGAGGCACCACGTTTGTCAGACTTTCAGGTACTATCCAGACAGAAATGCGAAAAAAGACGATGTGAACCGTCTCCGACAGCTGGTCCGACACCTCATGGGTCTACTCTACCTAGTGATTAGGGGGTCTTTTTGGTAAATCTTGGATCCCGTCCAGTTTTCTTGGACTGCATGGTGCCTTGTGCCTTAGTGTGTGAAGACACTAATCAAAAGGTGGTGAAGCGGAGATTGATCACCTCAGTGTACCTGTTTGTCAGTTTCTTTTCGGATTATGGCCAGAGGCTAAGCCCAGAACCTCAAACATATAAACATGTGTTTTTTTCAGGTTTTCATCTCCATGCATGACCAAAGGGCCAGTATTGCCCATTTATGAGATTTCACGACACCAAGTTTACACAATAGTTTTTTTCTCGTGCTTCTTGAGCCAACAAGTATACATACAATGGAAAAAAAGAAGAAAGAAAGAAGTGCTCAAGTATGCCTTTCTTATATCTGTAACGATATAAGCGTCAGGGTGCCCGACAACTCACGGTTTGAGGTTGGCCGCAAATGGATTGGGTACTTTCCATCTGGATAGATACTATCAATCCATAACAACACTCAGTAGCTGATGGTGAAAATCCCTTTCACGTGTGTTTTTTTGGTTCCCTTCAGCCTTTTGTGGCTCATATTTTAAACTTTTCACCATGAAACTCTTCAGCCCTATGTGGCTCATTCATGGCTGCCTTTCAAAGGCTTATCTTTAAACCATGGTTTCCTTCAGCCCCTGTGGCTCAGGCAAAGATTGTTTTGTATCATTATTGTTTTGCTCGCGCATTCTGTGGCTTGACATTTGCACCAGTGAGTGGTTCAAAATGTCCAGCTGGGACCAGTGGGAAAGAAGGGTGCGGGCAAGAACCTCTTACCAGGCCCATCTTAGATTCGTTTTGAATTGTTTCTTCACCTTTTTTTTTTAAACTGAAACTCCATGAAAATCCCTTCTGGATCATGTCTGGGTGCTTCAGGAGACAGAACGGCGCTGGCAGCACTGGCAGGAGCAAGAAGCTGAAGACTCATGGGAGACCCATAGAGAAGAACAATGGACAGAGCAAGACTGGGAGACCCCAAGAGAAGAACAGTGGAGAGAGCAAGACTGGGAGGCCCCAAGAGAAGAGCAGTGGAGAGAGCAAGACTGGGAGACCCCAAGAGAAGAGCAGTGGACAGAGGCTCACTGGGAGAATCACCGACCAGAAGATGCATGGGCCCTGGGAAAAAGAAGAACAAGAAGAATTGGTAGAAGAAAACAACATTTCAAAGATTGACCGCATAGAGACGGGCAGTTTTGCAAGATTGCTACAGGAAAATGATGTACCAGCTGAACCTTGGGAACCTTGAGCTACGTTTATTTGGGGTTTTGATAGTTTCTTCAGAGATCTGTGGTTTTGATGGTTTTTTCAAGGATCTGTGGTTTTGGTAGTTTCTTCAGAAATGTGTGGTTTTGATAGTTTTTTTTCAGAGATCTATGGTTTTGATAGTTTCTGCAGAGATCTGTGGTTTTGATAGTTTCTTCAGAAATGTGTGGTTTTGATAGTTTTTTTTCAGGTATCTGTGGTTTTGATAGTTTCTTCAGAAATGTGTGGTTTTGATAGTTTCTGCAGAGATCTGTGGTGTTGATAGTTTCTTCACAAATCTGTGGTTTTGATAGTTTTTTCAGGGATCTGTGGTTTTGGTAGTTTCTTCAGAAATGTGTGGTTTTGACAGTTTCTTCAGAGATCTGCTGTTTTCAAACGTCCGTTCTGTTGAGGACCCTCCAGAGGATATGGCCAGAGGCCCTACACTCCTTGAAATTGAAGAAGGTGTACTCATGGGCGCCGAGGATATGGATTACTATGCAAAGCTGGAACTGGAGGAAAGAATTCTAATGCAGGCAGAGGACATAGGTGCTCCTGATGGACCTGGTTTAGAAGATGACCCTGAAGTACCTGAAGGTGATGAAGGTGCAGAACTACCTGCTGTAGGCGAAGGAGTTCCACAGGTGGATCCAGATGCCTGGACCTATGCCGACCGCAATGAGAAGACAGGTTGGCAGAACAGGTGTGCTATGATCATAGCACTGTGCCAAATGGAAAGGTTTGCGGAATTAGACAGGGTCATCACTTTGTTTTCACAACATGAAAACATGTGGAGGCAACTGCTGTACCTTAAGTCTGCCATCCAAAGGTTTGGTGATAAGGGTCCCCGGGTGTTAGGGTACAAATGGTGATGATAAGCTAGCAGTGTGTACTAAAAAAGTAAAAAAAATCACTCAAGTCATGCTAGTAAAACCTCATGGTTTAGAAACACCTGCTGCTGATTGTACCCTAATCAAAAATGAAGTAGTTCTCAAACAAGTTCAGCCCTGTGGCTCTGGAGCTCAGAAGAAAAGCACAAGGAGTGCTGAGAAGACATATAACAGGAAAAGAAGTGTTGCAAAAAACATGACAACCAAAGCAAAGAAACCTATTCCACCTACCAGGCTCCTCTTCATTTACAGCTCTATTAGCTCATTCAGACACAGTGACCTGATTTTGCGTTTCTAGCCGCGTGTGGCTTACATCAAGTGAAAAACAATATCCAAGAGTTCAGTTGCCAAAGGCTTGCCTGAAACATACAGCCATACGTTGGCTCATATTCAAATCTCGAGGTATGAAATTTCAATTCAGATTTCTGAATTGAAAAGTGCAAATTTTTATTTTCAATTCAGATTTCTGAATTGAAATCTCAATATTTGTATTTTCAATTCAGATTTCTTAATTGAAATCTCAAAATTTGTATTTTCAATTCAGATTTCTGAATTGAAATTTCAACATTTAAATTTTCAATTCAGATTTTTAAATTGAAATTTCAAGTTTTTATATTTTCAATTCAGGTTTCTACATTGATAGTTTATGCATTGATATTGAAATTCTGAGCAGCTTACATATCTCAAGCCTGGTATCTCGGTAGATGAAATGGAGAAGTATTTGGAGCGAGTTGGCCCCAAAAATGATTACCTTATTTCCACTAGACGCCGGATATCCCGAAAGCCATTGAAGGCAGTTGAATAAAGGCAATGTTTGACGTGAGTGTGGAAATGAGCAGTGTAAGGAAAACTTTTATACGAAATATTTCGTTTCATAACTTTTCGGTAATGCGACGAAAGTCGACACCTGGTAACAGCCATCATTTCAGCAGAACTTTGGGCAGTCTTTTATGACAATCCTTAAAGACAGCCATCACTTCAGCAGAACTTTGGGCAATGTTCGATGACAATCTTTAAAGACAGCCATCACTTGAGCAGAACTTTGATGACAATCTTTACTGGCGACGCTGAGAAAACACAGAGAAAGAAAACGTAGAGAAAACACAAAGAAAAAACACAGAGAGAAAACACGCAGACGGAAAACACACAAAGCAAAAAAACACAAGGAAAACACAGATAAAATAGAGAAAACACAAAGAAAACACAGAGACAGAAAACACACAAACAGAAAACACACAGACAGGAAACACAAAGAAAACCACAGAGAAAACACAGACAGAAAACACAGAGAAAAAGCACACAGAAAATACACAGAGAGAAGATACACAGAAAACACAAAGAGAGAAAACGCACAAACAGAAAACACAGAGAAAACACAGAGAAAACACAACACAGAGAAAACACAGAGAAAACACAACACAGAGAAAACACGAAGAAAACACAGACAGAAAGAAACCACAAAGAGAAAACACAGAGAGAAAACACAGAGAAAGAAAACACAGAGAAAACACAGAGAGAAAACATAGAGAGAAAACACGCAGACAGAAAACACACAGACCAAAAAAACACACAAGGAAAACACAGACAGAAAACGCACAAACAGAAAACACACAGACAGGAAACAAAAAGAAAACACAGAGAAAACACAGACAGAAAATACAGAGAGAAAGCACACAAAAAACACACAGAGAGAAGATACATAGAAAACACAAAGAGAGAAAACGCACAGACAGAAAACACAAAGAGAAAACACAGAGAGAAAACACAAAGAAAGAAAACACAGAGAAAACACAGAGAGAAAACACGCAGACTGAAAACACAGAAAAAACACAGACAAAACACAGAGAAAACACAGACAGAAAACACAGAGAGAAAGCACACAGAAAATACACAGAGAGAAGATACACAGAAAACACCAAGAGAGAAAACGCAGACAGAAAACACAAAGAGAAAACACAGAGAAAACACGCAAAGAGAAAACACAAAGAAAACACAGAGAAGGAAAACACGAAGAAAACACAGCGAGAAAACACGCAGACAGAAAACACACAGACCAAAAAAAACAGAAGGAAAACACACACAGAAAACACAGAGAGAAAACACAGAGACAGAAACCACACAAACAGAAAACACACACAGAAAACACAGAGAGAAAACACAGAGACAGAAACACAGAGAAAACACACACAGAAAACGCAGGAGAGGGTTGCCAGGGTCAGCCGAAGAATTTGCATTTTAGCACAGTGTTGAGCGTCCAGTACACACGAAGTGACGAAAGGGTTGCCAGGGTCAGCCGAAGAATTAGCATTTTACCACAGTTTTGAGCGTCCGACGTGCCAGGGTCAGCCGAGGGTCAGCCACAGAATTTGCATTTCACCACAGTTTTGAGCGTCCAGCATGCCAGGGTCAGCCGAGGGTCAGCCAAGAATTTGCATTTTACCACAGTTTTGAGCGTCCGACGATCACATTTTGCGTTAAGGGTTGCTCGGCTACGTGAAAAATTTGCATTTTACCACAGTTTTGAGCATCCGACGATCACTTTTTGCGTTAAGGGTCGCTCGGCGAAGTCAAGAATTTGCATTTTACCACAGTTTTGAGCATCCGACGATCACTTTTTGCGTTAAGGGTCGCTCGGCGAGCTCAAGAATTTGCGTTTTACCACAGTTTTGAGCGTCCGACGATCACTTTTTGCGTTAAGGGTCGATCGGCTACGTAAAAAATTTCCGTTTTACCACAGTTTTGAGCGTCCGACACGCACGAAGTGACGAAAGGGTTGTCAAATCCACAGGTGCGATCCCTGCGGCCAGACAGAAAAAGAATATATTTAACAACTTTTTCAGAAGATTTTGAATAGCAGTCTTTCTCTGCAGTCTTTTCTCTAGTCTTTGCAGATTTGCAGTCTTTTCTCTAGTCTTTGAGCAGAACTTTGGGCAATGTTTGATTACAGCAGAACTTTGGGCAATGTTTGATTACAATCTCTAAAGACAGCCATCACTTCAGCAGAACTTTGGGCCATGTTTGATGACAATCTTTAAAGACAGCCATCGCTTCAGCAGAACTTTGGGCAGTCTTTAATGACAATCTCTAAAGACAGCCATCACTTCAGCAGAACTTTGGGCAATGTTTGATTACAATCTTTAAAGACAGCCATCACTTGAGCAGAACTTTGATGACAATCTTTAATGGCGACGCTTTTCTCGAAAGAACCCTTCGCAGCCGCTTTCGGGAACAAAAAAAGTTGGTGAAGCAGAATGACACGGATGTTTGGTACAATGTCTTGGAATTTCGCCCCGGATGGAAATCATGGTTACTTGGTTACTTTTCAGGATCCGGTCTTGTGAAATCCAAGAATTTTGAAACACGAAGATTTGAGCAGACACCCTAAATTGGTTACTTTTCAGAGCTTGGTCTTGTACAATCCAAGAGATTTGAAACAGGGCCCCCCAACAAAGGATGTATGTTAAATAACCCTGTTTAGCTTTTCATGGATACATTCAATACCTAGAGCTTTTTTTCTCCCAATACAAAGGTTCCTCAACAAACCAGAGTATTTGGACGCCAACATTGTGGAGAGGAACTGGGAGAAGATTGATGGTGCTTGGTGCAGGATCATCAAATGGAAAGATGGTTCTGAAGAAAAAACCCTTAGAGATGATATCTAAAAAGGTATGTTGCCTTGCAATATCAATCATTTGCACAAATGCATTCATACAGAAGTACATACATCCATGTATAATTTTTCCAGATGTACATGCAAAGAAAACTTAAGGTATATGCAACCAAATACTTAGACAAGGATACACAAGTAAAATTACATTGCCACGAAATTACTGTTTCAGACACTACTGGCTCATGTACCTACGCACATTTCAGCCATAAATAGCTCCTGTACCTATTCAGCCCTCTGTGGCTCAAACCATGCATCTTCATGTACATATAGAGAATTACTTTAGCCATAAGTGGCACATGTACCTCTTTGTATTTCAGACATAAACGGCTCATGTACCTACTCAGCCCTGTGTGGCTCAAACCATGGATCTTTATCTACATATAGAGAGTTCCTTTAGCCACAAGCGGCCTATCTACCTATTCATATTTGCAACTTACGATTTGTTTTGTTCACTCCAGCCCTATGTTGGCTCCATCTGCTTGTGGCTTTGGGCTCCTTCAGCCTTGCAGGCTTATGATGCAACAGTAGAATAACAATAGCGACATGTGAACATGTCTTTTGAGGTGGGACATGGAGACCTGCAGCAAGCTTGCATGGGACTGTCACCCCACCCTGGTGCACTACAGCTGGTGTGAGGATGCCATGCACAAGCTATGGGGGGTGGATGCTCCACCACCTGGACACCCATGCGGTTGGACAACAGTGCTGCAGTAGCAAGTGCTTGGAAACTAGACAATGGAAATGAGAAAGAGAAAAAGGAAGAGATATGACAGAGTGAAAGAGACAGCTGCTCATTTCAGCCATGAATCGCTCAATGTTTTCATGTCAGGCATGTCTCGCCCAGATACTTTCAGCCCTCAATGGCTCAAACATCAGTTTTTGAAGGACACGTCATTAAAAATGACATGACTTCAACCCTGTCTGGCTCATGCCCTGTGAATCCTTTTGGTATTTTTCAACTCCTTCAGCCTTGCAAAGCTCCAAAATAAATTTTGTCGTTTACTCGTTTACACACTTCAGCCCTGAGTGTCTCAAACATAACTCATGAAACTAAATGCCATTTAAACTCAAGTGACTTCAGCCCGGCATGGCTCATGCCTCGTGGTACTCCTCTTTGTGTCTTTCAAATCCTTCAGCCTCCTATGGCTCATTGTCTTTTCATTGTTCCATTGACCTTCAGCCATATGTGGCTCATTCATGACAACCCTGCAGGGGCTTAAGCCTGCACCGGGTTATTCTTCACACAGGTGGCAATGCCCACATGATGCTGTTTTCTGTTCAAGGTTCATCGTGGCATTCTGCTGCCACAACTTGGTTATGTAAATGCCTGGAGATGCATGACTCTTAAGAACACAAACATAACAATACAAAGTTACAAGGCGCTGAGCAGCTCTCTTTTAAGACAGCCATTTGAAATAGGAAAGACTTGAATAAAAAAAATAAGGGGAAACACCAAAGCTTCTGGACTGACCTCCCGAGTTTTTTTGCAATGGCAAAATGGGGTGTTCAGGATGTCTTAAAGGAGCTGGAGGATATAGATAAGATGGCCAGGTTGAGAACTGCTTCTACAGTGGTGCAGCAATTGGTTTCATCACTGAAGCAAAAGATCCAAGGGATGGGGCGCTTGACTGCATCCACTTTGGTTTCCATCACTTCGGCCTTGGACAACACAGTCCTCAGTGCCAGAGTGAAGGAAGAGATTTCAGAGCTTTTGGAGCAGCAAGTAGCTGGGCAAGGGCACTCTGCTTTGAAGTTGCAGATTCAACCACAAGCATTGAACACAGTTTGGAACTATGTCAGTGCAAGTGAATGGAAACAACTTCAAAGCTGCAACAGCACAGATGCTGTTCAGATTCTGGTGAGGAGGCTTAAGGCAAGTGGCCTCAAAAGCCTCAAAGAGTCTACAAAGAAGTCTGGTGTAGCTTTGGTGGTACGTTTGGCTTTGCAGAGAGGTGAAGCAAAGCCACCTGCACAGGAAATTTACAAACTTTCCATGTCCTTTGCAGATAGCTTCCATGCTTCTACTCAAGCAGCTTTGGTAGGTGGGCTGGCCACATACAGTACCCTGAGAAGCCCGGTGATATTGGAGATCACTTTGTCCAGGCTGCTTGCCAGCCTCAAGATGGCCCTGCCCAAGTAGATGCTCAGGTAGCATGTGGAGTTGCCAGTTTGATGAAAAGCATCAAAGTCAGGTCTAGCAGTTCTGAAATCAATGCGCCTCAGCAAAGCACCCAGACTAGAAGACAAACCAAGCTGGAGCCCAGGAAAGATGATGGCCACTTGCATGGACACGATGCAAACTATGATGGTCACAGAAACCTGGATGTTCCTGAGCCTACTGTGCACTTGCTGAAAAAGGTGTTGCCCAAACATCCACAAAGGCTTTTGAAGCCCCACCTTCACAACAGAATCCTGCCAGTAGCAGTACCAAAGCTTTGCCTTGCTTGCCTGCCCCTGAAGAAGCTGAAGAGAAGACAACAGAAGAAAACGCACTAGCACTTGTGCAAGATCCAAAGAAGAAGCCTGACCAAAAGACTTTGGAAGATTTTGAGGCTGAAGATTTGAGCAACTTGAAGCAAGGGCTGCAGCTGCAAAGGATACAAAGAAAAGAAAAGATTCCTTGAAAAAGCCTGCTTTTGCCAAAGTTCCTAAAAAGGAGCCCCTGCCAAGAAAAACAGGAAGTTCCAGCAAGAGCAAGGAGCAAAGCAAGAAAGCTGAAGTTGGCAAAACAAAGACAGGACCAGGAGGGCACAGCGTATACAATCCAGATGCTTTGGCTATTTATGGCTGTAGCCGATGTCGAGGAGATCCATTTGGATGTAGCTCCTGTGCCAAAAAGGATTTCCAGGGCAGAAGGTTGAATGGCCGGGCAGCATGGCAGAAATGGTGGGAAAGGGAGAAACAAAAAAAGAGCAAAGGCTAAGATCCAAGGACCAATGTGGATGCTTGCCTTGGCACCTGCCTAGCTGAACAAAAGGTGTCAGCAAGATAAAGTTGCAATGCTGCTAGTGGAAAAAAAATGCCTGTGAATTGACAATTTCAGCCCTATGAGGCTCACTGACCAGCCATCTTCTTTGCCTAGAATGCTTTCAGTCTGCTTCTGACTTTTTTCTTTACACTTCAGCCTGTGAGGCTCATTGTTGTCTTTCTATTGCATTAAATTCAGCTTCTTGAGGCTCATGTATTAAACAGCTTTGATGCTCAATGACATTGTCTATGTGGTGGTGTCAGCATGTCAGCTCCTGACACATTCTCCTGAGAAGAAAAATTCCACATGGGAGGATGAGCCATTGAACCTTGAATTGGCTTTTGCTTCTCATATATTGCGCCCTGTCATACGGCACAAGTCAGCAGCAAATGAGCTGACCATTCTCCTACCAGCCCAAGCGTGCTGTTGAAAAGCAAGGAAAAAGAGTTGGCACCTGCTTGAATTTTGCAACTGGGTTCAGCTATGTGAGACTTCAGTCACAATTCAGCCTTGGAGGCTCCAATCTATGCAATTCAGCCTGTGGAGGCTCCAATCTATGCAATTCACCCTGTGGAGGCTCCAATCTATGCACTTCAGCCTGCGCAGGCTCTTCCATGTTCACATGCATTTTTTTGTTTTTTTCACAATTTTCTAAGGGTCATAACTGTCTAGCTAACTAGTTACTAACTAGTTACCTAACTTTTCTTAACTAGTTAGCTAACCCCAGCATAACTAGTTAATAATTGCTTATAACTATGCACCCTAACTATCTTAACCACCTTAACCATTTAGCAACACCCCAGCCCATCTAAGAGCAGCGTCCGCAGCAGCGTATCGCGCAGCAACATCCGCACACAGCAGCGTCCGCAGCAGCGTATCGCACAGCCCAGCAGCTGCGCCCCAACAGCTGCAAATAGCATGGCCACAGCACCGTCCGCAGATTCATCTGCGCAGTCTCGCTCCCCAGCAGCTGCACCCCAACAGCTCAACAGCTCAAATAGCATGGTAACAGCACCCTCCGCAGATTCGTTTCCGCAGTATCGCTCCCCAGCACCTGCACCCAACAGCTGCAAATAGCATGGCAACAGCTTTGTCCGCAGATTTGTCTCCTCATCGCTCCCCAGCAGCTCCACCCCAACAGCTCAAATAGCATGGTAACAGCAGCGTCCGCAGATTCATCTGCGCAGTCTCGCTCCCCAACAGCCGCACCCGAACAGCTGCAAATAGCATGGTAACAGCAGTGTCCGCAGATTCGTCTACGGTAACAGCACCGATCCGCAGATTCGTCTCCTCCGTATCGCTCCCACGCGGTTTCAGCAACTAAACGAGAACCGCCAACTATGCTTTGCATTTCAAATTTGCGTGAATTGTTGACATGTTTCGACCATGCAAGTCCAGTCCGCGGAAAAACGGCCCATCATGCCGTTGCTGTTGGGGTATTCTTTGGGCTAAATTTGCCCCAACCTGATGAATGACATCTCTAATGGCAAAATGGAGCCGCTAGCACCCAAGAAAGAGAAACCTGCCACCTCAAATTTCAAAAACAAGCAGGATGCGCTCAAAAACAAAATGTTTTCTGTTTCAAATCAAGCCAAGGTGTTGGCTTTAGTGGAATTGCTTTCCTTGTGCTTCACATGATAAGGGAAACATTTTCAGTACTTTACCAGCTGCGGGCACGGAAAACAAGCAAAATCACCCTCGATCCCGAACCAGGATTCATGGGTGGCATGCCTTTGTTTGGAAGCAACGCCGAGGTTGACAAGTACTTCAAACAATTAAAGCACCCTGCACCCCTTCTTTTATTTTGTTCCTTTTCTTGCACAAGTCCAAGGTGATGAGGCAACAAACCACCCCTTGGAGCAGCAGCATGGCAGCGCTGGGATACATTCCTGCCCCCTCCCAACGTGGGCGCAATCTCAGAGGGTTTTTTCTCTACAGCTGTGAACGCACGTTCACCGCGCGCGCACACGCCCCAAACAAAATATCTCGAACATAGCCGGGTGGGTCATGAGGGTCTTGTGAGGGATTGTTTTTCGAACCGCAGCTCCCCGCAGCCATCGGCATCAAAGTTGTCAGGTCGAAGGTGTTGAAAATCAAACAAAGTTCAAATTGCTTTTGCACAGGAACTCGCGGTCCGGTCAACATTGCTTCGAGGGAGTATAGGGGTCAAAACTGCATGTGTGCGAAGAAGGCCTTCATCTATCAAATAGGCCACTTCAGCAGCAGAAAGCATGTATCTGCAAAACCATGTGCGCAGCAGGCCATGCATCTTTTGACGTATAACCCGGCTCCTCATCTGTCCACGTGGAGAACACGCGCGCACGACTGCATGTCATGAGATCGGCGTGTTCCAAAAAGCAGAAAAACATAAATCAATATATATATATATAATATATGATTATTCTTTTCAAACATTGACGACATCGTTAACGTTTTTCCTCCAGGCTGTGGGGGCTAGCCATTGCAACTTAATGTTTT
>OMLO01003042.1_pt1 | contig 13783 bp, 6 predicted proteins | sample 1674811 | NCBI WGS metagenome assembly OMLO01 (sample SAMN06265003, study PRJEB25207) | coral metagenome | isolation source: Coral host | place: Mexico:La Bocana,Puerto Morelos, Mexico | collected 2008-11-13
GCTCGAAACGTCAGCTTCATAACTCGTTACGGTGGCCAATTTACATTTTCAACTTAGTTGATATAACCAAATTACATACAGTACCTTTCTCAACCCATGAGTAAAAACAGGTGCCAGTGAATTTAATATTTTTGGACAAGCATCCTATCAAAGGATAGTGCTACTACTACATGCTACTGAAACTACGTCAGAATACGTTCTGATAAAATGGGACACTTAAGCCCAAGCACACTATGTAGCTACATGTACAAGTTAGATGAGAGGTGCAATTGCCTGAAATTTCTGATAAGTCTGATAACATTCAGTTAAGAAACCCAAGTTCACTCAAACCTTAAACTGACTGTTCTTAATCATGACTTCAATCACATGAAGTTAAATTTCGGGCTTCTTTTGTTCAGTTGTCATGGAGACCAACTATTTACATTCACCACATTTTCCATCTCTAAATTGCAATGCTTTACAATGAATTTATGATATAAGACAAAATGAACAATTTTCCAGAATAAATACCTTCTTCTGATGATGGAATCTCTTCTATCTTGGGTTCTTCAACCACATCCTGCAATTGTCTGTGCATTAGCCTGTAAGTTATCAAGAACATGAAGCGATAAAGTAAGCAGGGCTAAAGACTCTTCTTCCATGAGTTTGGAAGGGGGAGCTGTTCTCTGTTGAAGTTTGCAAGAGGCACTCAAACCATTACCCCACCCTATTTACATACAAAAACAAAGTGATTTCATTAAACCCCTTTTCCATACTGGACCATGTGTTAAAATGCTTGCACTATTAAGACTTGAAACAGTGTTTGATTACATTTATCAAATCCAATGAACTGTTTAATTTGCTTGCTTTCACTTACAGATTTGACTTACAGTTCTATTTGAAAGACAAACTTTCAGAGCAAACCAAATATGTGTCCTAAACATTTTTGAACAAGCAGATCAAAATTTTAATCGGTTGAGAACAGCATTGTTACTGGGCAAAAAAATACTGTACAAAAGAAATCATACCTTATAACTGCTCTTTTTCCAGTCAAGCCCAGTGAATGCAAAGTGGCACTTCGCAATGAGATTTCACCTTTAATCTAGCCATTGTAATGTAGTTAGAAAATGTCACTTTTAGTGATGTTAAGTTTTGAAAATGTAAACCTGTCTGTTGTAAAGTTATTGAAATTTGAATACAAAACAACAACAGTCTCAGGAGTGACCTTGTTGAAATAAAACACAGATCAAAGTATCAAAACACAGATAAAATCAGAGTTAAGTTTAAAACTTGAATTCATAACCTATGGTTACTGGGTGTCCTTTACGATTACAGCAGTTACCTCTTGTGTCATGTAAATGCACACTGGACTCTTCTGTTCCTCTGGAGAAGGGTTAATGATCTTTCCTTGGTGAGGGCTAGGAAAACATCATAAACAAAGTCATAACAAAGCATTATTCATCTTTGGGTGAGATAAACTTATTGTTTTCTGTTGCAAAAGACATATGAAGAGCTGGGAGTGCTACTAGTCCAATCCCTGGAAGAAGAACAGATTTAACCTTTCTCTAATATCTTTAGTACTGAGTAAAAGCTTAATCTTCTAACCTTTCTTGGTCTGAATCCCAGTGAGTAAGGACATCCCACAGAGATGCTGACGAAGGAAACTCCTTGACAAGTCTCTCACCAGACTCAAGCTGTAAGCCCACAGTAGAATTGGACTGTGCTGGTAACAAAATGGTAGAGTTTATTCAGGGCTGTGTCATGTCAGATGAATGCTAGGGAATGTAACAGTGACTACAACTTATTTCTAGTCAGGGGCATTGTCGTATTCTGCTCTACAGAATATGGGTAGTTTTGAAACTGATATTATAAAAAATATGTTTAAGTGGGGTGGTATTTTTCACACTGTTGCAGGTTGAAAAATAAACTTTTAAATTCAAAGGAGTCTACTTAGCACTTCAGTTAACCTAAATATCACTGCAGTTAGCCTAAATTCGCCTAGGTTGGTTGTGATTAAAACAATGGCATCTGCAAATGGTTAGATATTCAAGTCTTCTCGGATAAGGACGATAAACCGTAGACCCCGTCTCCTGCATCTTCACTGTAATAGGCTAGCAGGGGACGTTAAAGAACCCACACACTTATCGAAAAGAGTAGGGCGCGGAGTTCCCGGTGTTGTGGTCTGGTCTTTGCTCAGTGTGTTGTTTGTTCTGAGGGCCCCAAGTTTATCAGTAACTTAAGTTACTGTCACGGGTCACCCTCATTAAATAAAGTCTCTCTCTCTCACTCTCTCAAGTAATCATTGTCACCTTTCTTTGATTTTTGGCTGGCAACTAGCTCCAAATGTGCATTGTTAGACAAACCAGAATATCTAATGGGTAATGTCTCATCAAGAATCTTTTTCTGGTGCCTGGTAGGAATAAATTGAAGCTTCAGTAAGATAATTAGTTCTGACCTTTAATTTATAAAAAAGTCATATTTGGCACATTTAAAAATCGTAATGTGCTTACAATGACTCAGGATAAAAGTTTAATGCCAGTAGAAAACTATTGTATAATTACTATACTATATAAAATATAATTATTTTCAGCTAAAATCAAGTCAAACTTTATTTAGGCAGGGTTGCCCCATCAGCCATTTGCTGGTAACAACATTGGCCCTAGGCCTGCATGGGAGCTTAAGTGTAATTTACTGCAAAACACTGCACAAAACAAAAGTAGAAATCTTTCTTCCTATATATATCTGGAGGGCAATTTGAGTTCATCTTTCATAAAAGCAACCTGGGAACTGTTATCAATAAATGCTCAACAACTGTACCCATACCAGTTTGCTGGATTGCAGAGATATCATTAATTTATCACGTCAGAGTTTTACAAGAGCCATTATAATAGGTTTTTTTTATTTAACTAAGCTTTTTTGAATTTTATTGAAGAATACTGGTCTCATTCTTTTTGTTTACGGACATCACCTTCTTCTCAGTCAATCAAGTTGTGGAAAAAGGGATAATTTCAGCTAGTAGCTAGTTCAGTAACATGTGTAGATAGAAGCAATTATTCATCAAAGATTTTGGAGGTACAGAACTTAGAAGAAAAAGGTTTAAAACAATGTGTCAACAGGAAGCCAGTGAATTTCCCTAGGCATGGAAGTGATGTGGTCCATCTGATTGGCTGTGATTGAGACAAGCTGCAATACTTAAATTCACTGCAATTTTATCCTCAAATTTAGGAAGTCTATAAAGAAGATGGACATGTTGTTGTAAAAATAATTTTAACCTAGTTTGATTCTTAATTTCCTTTGTCTTCTCACCCTAATAAGGGTTAAGAGACAAAGGAATTTAATTTTTACCTGAATTTGATTTTTAAATACAATAGATACAATAACTGAGCTGTGAAATAATGAAAATGTTTTTGATACACTTAATATCATCATGGGCAAGATGTTTCCTGGACCAACTCATAGACCTCATTGCTAAATGACACCCAAATCACATGCTGGAATCTCACACAAGTAAATGCTAGAGCATGCATTAACTGCAGTTTTAGAGGGAGACCATGCATAATTTTTTGCAGATCATCAGACAGGTCTATTTAGTTTGCTAAATAATGCATTTATAATGTCCCACTGTAGTGAAATGCTACTCATAGTCAGCAATCGGTCATAAAAATTTTATTTTCCATTTGATCATATATTTCAGTTCTAACTAATAATCAGTAACACTGTGACACATGCTACATTGAAAACTACTTCTGTCTAATGTCAACAGTTAGCAATGTTTTTTTCTCTTCATTGCAAATTACATAAACTACAAGCATACACTCAGAGTATTCAAACCTTAGCACAACTCTACTGAGATAAGAGACTTAAAAACAAAGAGATGACAAAAAGAAAAAAACTTATTGCATATGTCACAACAATTACCTTAAAGTTCTACACAGTTTCACAGACCTTGGCATTCATGCCAAGCTATGCACATCTTCACATTATCATTAGACTAAGCATGTAATTAGGATTTTAAGAGAAGTCATGTCAGTTGGCTCTTTTTAAAAAGAATTACTGATGTAACAGAAAATGTACATGGCTTAAAATGTTTTCTCATTAGATATTGTTGACATTATTTTTTTTTTCTTTTGAAAAAAAAGCTACCCTAATAGCTAATAAATCAAATGATTTTTAATTGTCTATCTGCAAATATACTATGTATTTGATTTTATCTTTTTAACCGATATTGTATGTTACCTGTTAAGTTAATTTTACACATGGTGGGTCCACATCAGCCTTTTAACAACCTGCTTATCAAAATTTGATAATGATGACTGTAACTCCTTCAGAAAAATCAGGAGGTGGATGTCTGTGTGCTACCATTGATAATAATAACTGGTCAAGGCCACATGATCTATTCCATGATGTGTGGAAAATGTCTGGATTGGCTTATTGCTTGTTTGCAGTATAATAATTAACTGTAACATTTGCAAATTGTTCATTTTAGGAGTGGTATTGACATTTAAAACTGTAACATTTACAGCGCAACTACTTCAACCAAGGCCACCCATGCATTTTCTCTGTAAATACCAATTAAAGTGAGTGATAAAACAACAATGCTGTAGTGTAGAGCTTGCTTAGAATTTGTTGGAATCTCAGGTTTTCCTTCATTACGCTTGGAGAGAACATTGTAGAGAGGCCTGGGTTGAAATAGTGTATATATAATAGTCAGATTGATAGAGGCAAACAGAAATTTATAGCAACAAGATTATTCCATGAGTGCTTGGTGTTTTAGCAGTGAACTGAATTATAGGGTATCAGAGGATGGATGAATGCAATTCTATGTGCAATATATGGATGGATACAAACTGGCAGATGCATCAATGACTGATGAATGAGCTGAAAAGAGTTTGCTTATTTAATTACACATGGCACCCACTAAAATAAAGACGAAATACGAAACTTCCCTCACTGTATAATTGATAATATAGGTTCAGGAAGATGTTATCTTTGAGAGACATGGATAAGGGAACTCTACAACATTTATACACTTACAAGCTATAGACAACATCTATGTATACCATTTTCCTTGATTATAAAGTATTTGCATCATTCAGTTTTCTACATGACCCAGAGTATCCAATCGATAGAATTGATAATTGATGACAATCAATATCAATCGATACCAACTGATATCAATTAATCGATTGATATTGATAATCGATGACCAATCGATGGTGAAGATTCGTGTGGTTATCGATTGGTATTGATTATCAATACCAATCGATATATAAATTGGTATCAATTGGTTGCAGTTGGACGGAAAAGGTATAGACAATTAAACACAACTTTGTAGGCAGTAATTGTAAACATATTTCATTTTAAATGTTACCAAGAGAACAATACTCCTTTCTTTCTCTTTAATGTTAACGCCCTGTCCACAGGAATCTGTTTTCTTTTTTGACAAATTATAAGTTTGTTCCATGGGCCAATCTATAGACTTCTGAAATCGGAAAGTGGGCGCATCGTGCCTTCATAGAAAAATTCTGGTAACAGAAGTTGTACTTTTGCAATCAATGAAATTGCCAACAACAGTGGCATGAGTTGTTGCAAAATAATGATGCATCTTATATTCAGTAAAGCCTCTACCCGGACATCTTGCATAGCTGGACAGTATGACACAGAAAGACAATGACAGGCAAGTGGGTAATTCAAGTACACGTGCAACGGGGTATATTCTTTGTGTTGAGAAGACTGGGCCAGAATTTATTGTACCAATTTAATCCCCTTAATCCCCTTCCTAAAAATAACAGATGAGCGGACAGGTAGCGGGCATGACGTCTGTTCGAGGTTGCTGAGCCAATTGATAGGAATCGATGAACGGTTTTTGTATGGTTATCAATTGGTCATCGATTGGCCAATACCAATTGATGCCAATTAACTAATTTTATCGATTGATCAATTGAATTTCCGATCATCAGTTTCCATCGTTTAGATACCCTGGGACATTACAACTGCACATTACTTTAAGTACATGTCATTCAGAAATGAGTGAAACCGCTGGTATTTTTTACACTGCTCATTTTATTCCCTGAGGTAATTATAATACATGCATATTTCATAGCTGAAAAGTGTAAAGTTATCATGATTTTACATCTTATTTTTGTTTCTTGCACTATCAGGCATGGAATATGGAATTTTGACACAAACTTTTCCCATAAAATTTACCAATTGTTTCCCAGGACATTGACCACTGGACATAAAACCGAAAAAATGTTACCCAAAGAAAATTTCAAATCCTAGGGATTTTAATATATCAGTGTGTGATATTACTTCACACATTTTGTGAAAAGAAAATCAGGGAATTGTCCGCTTAGGTGACTTGTTCCATTACTATCTCCTTCATCATAAAAAAAATTAAAATGCACACCTGCACAACCTGTACGTGCAAAACGTGTTTCTCCCCTCATGGATGGAGGACCAGATATTAATGCCTTCACGCGGTATTTTGTGTTTCTCTTTATATCAACAGGAGTATCAAATAAAACATCAAACCCATCGTAATGACCAACTCTGTGGTCAAGCACATGTTCTGATGTAAAATTTCCAGTTTGCGCCAGTAGTGATGACTTATCACTGACATTTATTACCTTCAAAGCTACTGAATAATTGTTGTCATCCTTGCCAAAAAGTCGTACTCCATGCAATGCGATGTCTTGGCTCACCTCAAACAGGAGACTGTCTGGAGAGCCATGGTATGGCCAAGTCTCATCTGCATAACCACCACCTGTAAATCTATTACAATGTAGAAGATCACCTGAGGACCTGAATTTTCTAGCCTTCTTTGAAAATCCCACTGCATGACTTGATTCTGTCTTGAAATACTCGTTCAGGTCACTAACTTCTTCGACACTAAGAATTTCACTGTTGACAACAACTGAAGTAAACTCACTTTCCGTCATTAATGGAAAGCGTATTGCTTTGATAACACGGTCTCCAAGAACTCTTCTTTTAACTTTGCCACCGGCCTCTAAGCCTTCTTTCCCGCATTCGTTTGTTGCCCACCGACTCACAGAAGTAAACAGATCAATCTCTTTAATGTTTAAAGTATCTCTTTCCACTAGAGCCTCAAGTACAGACCTCTCGATTGATTCAGCTGATTCCAAAGCCACCTTTGTTTGTCTGTCGATCAACTTCCAGCAATGATCTAACAGGGCTTTGTCTTCGTGTAGTTCAGCAAATGGCAGAACACTGAACACAGTTGATGGATACAAATTATCTTCCAGAAATTCCCTGCATTTGTCTTCGAGTGAAGGCACCATGTACTTTTTCGCCAAGTACAGCACTTGCAACACATTACTTCCGCTCAAAACAACTTCATCACTATACAAGAAACGGACAAATTCCAACAAGGTCTCGTACTCACAGTCAAGCACTTCTACAGAGTTTCCAGTTTCCGGCAATTCACCGTTAAACATGGTATAGAACACTGGGCTGCTGATCGACAGTATAAACTTGTGAGCCGGAATCACCCGCTTAGCTTTTTTACTTTCACTTTCGTCACCTGTCACTGCAGGTACAATCAACTTCACATCGCTCAAGACATCGTTGTTAAACAGGAACGTGCACCTTTCCTTGATAGTAGGTTTTGTTGTTTGCCAATTTTCTTCGACAAGAGATTGAACAGACATGGCGATAAAATCGACAAAAATGTATAATTTGCAGTGGGTCAAACAAGAGACGATATTAAATTTCCTTGTTGAGAAATGGAATTTCCATACGCCACAGAGCAAACATGCGTTCTGATTGGATGAAGAGCCCCAACGGCCCGACCCAGGCCTTGTGTCAACTTCGGGAAATATTCAGCTTGACTTGATTACAGCTTGACAAAACGAGCGACTCTCGGGATAAAATGAAAAAGAGCGGAAGTGAAACAACAGCGACTTGATTCAACTGCACGTCTGATATATATGTATATATTCTCCCTTCCCGACCATTCGCTGCTCAAAGGGAACATCTCCTCCGAATATAAACAGTGACCGGGGTGCTCGTTGGAAATTTTGAAAAAAACACCTGAGAGATCACAAGATCCTGATTTGCGAGCGTGGCTTGATTGTGTTTTTTTTTAAGAGGTGCCAATTCTTAAACAACACAGAAACTGACACTGACCTTTTTCATCTTAGTCAATACCTTAAGAGGTACCAGCCGTCCTTTCTATGGCTGGTTTGCAGTGTCGCCGCTATTCAAGAAGGATGACGAAAGGGACAAGCAAAACGCCAGCAAAACTACCGACCGACATCCTTCTTGTGTGTCCTTGGCAAGCTGATGGAAATGTCGGTTTCCCTTACGACATAGTTAGTAGAGGGGACCCTCTACTAACTATGCTTACGATCACAATTCATGTTTCCGATCACAATCTCAGTCATCCTCATCAGTTGGCGTACAAAAGAGGCCACTCTACCAAATTACTACTTGCTAAGATGACTGCGCTTGACAGGAACTTGGCGGTTGGCATTGTTTATGTCGACTTCCAATCGCATCTGTCACAATACCCTTTTGCAAAAGTTACAGGGTGCCGGAATTTCTGGCGATTTGTGGAGCTGGATGAAAGATTGCTTGACTGACCTCACTAAGTTACAATCGTGAATAGTCTCAAGTCGGAAGTAATGTCTATCAGACTCGGTTTTGCTTTTGCTTTTTTTGCTTTTTTTTAATTATATGAATGAAATAATGTCACGAGATGATTGCTTTCTGCATTCAACAAAGCAACAGACATCGATTGAAAAAGTCTATTATACTTCCATGTCTAGAGAGGTTTTCGTAATACCAAAACCAAATTAATCACTCCGGCCAATTAAAAATTACACAGACAATCCGCTGAACTAGTCAACACTACAACTTTTGTTTTATGGCTCTCGCCCATTTTTCGCGCGGGAAAAACACCGAAAATCCCGTTCCTCGGTCTTTCTTTGCTCCCAAACCTCACGGAAACGTTTGCTACGCAGGCTACACTACAAGCCAATACATACAGCTGATGAAAAGCAGGTAAAACCTGCGCGAGCGAGCCAGAATTGGTTTTGGCATAGTTTTAATTTCTTCGATACCAAATTGTTACAAGAAACTCAGCATGGTCTCTGGGATTTTTAAATAAATACATTGAAGAAGAGTCGATGGAGGTAACTAATCTTCTCATATAAAGGGACTGTTGCGTTGTGATCCCAAGATAGAGCGACGAGGCAAAAAAAATTTCTAATACATAGATTTTTCCATTTTTTCGCACGACATAGGTTAACGGTAGAAAAGTTACATATCTATCACTGAGAGCGCTAGATCAACCGAAAGTTATATCAGCAGCCACTAACACTGTCCCTGTAGTTCTCCCCCTCCTCATAGTGCTTATTCATAAATGTCTCAGTCTTACGGAAGTAACAGTGGCCTGGAACAGAGTCTCTCTTTGCTCCTGCATTGTGATACTGAACCAAGTACGAAGTGTTGTTATTATTAAGACGAGATGGGCCATACATTGCACAGCTCTTGGAAGGGGAATTCTTTCACGAATGCTGCAAGAAGCAGAATCACCACCAGTCTTAAGCAGAACGTCAGAGACTATGTTTACACTTTCATGCACCCTAAAGAGTACACTCTGACCGAAAGCATTGCTTCCCTCTTGCAGCATTGGTGAAAGAGACTCCCACAGCACCACAGCAGCACAAACAGCTAAGAGGAACTTGACAGCAGCAAAGATGAAGATGAGTGCCAGTGAAAGTTCTTTAAAGTTCTCTTCAGTAGCTACAAATGCATTTTGGCGTCAAATGTTTTTTCAAAGCAGAAGGAAAGTTTGTAATTAATTTGTATCCTGCCATCTATGTTTGTTCTACAGTAATTTCTTTAATACTAAAACTTAATGACATTTCAAACTTTTACTAAAATATTTCATGTGACCCCCCTTTTCCCTTATTTTTTGTGATGTCCTTGCCCTCAAAAGCCATTTTTTTTGCATTGGCTCCCCCAAATCCCACTAGCCCCTCCCCCACCTCATAAAAAATGAACAGTCCCCAATGTGCCACTTCCAACCCTTCTACCCAGCGTCAAGCCAGTATGCGCAGTAAGGAACGAAAACTCGAGGTACGAGATTGGCCACTTCCAAGACACCATTGGCAGCTGTAAACTATCACTGTAGTACCAAGACCATTTAAGTTCAGGACAAAGCTTTCAGTGATGGAGAATTGAAGACTCCAGGCTTCAATGTCTTCAAGTGTGAGCCACAATGGAGGTGAACTGTCTTTTTGGTTAAAAGCCACAAAATTTCAGCAAAATCTTTCTTGAACAAAACTGAACATCCAGCAGTCAGGTCAGTCACAAAGAGATTGGTCTTTTCATAAGCCATAACAACAAAAGTTACGTACATCCAAACAGAAAAAGTCATTATGCTAATGAGTTCATATATGATGTTAACTCCGCAGCTATTGCTCTAAACATAGATGAAGAGGATATCTCAAAAAAGCTTCAACTTTATCACTATAATGGAACATAAGTCTGAGTTTCTATCTTATTAGGGCTCAGTCACAGCAACAAAATAACTGTTCAATTTAATTATGGCATCGAATTATTACTCCTTGTTTTCAGTCAGTTATTTTTTTATCAGTTCATTTTAAAACTTTTATATAGCATTTATATAGAGAGATATAGCCCCTTCCCCCTGTGGATTTATAAGCCCACCCCAAGTTTTATAAGCCCAGGGCTTACAAACACAATTTTTCAGAATGCTTAAATCCTTGAGTGTTCAAGGCTGAAGGTTTTGAATTAGTGTACCAAAGGAGTCAAGCATGATCCAGTTTTATATGGATTTTACAGTCATAGTGCTTCTTTCTCTCTGGCAATAAGGCATCTAGCCCAGAAGGAGAATATCAGACACGCTAGTGGCAAGATTTTATAGGCACTTGCCTTTCACAATGTCAATTTCAGATACAAATCTATCTATCTATGTTTGTGATTTTACAGAGAATTATATACACAACAATTAAACAAGGAAGGTCACAAGGCCTTACAAGTCATGTATTTCTACAACAACTTGTTAAGCTCTTTTGAGTTCTTACAAACTTTCACAATTGATTCAAGAATTTGATAGAGACCATTCAAGAAGGAGATGTTTTCCATCTCTTTCAAAAAACATTGTGAGGAAAGGCAGGAAAATCTCTACTTTATTTTGGTTATCAGAAACATAACTTCTCTTTGAGCAAGCCATCATTAGATCAACAGCACATCTTTTAGTGTACGCTTTCTCACAGAGTGTTTACTAATTTAGGTAATAAATGCAAGAGTCTGAGGAGCTAAAAAATGTAAACAATGTCATATTTATACCTAAATGACAGATTTAGCCCTTTCTTATACCTCAACTTGCATATAATATCCCTGCCTTCTATATACCTCACAAATTATTAAATTATGAGAAGGCATTTTTAAATGACATACACATCATTTAATGTTTTCATGCAGGGGTACTTCCTATGATAGACTCTACAGGAAGGGGTACTTTTTCAGAAACGGCTGTGGTGTCCAGCAAAGTATAGAAGCACTCCTGAGCCTCTGTGAGAACTCAAAAGAGATGGAGAAACACTCACCTGAGGCTTGTGTTGCCACAACATTTCTTGTTCTTCTAAACTTTTATTCATGATTCTATAATTCTGCTTCAACTCGACAGAAACCCGAAAAATGTTCATAATATATATAATAATAATAATAATAATAATTCTACTAACTGTAACGCGTAGTGTTCAGCTGATAGACCCTGCTTCTTACATACTTCTTCAAGTACCTGCACAAATGAACAAAATAACGATGTTTTTTTGGCACACTCTGAAAACTCAGACATGTTCTCCAAAAAGCTTACCAATAAGCTTATTTGGAAGCTGTATAGTGTAAGTAGCGATTACATTACTTTATATGTTTCAAGGGAAAATCACAACATTTTCTACAACTACAACAGAAAAAAGAAGACAAGAAGATATCTGTATAAATACCTGAAGAATCGTGCTTGTTGGATTCACTTTCACTGTTTGTCGACGAGCATTCGGACAAAGAACAATAACACCCTTGCAAGCCGCCATGTTGGATTTGTGATGAGGTCAGCGTTTTTCGCGCAAAGGCACCAGTCTTCCTCTTCTATGCGACATTCGCCTCGAAAATATGCGCGCGAAAAAACATACTTAGAGTGATTCCTTAGAAATAAAAGTTGCCGAACAAGTTTTTTGAAACTTTCCCTGAATGTTACCTACCAGGCACTGTATTGAAAAAAAAAATAAAAAAGATAGGTCACCATTCTCGCTCAATAGAAATGTTGGGTCAATCCTTCCCCATTCATGGCTCATCACGCGCATTTGTGTGTCTGACTGCGATGATCAATCGTAAATTAATATCTTTCTCCGCAGTTCAAATATATGATCTTTCATATATTCATTTGCATCTTTCAACTTCTACGGGTATATTACGAGCTCACAAAGTGACCGGCTCCCAGATGGCTTGATAGCTCAGTCGGTACCTGTATCGCAGAGGTCATGGGTTCGAATCCCGTTCAGGCCTGAATTTTCAGGCTTTAATTTCACAACTGCTTAAGTTGTGTGTGTAACTGCGATATTATCTTTCTCCGTAGTTCAAAAATATGATCTTTCATATATTCATTTGCATTCCGGAACATCCCGGAACATTTCGGAGCATCGAATAATTATGAGAACTATGAGAAAAATATGTAAAATCAAATTTTCAAAGACTGAAAAGACCAGCAATTTGGAAGCGGCAATGCTGAACCTGCATAAATGTTATCGTTTTATGATCTTGTTATAAAATGCCATTAAAATATTCGCTGTGGCTAAACTCCGGCAGCCGTTCGAGGTATTAAAATCACTAAATGAACGGCAGTCCCATATTTTGCTCAAATTTATTGCAATAAGGAACCGAAGAAACCCATCCAATTCGAACTATCATATGTCGATTAAAAACAGCCAAGCGATCCAGGAGAGCTGTATAGATTGCAAGTCTAACTCTTGGTGTACGCTCGGTTCAAGGAGCAAGACCTTGCGGTTTCTTTAGGGTGGTCACGGTTTTCAAATTACTAAATAACCGGCAGTCCGAGTTTAGGGAATCGAGCGAACTGATCATGTACAAGCTATCTTACAATATGTCAACTGAGAATTTTTAAGGGATCCAAAAAATTTCTTTATTATAAGTATCCGGAATATGCAGGATTGTAGTAAGATCGTGACACCAGTGTCGTGACATCTTACCTATCAAGCGTGACGCCTGCTCTTGGCGGCAATTTTTAGCACACGTGAGTGTGGTCTCTTACTCTGGTTTTACAGAGTGACGATAGACTCTCGCTTCGTGCTTAACTGTACGCTGTAGCTTCTATCCTTCCTTGCTTACAGTTGTTTATTACATATCTATTCGTTCAGTGAAATGAATTCGATTTCTTTCGAATGGTTCGATTTCCTAAATTTGTCAAAACTTTGAAAACTGTGACCGGCAGTCGACCTAAAAATTTCCAAGTGTCACAAACCACGGTCTCGCTCTCTTAGCCGAGCGTCAACCACGCGATCTCTACAGCTCTTCTGCATCGCTTGGCGGTTGTAAATCGACATATGATAGTTTGGATTGGATAGAACCCTTCGATTCCTTAAAATTTGAGAAAAATATCACACTGCCGCTCATTTAGTGATTTGAAAACCTTGTCCGGCTACCCGGGACCGGCTCCCGGGGGGGGGTACTCCCCTATATAAGGTATATAGGTATGTGCCGCCCCAAAGGGTATGGTTTTTAAGCCGTTTTGGTC
>OMLO01003044.1_pt1 | contig 13779 bp, 4 predicted proteins | sample 1674811 | NCBI WGS metagenome assembly OMLO01 (sample SAMN06265003, study PRJEB25207) | coral metagenome | isolation source: Coral host | place: Mexico:La Bocana,Puerto Morelos, Mexico | collected 2008-11-13
CAGCCAACCAGCGGTAATATAAAACAGCAGTCGCAGGGGGTAGGGGGTCATAGAGTCTACGTGGGAATTCGTCACCCTAAACCAAACAAACGAGAGACCGTGTTTCACCACATTTCCAAACACCAAGAAGAGATGTACAGCAAAGAATTTTTGACAAACTTTGAAGTGGTAGAAATGGGGTAAAATATGCTCTCGAGTGTTCGACATACAACTACCTTCTCAGTGGAAACTAAAATTACGGATTGATGAGTTATTAAAGATTTTAAGTATATTAAAATGAAAACTGAAAAACTGCCACACAACTAGCACTTCTGTACTTCATTCTCTCGCCTCTATTTTCATTTCTATTTTAATTTTTGATTTTGCTTATATTTTCTAGAGCAAACAGTATGTCTAGTGAAGTTATTACCTTGAAGAGTTTCAGAGCTTCAGCCTCAAGCTCCTTGGTTGGAAGAGTCGTGAGTGGTTCAGCGATGGGGTCTTTGGTATGAGTCAACACATAGCTATTCCAGATATCACTCTCTGAAACAAAGCAATGTACATGAAAATCACAAGACGACTGTTTGTTAGGTGAATATGTGAAAGATCATATATTTAAACTGTAGAGAAAAAGATGACGACAAAATTGATCACTGACTCATTAGAGCCTGAATTTATTTCAGGCTTTCTTTACGCAACTGCTCAACTGCGATGATCAATCACGTCTTGAGAACTGTTTATTAGTGCACAAAGGTAAGGTATGTCTTAATGATAGCTCCACTACCCTTTCTTACCTGGATCACAGTCTTGTGCAATGAGTTGGAAAATGCTCTTCTCAAAATTTGTTCCCATATCTTCCATACCGCTGCCTGATGCAACTTTCAAATGAAACAACCAAGACTCCTGAGACATCCAGAACAAAATTCAAGAGTTAATGACTGACAGTGTTTCACTGTAACTCAGGTGACAGTAGCTTTTCAACAGTTCTAATTTAGTAATAAAACTGCCTCTTTAAAAAATTAAAACAGAAAATAAAATAGTAATCATATCATAGTTAAGATGCTCAAACCATTTTTAATGGTACATTTTGTTTTTGATGACTATAGATTATGAAGGTTCTTTATATAGTGTACAAAATGGGTGTTTTTACAATGTAAAGACATCAAAATGAAGTGAAACCTCGTCAAAGTTAAGTCACCTCATTGTTACAGTCACCTTGTTATTATGGCCACCTTTTTTGTCTGGTGAAATGCCCATACATTTACTGACAAGAAAACCCTGTTTATGTGGTCAACGGCCACAATCTGAAATAACACCCAGTATATTGCTAGTTTATAATTTAACACTAAGTCTTTATACGGTCACCCAAACCATTGATAGCAAGTGAAGATTCAGTAAAAGGAAATAAAAGTGGCTATAACAAGGTGGCCACTCTTAGAATTATTAATTATAATCAATTAAATTATTAACTGAATTAAAAATGGTTGAAGAGATAGGTTTTTGAAGCTTGGCACCTTTTCTTCTTTTGACTCAATCAACAGGTATGTGTTAGCAGGCTGTTTGAGTGATTTCATGACCAGTGTGTAATGGCGATAAGGAACTGGATCAGCATCAACAGTGCCATTGTTGGAGCCTGGAGATTCTAGTTCCTCCACTATCATGTCAATCATGTGTGTCATACTGAATGGAACCTGTCAAACAAAATCAAACTCAGAAAAGATTGACAAGGTTTAAAAGCAAGAAGATAGGCGAGGCCATCTCGATTGACTATGAACATATGCTAAAACAAGCAGAGAGAAGTCTGACATCATCTGCCTGGTCTTGCTGTCTTTCCTGACAAATTAAAAGAAAGGAAGGAAAGGAGAGAACCAAAGGAAGGATTTATTCTAGACGCACTGTCAACACCTCTTTCTCTTCTATCAAGGCTTTACTCAAGAACATTTCTTTAAGACAGGGACAACTGTTTATAACAAAACTCTAATCACTTTTCCTTCATAAAACCAAATCAAATCACCTTGTCATCTTCACTTTTATAGTAACAAAGGTATTGCCCACGTAGAACACTCCAACACTTCTTGGAAGAGCCATGCTTTACCTAGTGTCAATTCAAACAATACAATAATTATTTATTTTTCTATTTAAGTCAAACCTGATACACTGGCCATTTCACACAAAATTGAAGAATTAGGAATGATCTCTATGGCCATTATAAGAGAATTTCAATAAGGAAGGTAAGAAAATAAATGTATAGACTATTCTATATTTACATGCAAAACAAATCATTAAACGCAAAACTACAAACAGAAAAAATAGCAAAAGAAAACAAGACTGAAAGGAGTGAAATTGAGAAATTGAATTCTGCAGAGGTCATCATCCTATCCTAAGGACAAACAGAAGTGGGCCTTTACCTTTGTAAGCCAACCTTTCATGAGTTCCTTTTCTTTAACTTGGGCAAACAATGGAGTACTTGAAAACTTTCTCATAACACTGTGTAGAACTGAAAAATAAAAGTAAAACTCTGATCTTACAACTATGTTAAACAACTACAATTCTTGTGAACCTGTCTACAAATCTTAAAATGTGACAGGGAAGATTTTGCCATATACAATGCAATGGAAAAACTCATAACAAGGAAAAGTGCATGGTAAACTGGTTCAGCAAGTTTTCTTCTCATAAGTGTGCTTATTGCACAGTAGGTTTATAACACAGTCCCCTATTTTTGTTAGATTGTAGAATGATGTAAATCATAGCAACATGTAATCAATATCATATTTGCCTTATTTGAGCCTTTTGTTTCCCTTAAGGGGAGGAGATTGTTAATTGAGTTGATTAGTGGAGGCATCATAAATTGGCCACATCTCTTGAACATGATCTCATCTCTTGAACTCTGTTACAGTCTCCCTATTTTTTAACATCAGCCATGCCCTCCACCCCCACCCACAGGTATTTTGTACTCTCCCGAGTTTCACTGGCATCTAGAGACCAAGATGGCAGCCTGTTGAACACAGCAATCAACACCTAATGCTCCCACAGAAAAATAGGAGACTGTGAAGGGTCTAGTTAAATGCAGCAGGTATGATTCATGTACACGGATTTGCTTCTGTGATATACTGCTGACACACTAGCAAATGATCAAACAAATCAACAAAGGATCACAATGATTAATGAATAAATGAACAAAGAAAGAACAAACAATTGAACAGATAAACAAAGAAAAAAACCATACAAATAGACAGACGGATTGATTTAAGCACAGAACAGGAAAAATGGGTCAAGCAACAGAACAGTTGGGGCACACACACAGAAACACATACTAACCAATGGATGACGCAGAGAATAAAGTATGAATGCAAGAGCAAGTAAATGAACAAATGGGTGAAGAAACAAACATTCAGAAAGACAATGAATGGAAAAAAACAACAACCAAGTGAATATCTTGAATAATAATTATTAACCTTGAGCTATGACACAATATACATGATTTTGTTACCTCTCAGCCAGCTGTCTACAATTTCTGTTGTCTCCCCTGTCAAGTAGAAAGTCCTCTTGGGAGTGGTCACCTTGATCAGATAATCAATGTTAGTATTGCCTGCAACCTGCAGACCACATTGTTTGCAACAGGGAAAAGAGAACGTAAATCATAGCATATGTTGGAAGTTTACAACATAAAATAAAACATACATATGGTTCACTGAGAGGGCAATCTGCAAAGAATTGCAGTATTTTATACTTAACCTACTCCCATTTACTCTAGTATGATGAAGAAAATGAGAAGAATAAAAGTTTGGAGAACTTCAAAATAAAATATCAAAAAATTAATTTGGGGCTAAAACAATTTAGAAATATTAGCTTGATCTTCTTACTTCAAAGGTAAGTGCTCCATCTGTCCTTGCAATACGGCAAGTATCATCCAGTGGAATCTGACCCAAGGGTTTCCTGTTCACGTCATTCTACAACAATCCATGTGTTAACAATCAGTAACTCTTTAACACACCGGTGGGAACACTACCTGCCACTAACTGCACCAACCATATGGCCACTACACCCCACACTTACAAGTTAACACAGCTGTGTAACCTTAAATTTTGCCCTCGAAAAATTCTTCTACAAAATGGCTAGCTTTGCATGCCTGATTCTCCCACCCCAAGACATGTTGAAGACTTAAGGATGCTGGCACTAGTTTCTAGCATTTTCCATTAATTGTGTGATACTATTATTGTAGCATCGAAGTGAAAGTGATGGAAAGAGCTACAGAACCTGTTGTCAGCTACCTTACCTTGAAAATTCTCTACAAGAAGAGTACCACAGATGACTACAAAGGATAGCATACTTGTAGTGTTTCTCACACTTGTAAGCAACAAGCAATCAAAGGCCCTAGGGCTACTTCATCAGCTGGGAATTTTTTTGGATTGAATCTGAGATGTCTGTCAAGTGGTGAGGAATTTTATTCCAATAGCAAGAATTAACACTTTAATCATTGACTTCAAAAGTTCTGAAGCATGGCAAAATTACTTGCTACATCTTTTTACCTCTGTCTTGTAATAGTAGAGTTTACCATCACCAAGAACAAACCACCTCTTCTTCCAGTTTTTCACACGACCACCCAGTTTGGTAAGATAGCCTTCCTTTCTCTGATCTTCCTACAAGAATGTGCACAAAAAAAATACTTAACAAAAGTTGGCTCAAATATTAACCTTTTTGGTATTATAATACTCAGTTATATGAGTCTAGAGTAAAATAGCGTTGTATACATGTCACCATTTGGGTCTCATGCAAAAATTGACGACATCTATATCCGTTCCCTAACAGCACAGAAGAATTAACTGAGCCAGATGGCTACACATATCCAGAGCTTAATTCACAGAAAGAGGTGACTAGAAGTATCACCCCTCCCCCCTGGATGAGATGCTAGAACACTGTAGGCAGCATTTTGCCAGGTTGCTTTCAATTGACAATTTACTCTTTTATTTCTGGTTGGAGAAAAACACTATTAAAGGCAGTAAGGTATCTTTTCTCAAATGCACAACCCTACAATCCCAGCCAAGTCTTGTAGATTGATCTGACATCCAGCATGCCAACAACAAAACTACAGTAGTTCTTATAGTGTGATCGTCTGGGTGAGGGTATAAGTTCTGAGGATTTGACTATAGACTGACAATTGGACAACTTGAATGGAAGTCATCTTCAGAGTCAAATGACTAGTGTGTGTCAGCTGATGATTCTGGTCTGTTAAAAGTAACTGGTCAGTTTAACCATGAGGGTAATGGCTGAAAGTATACAGTTTGTTATCAGTCATTAGTTACTTTCGATCTGTCTATTGTTATGCAGCAAAACTACCATGCCTTCCACATTGAAGATTTTGTCAAGCACTTGTAAACCTTATGGGTTTTTTTTACATATTTATATTAACCTATTGTTCAATTAGTTTACCTTTTTCAAGCTAACTGTTGTATATGTAGCACAAGTCTTCAACACTTGAGTAGTTCCTTCAAGAACCTTATCTGTCCTTTCTTTGACTTCTGAATCTTCTTCAGTTGCTGCCAGTTCATCTGGCGGTGTGCAGTAGTCTCCTGCAGTGCTCTCGTCATCAGAGGAGTCTGTGGACTCTCCAGAAAAAGGTGTATTCCGAAGCTGAGAAGCTCTCTGTTTTAAGAAAATAATTTGTAAAATTAGACATGCAAATCAAAGAAAATTTCACCAATCAAACATTTCTATGCATGCACCTAAAATTGCTTAATATTCTCTATTTTCCAATTGCCTTTATTTCACTCTGTTTGTACCCAAATTTAGCCTATTTATTATTGTTCTGAAATACTCCTGGGTATATGCAGACCTCCAAAGAGCATTTCACAACAAAGGTTTGTGCAACTGAAAAATAGAGAATTGTGATATCAAGTTCTGGCAGTACTGCAGCAGACAGAAGAAAATAACAGCCCCATAAAAATGCACATAACATATTGGTGACTATTTCACCCACCATTTATTTATAATTAACTCCTCACCTAAATTTTGCAGATATGTGGGCTAAAACATTATACTAATCGCATACTGCTCTTTGTTTTAAAAGACAAATTTGCAGCCAAAAGAACTGGTGCAGATCACCATCAACTTCCTAACTAAGGTTGTGTATGAAGAAAATAAAACCAAGATTGGATATTTAAAAGTTGATAAGCCATTCACTACAGCCAAAAAATCAGCAACTCTATCAAACTTGAGAGTGTCTGCTCAGATGACTGAATAGAAAGCAAACAAAGCACATAGCAGTTTCCACAGGACTTGAGAGGACAAGATAGCATGATCTATAATTTTTACATTTCACCTGTAAATGTGTGAAGGTGAAAATGCACTCCAGTCTTTCTGACTTTTGGTGCAGGATATTAACAGCAATGATTTATTTTAGTCCTAGAGAATGAAGGAACTCGCGAAGAGCTTAACTTCCATTTCTAGAGCATTTTGAATGAGCTAGCAAGCTGCTTCTTTCAATACTAGAATGAGACCCATCAGCACCAGAGCTCAACTCCAGTTTCTGAAGAACTGGCCCACACCAATAAAAGGTTATAAAAAAGTCTCTTCTAAGGTAGGAATACCAACAATACTGAAGCTTAACTCAGGTTTCTCACTCAAAGTATGTGTAGTGTATTGGTAAATGTTGAGTACATTGTAGTTAAAAATTAAATTCAGGTAAAAACAATTTTAGCCTACTTTGATTCTATATATCCTTTGTGTTCGAACCCTAATTATTCATAATTGATGAATAAGTAGGGTTAAGAGACAAAGGAATTTAATTTTTACCTGAATTTAATTTTTAACTACAACATATACATCACTAGAATATAATGATTGTGGAATTGCATGTGCGAGTTGTGATGCAGACACATACCCCTTTCAATGTTGTGTACACAGGACAGGTTTGTTCCTGTTGGTGTGTTAAAAAATAAAGCAATAATTAACAAACATTGAAACAAGCCAACGATAAAACAATTAAGAACTAAAAGAACAAGGAAATAAGACAAACAAACCAATAACAGAAAAACAAAACAACAAAATTTAAAAACTTCTCTATCCAATGAGGATATGAGGACTGTATATGGACATGCTTACAGATGACTAAAATAATAAATAGACTTCTCACGTATGTCTTCAATAAAAAGTATTTTTTTCAGACAAGTGAAGATTCATGAGGGAAGATATTTGAGGACATCACTACAGAAGTTCTGTAACAGATTATGTGCATAAGAAATTATAAAGGTCTAGTAAGAAGAACTTTCCAGCTAGCAAATCATAGTTACTCCTTACCTGAAGTGCATACTCGAAAAAAATTACAATGTACTTTTCTTTGAACATTTTCAACTGACCAACAAGACATTACTTGGGTGCAGGAGAGTTTTAAACCTCAAGGACTTTTCGACTTCAAAACCCCTATTTGGTTTTCCAAGTGGGATTTAGTGTTGGCATATATAATTTAAATCTTCATTTTAAGCTGAATGGAAAATCATGAAATTTGAGGAATGCATATATATATATAATGTTGCAGGTCAAAATGAAATTCAGGTTAAAATGAAATGAGTCTGTCTCTTAGCCCTAAAATTACTTGTCAATTATTGTTGATTGATTAGGGCTAAAAGACAAAGGAAATTGAGAATCAAACAAGGTTTAAGTCATTTTAACCTGAACTTCATTTTGACCTGCAAAATACACTTTGACACTATGTTTTATCATACCCTCAGCATATTGATACAACACATATTTGACACTACATTTTATCATACCATCAGCATATTAGTGCATTAACATATACACTTTGACAAGTTATTCTTTATCATACCGTCAGCATATTGATGTAACATACATATGTATATACTATGTTTAACATACTATCAGCATATTGATTAACGTATATACTTCGACACTAAATTTTATCATACCGTCAGCATATTGAGGTCTTTACTGTTGGTCTCCAATGTCCCAAAAGGTGGAGAATCTGAGCCCACTATAATTTAACAAAAAACCTTCAGCCAGTTAACAACTGCATGTACATGTAAGGCTTCACTGTTTGCTTTTAATTTATGTTTCGATCTCTACCACTGCAAAATTGTACTCAGATCAGTTGCATTGACTTCTGAGTCTGCTTTATCTACTCCACTGTTATTTGTTGTTTTGCTTCTTTCATTCTGAGATATAACCAGTACATATGTAATGAAAGGTAAGGTCTGCATACAAGACAAGCGACCCATCAGGCCGGAGCTTATCTTGGTTTCTGCAGGATGTACTGACTAGGAATATTTCTACACCCTCCTGGATGGGATGCTAGTCTATCCCCAGCATTAAAATCGCTGGTGCCCTTTTGTACGCCTTGGTGGAGAGAGGCACTGTGAGAGGCAATTGTCTTTACCAAGAATACAGTGCTATGTCCCCAGACCGCCCAATCTGGAGTTGAGTGCACCGACCACGATGCCACCTGCCTTATGCATCCCAAGGCACGACAAAGATGGATGATGTGTGTAATTAGTACATTTTACATACCTGCCAACTCTCCAGATTTTCCCGGGAGTCTCCAAGTTTTTCATCAAGTCTCCCGGTCTGATTTTCAGAGAGTATTCATACATTGTCTTAAATGATATCGTTAAAATGCAAAGATTTCTGGACGTCTCCAGATTTTTGTACTCTGGGGGTTGGCAGGTATGATTTTACACCACTCAAGTTGTTCTATACTTTGAAATTGTTGCATGTAATGTCATGTGTATACATGCGCAGTGCAACATTTACCTCTGATATTCAAAAAGAATTTCATTACCTGAATCATCATTCCACATCCAGGACTGAATTCCACCCTGTAACAATGCTGCTGCGACATCTTCTTTATTAACTTGAGGGACCTCCTCCTTCTGAAGTTCTGTTTCTGCTAGGTAACTAGTAAAATTCGCTTCCATTCTAACTACCTCCTGTGGCTGTTCCCGCAAGTTAGCTTTTGGTACTGGAGGCACAGGTGGAGGTACAACATTTTCAGGTTCAAAGCGCGGAGGAACAGGAGGTGGAGGTGGTGAAAGTGGCACACCACTATCTACCGATGCTTGACTTTCTGTCACCGAACCTAAACAAGCTCTTACTGAATCTATTTCCTGCTGGGCTGAATCTAATTCTTTATCAAGAGTTTGGTATACTGGTATTGGAGAGAGAGTTGACTCTGTCAAAGAACCCACTGACGACCCGCTGTCAGATAAGGACTCTTGTTCAGTTCTTGCAACACTTGGAACTAAACTTCGGTTCTCTAAATGAAGTGTAACCAATTCACCAAGTTGTGCATGAAATTCCTCTCCATCTAAAACTTGATCACCAGGTTGTAAGTAAGTTTCAAAGGCACTGTCTTCTAACTCTGAATCTACTGTAGACTGACTGTCATAATGTTTCTTCCGTGACAAGTTCTCTGATGACACTAACTGCATGTAAGGATTGTGTGAGTTTTGTACTTGTATGAAAAATTTTGCCTGAGAGCTACCTGGACTTGTTATCCCTCTCTTTAGCGACATGTAATAAGATATCTGTGCGGCTCTTGGATCATCAGAATTCCCAACATATCGAGGAATCTTGGACGGGGATTTACCACTTGAAGTTCTTTTGATTTGTATCTCAGATGATTCATCTGACGCTAATGTTCCAGTTTCATTGCTGTCTTCAACAGTGTCTTGTGCCAGCTCATCTGGTGACATGGGCGCTGGTGTGGTATTCAGTGAGCTTGACGAGTCCACAATAGTTGGACTCCTAATGTCCTCAGTTTGAAAGGATTGAAAGCCAGATTCTCCTTGATCTGTTTCAGGCTCCAAAACATAATAGTCGCCACACTGTGACTGAACCTCGGCGAGTTCACTAGACAATCTAACCACTTGATCTGGTCAAAAAAGAAGAAATAAAAAGCATCGCAAAATTAGCAAGATTTCCAAATTTGAGACTATTGATGGAAGGCTGACCATACACATAAACCATCACTTTTTACAAATGTACTAACCAAAAGTCTTTGCCTATGCCTGCACCCAGATCTCTGTTCTGTTTTTATTTTTATTTTTCTTACAATCTTTAACTTTCAACACATTATATATTAAACTCTTGTACTAAACCATCAAAATAAAAGAATGCTCTAAAAAATACATAGATGAATGTGTACAGGAGTACATCAATACTTTAAAAATGCCACTTTTATGACATTCATTTTTTAGATTTCATCAGGATCTTTCCATTCCTTTCCACTATTAATTTTCTGATTTAAACTGCAGGGTTCTGTAGCTAGAATTATTTTCCCTGAGAACGTAACCTTGACAATCTTACCTTGGGAAAAATGAAGCTTGATCTCAATCTCTTTGATCATCTCCATAGCTTGTTTGTGTGAAGTTCTGAGCTGCTCATTCTCTTTGGTAACTTCCTGTATCTTGTCTTCATACTGTTTGAGATATTAATTATTATAAAATTATAGTAAACACTACACTCATTGAACCAGTTTTTCTCCATCTTTACACATTTGCATTGAAAACTTAACAATAAAAACGAAAAAATCAGCTGGAATTGGCAGTGGGACATTCCACAGACATTTCTCTGTTTCCAAATGCAATTGGAAGTTCTGTAAAGCACTTGTTTTTGTTCAGGAACCATACCATGACTATAGTTAAATCCTGACCACTGGAAAGCAGCAAGCACTCTCGCCACTATGCCACCCCAGTGCTCCTCCCTAACAAAGCAAACTCACAATGATCCAGTTGGAAAACAACAGGAGGATCAAACCCCACAAGTTTAAACCTATAACTTTGTATTGAACTAACCACAAGGCTACCGTGCTGGTCCCTTACACAACACCCAATCCCTACATACTTAATAAATTAATAAAGCAAATTAGTTAAATTTAAATACCTACAAATTGCCATACCTCGGAAATCTTTTTATGCATCCAGTTTTTGATATGAGCAGCCTTATCTTCAACTTCTCTTTCACGAAGGATTCTCTTTTGTTTCTGTCCAAGATTAAATGAAGATGGTTTGCAAATACAATTTAGTACAAACTTAATTTAATGGTGATGATTGAAGCTTCAAGTTTGTGTGGCTGTCTAGGAAATAACATTTCAAAAAAAAAATTTCCCCAACAAGAACTTTAATCAACATCACAACGAGATCTTGATTCCTGTATATGAGAAAATAATCAGCGACAACATACCTCGCTTTCCAGTTCAGCCTCTAAATGTTCAACTGTTTCATCTTTCACTGCAACCAAGGTCTCCAAACGCTGGACCTGAAATCAATAGACATTACGCACTGTCACACTTCAAGCCTTAAATGAATTCAATAACACTTGTCTGATTACCAACCATATCTTCTATCTTTTTATAAAAAGCTAGAGCAAGGAATGAAGACCTGATCTCTCCTGCAGGGGCCCAACCACTTTGATCTGCTTACGATAACCTTAATTTATTTAGTAAATAACATCTCTCCACCTCACTACACCACAATCAAATTGATGTATTGAATGTAATGTACATGCAACAGCTGAGGTTTTTTGGAAACCAATCATCTTCTAGGAAAAAATGTTTTAAATCAACTATAACGAAAGAGAATTACAAAGTAATGAAAATGTTTAATACAGCTGAAGATCTAGGATGCAATATGAACTAAACAGCCCAGAAGTTTGTTAAATATGAACTAATCTGGTTAAGGGAATATTTTATAGTCAAAATTAGAGGCATCTGGAGTGCAGGTGAGCTGGGATGTTAACAGTGTTACTTAATAGATGACAGTGTACACTGTCCCCAAGTGCTATACATCAGATTATTGTTCTTGCTCAAGTGTTTGGGTTAATGAATTAAACATTATTTTTATGCATGCAAATCAATGATTAGTACCTGCTGAGCAGTTTCTGTGGCTCTTGTGTTAGCATTTCTCGACTGTTCTTCCAAGTCTTTTAACTTTGTGGAACAAAATCAAACATATTATATTTGAGTTAAAAAATCAGCAGTTCCATTAGCCTCCACGTACATGCAATTAGCACTTTGGTTAAACCTGATTAGCACTCCTGATCAGTTAGCCTGAGAATGCATGGCTGGTAGCTATCAATTGTCGGTCTAGGTCATAAATTTTCAACCCTATAAACTTAAACTTGAAACCCAAACTTCTGAAAAATACATATATATATACATACAACACTTTTGCAAAGCTCTTGGACAGGTTCATTTGTGATGTCAGTACTTCAATGAAATAAAAAAGGGGTAATAAGAGATTTCTGAAGTAAGAACAAGGAAATGGGAACACTGCTGGTGTCCATTCAAATTATTTCAAGACAGCCAAATTAAGATAACTAAAAGCCTTTCAAAGATAGACAAAGATCATTATGGGTCTCCAAAGATTTACAAATATTACCACGAGCTGAAGAATTCAGCGATAACCCAAAGATGAATTAGAGCAATTATACATAATATTTTTTCAACAACTGCAAATTGCACTCACAGAATGGCTCTGTGCAATTTTGCCATCTTTCTGCTTTCAGTCTTTCTGTCTAATTCGTTTCAAACTTCACTCAAAATCACGTGACTAACTAGTAAACAAATTAAGTCATTTATAAACATTTTTTGAGATACAACTTTTCTGGCTAGTGATATTTAGAGCCACACACCCTTGCCACAACCCCCTGATATTTGCTTAATGCAATTTCTTGAGGGTTTATTTTGGGAAGTTTTAAGTGTCACTACAAACTGAAGAAAGAGCAAGCTCTATATTCTTAACTATAGGCAAACCTAAACATACTTGACACCAAGTCACTCAACTGAAAAAGAAAGTCAATATCACACAACAGGATAATTTTTTTCAAATGAAATTCAAAAATGACAAAATCGCAAGTCAAAAGTGCATCTAGAAATATCTTTCTAAAAAAAAAACTTTTATGAGTCATGTCTACGGAAATAAATTTTTAATGCCACATGGAGCAGGCAACACATTTTGATAGTTGTTGCTAGAACAGATACATTGTGGTACAAAATAAAACAGTGATATTGACTTCCAAAACTCTTATTTTAGGAGGGAAACGTCAACCGAAACAAATTTATGCCATGGCTGTGCATAAATATATAGACAGTCCAACATCTAACTTGATTTTTATCACAAAATTTATCTTCAAATAAGGAATTAACAACCCATGAATTTCCTGCACGTGTAAAATTCCTGACAAGAGCATACCTGAACATTTATATAAGCTACAACTCGCTAAAAACAATATATTGACTCTGTAATTTTCGCCAACAATATTAGTTCGAGAAGAAGTTGTAGCCCTAAAGAAACTACTCACAAATATTTTGTTAAAAAATGTGGAGTGTTCACTCATTATCTATCAATTAATTCGTGAGATTTTGACAAGTCATCGCTGCGGTTTCCTTGTTTTCCGATGACAATGTCAAAGGAATAGAATCTTCGCTTCTTTGATCTTTTTGACTGGTAGAAATAGAACATCTGGAAACCTGTTGAATTACTGTTTTGTGAGCAAACACTTTTTCGGACTATTATCAGCTGATCGTCCGAATTAATTAGTATTTACAAAGCAAGTATTTCGCTGATCCACTCAAAGCAATTTCTAATCTGTGTGTCTAAGCCAAAATGTAAAGAGTTTGATCGCGAATTGAAAATACCATTGGCTGACTAGGCCAAAATGAAATCGATGAATCGAATCAACTCGAAGAAATCTCAAATTTCATTTTGTCCGAAATGGCGGTTGATGTTATGTTGATGCTTTCGGTGTTAACACGACACTAATGTAATTTAAAGCTTACTTTACGGC